>Ga0114918_10002786_pt1 | contig 15568 bp, 16 predicted proteins | sample LantaG_FD_87015 | JGI IMG/M metagenome (GOLD analysis project Ga0114918, IMG submission 87015) | Deep subsurface microbial communities from Baltic Sea to uncover new lineages of life (NeLLi) - Landsort_02402 metaG | ecosystem: Environmental > Aquatic > Marine > Oceanic > Sediment | place...
TATTTTACTCGACGCAATTGATCTGGATAATCTTTGGCGGCATAAAAATTCGTCAGTCGAATCGTTTGGTCGCATATCAATCCTGTCGATTTGTCGATTGGATATGAATAAATTCTTTGGCTTTGTGTGTTTGATTTTGAGCGAGTGACGAAGAACGCACCGGCTTGGTGCAATGCAAAAAGTCGCGTGAAATCCAGATAACCCCTGTCCATCAAATAGATGGCTGATGGCTGAATTGGCAGCTCGTCGAGAATGTTTACATCGTGCACTGAACCCTCTGAAATAAGGATAAACTCGGGTATCGAGCCTTTTAGATTCAGTAGCGTGTGCATCTTGACCGCTGACTTTGTTTTGCGAAAAGTTGCCCACGGAAACATCGAAAGACAAAGGTCGATGGTGGTTGAATCCAGTGCGTATATGGTGTTGTCCAGGTCGAAGCCCAGGTCGGTATCGGCGTAGAGTTCGGTAGCGGTGGCTATGAGCGTTTGTGCGAAGTCGGCGTAGATTTGCCACGGCCTGATCTTGTTGGCGTTGGCTAATGTGTTGCGAGAAATTTTCTTGCTGCGGAATCCGGCGTGATAAAGTTTTGGGCCTGGTTCAAAAATGGGGGTTTCTGGGTAACAGTTAAGATAGCGGTGGTGAGCCACCGGCTAGAGGGGGCGGTGGATGGTGAGAACCTCGGTTGGGGGAAGCGGATCAGTTTTGGTGGAATCGTTCGAAGCCAAGAAGTTCCAGCCAATGAGGATGCGGTTCGCCGTTGAGCAATTCCGTGGGGCTTTTGCCAATTCGTTCCGGGCGGTCGCTGCGGATATAGCGGCGGTGATTCAAAAAAAATCGCAGCAGATCCAAAGACCCATTGCCGATTTGTCGCCGAAGGAAAAAGTAATTTCGCAGGCGGCTGTTTAGGTTCTCGACAATCGAACTGGCCCGCGGCGTCGCAGCCAGGATTTCACGAACGCCGAGTTGAACGGCGTGAATTTTCTTTTGTAAATCCGCGCACAGTTTCTTTCGCAATCGACCCTCGCGTTGCCAGTAAGCCGGCAGGTTTTGGTCGAGCCCTTGCAGTTCGCAAACGGCCTGCACAAACCGCAACGGCACGTCCAGCCTTGCGGCGAGTTCATCGAATCGTCCATCGTTGGCAAGGGCGACGGCAACAGCCTCTGCCTTTCGCGTGATCGCCAGCCGTTTTGAAAGCGTCTGGCCCTGGCCTTTCTTCTTGCTTCGCTCCATTTTGCGTTCGAGCTTTTCGCGAGCCGTCGTGCAGCGCGAGGCGCGATTGGCAAGGTAATTCGCGAGCATTCCGATCTCGCGCTCGGCGTGAAAGACATCGCCGTTGCACGGCACGCCAGGCCAGGCCTCGGCTTGACCGGCCCGCAAACCACTGCCGCCATCGGCGATAGTGCGATCCGGTCGAAGTCCACGATCAGTCAGATCCAGCAGGTGGACACCCCACGTGTCGCCGTCGCGATGAGCCTCATCAGCCAGCAAATAGCAGTACGTGGACTCGACGTCCATGCCGACGAGCACGGGCTTGCTGGCTTGAAAGATTTCGTCGTGCGCGCCGACGCGGACGGCTGACAAATCCTGCGATTCGTTGATCGGCCTGGCCGAGGTGATCGCGTCCTGAACGATGTTGTGAATCGGCCTGGCGCTGATGCCGCGATAGTCAAACGCGGCGTCAAGAATTTCCGTGACACCGCGGAAAGAAGTATGGCCGATCAAAACCTGAGCCAGCACGAACTGACGAATCCAGTCTTTGGTAATCGGCAGATGGAACAGCACCGCCTTGTCGTCAGACTGGGGCTCGAAAGCGTCGTCAAGAGCGTCCGCCGCCTTGGCTGCCTGCCGGTAAACAAACTTGCGACTGACTCCAAGGCCAGCGGCCAGACATGAGACAGGCTAGGTTTTGGCGAGCACTTCGATGGAAAGATTTCTTCTTTCTGCTGGGCTGAGATCGGCTGCCATCCTCCGACCTGTTTGCCGTTTGTCGGGCCGGTCGATGGAAAACGCTTGAGTTTTGGCCAGCTGTACGCCGATGTTTGAAATAACCATATCGACTCCTTTCGATATTCGAGAAAAGTGTGGTGACTTTTCTTCTATCGACTGGAGTCGGTCTTTTTATCCCGCCAATTCCCCCTCAAGTGTTACCCTCAATTGAACCAGGCCAAAATGTCTTCAATCGCCTTCGCTCGGTCTTTGGCTCGGTATGTCCATCGCTGAAACATCGTCAGTCTGGCTCACACAAAGGAAAAGTATTCCGCCTTAAAGAATATGATAAATTTGCTGGTAGGCATCTGCCAGCCAAGCTTCTCGAAGACATCACCCCCGCCGCACTTAACTGCTGGCTGGACGCCCGAGCTCAGGAAGAAAACTGGGCACCCAAGACAGTCAATAATTTTATGTAAAAAGTGTAGTGTATATGCCAAAATAAAGTGTTTAATCTGCAATCAGACATGTAAAAAAGAAATAGCAGTTTCGGCCTGGTTTGGGCCGATATTAACAAGGATGTTTGTGAAGAAACTTATGACAAAAACATCTGAAGGCATTATATAAAAGGAAGTTATGATAAAATATGACAGCGGTCAATAATCCACCAATACGGCCTGATGAGGACATTCCGCTAGGCCAATTTGAAGGCAGGTGGTGGGTTGCCCACACCAAACCGCGCCAGGAAAAAGCACTGGCCTGGGATTTTTTCCGCTCAGACAGGCTATATTTCGCTCCGATGTACAATGCGACAAGGCGAAGCAAAGGCCGAACCTGGAAAACTGTTCTGCCCTTATTCCCAGGCTATGTGTTTTTGTGCGGAAGTGAAGATGATCGGCTATTTGCGCTGCAGACCAATCGAATTGCCAATATCATTGAGGCTCCAGAGCAGGCAAAACTGCTGGAAGAACTTTCAGCAGTGCAGAAACTTTTGGACTCTGGATTGGCGATAACTTCCCGTTCTTCGCTGCAAAAAGGTACAATTTGTCGAATTCGCACCGGCCCGCTCGGCGGTTTGGAAGGACGCATCGAATACCACAAAAGCAAGGCCAGGTTCGTAGTAAATGTGTCTATTCTAGGCCAGGCCGCTATGGTTGAAATAGACGCAGAACTACTGGAACCGTTAATCTGAATATGGCTGAAATGCCGATAAAACATGTTGATAAACAGGTGTTTTTTGACACCTGCATAATTTAAAAAAGCAATGTAATTTCCTTGCCTGGCTGCTGTTAGACGAAAAAGCTTCGACAGCCGACGGGGACGGAGTCCGCTTGGACAGCGATTTGCTTTGATGAAAAATAATGAATAATTAAGGAAAAATTGAAAGGTTACTAATGAGCATCAAAATTATCAGTGTCGCCGGAGCCAGGCCGAATTTTATGAAAATCGCGCCACTCATGGCTGCCTTCGGTGAGCGATCTGAAATCCAGCCCATGCTCGTTCATACGGGCCAGCATTATGATGAGAAAATGAGCGACCTTTTCTTTCGCCAGCTGGGCATTCCCGAGCCGGATGTGAATCTTGGCATTGGTTCGGGCAGCCACGCCGTGCAGACCGCCGAAATTATGAAGGCCTTCGAGCAGGTTGTGCTCAAGGAAAATCCCGATGTAGTTCTCGTAGTGGGCGACGTAAATTCAACAATCGCCTGCGGCATGGTAGCTGTGAAGCTCGGTATCAGGCTGGTGCACGTCGAGGCTGGGCTTAGAAGCGGCGACCGGGCCATGCCGGAAGAAATCAATCGTATCCTGACAGATTCGATCAGCGATATGCTGTTCTGCACGGAGAAATCCGGCGTGGAAAATCTTCGTGGCGAAGGCGTCGCTGAGGGCAGAATTTTCTTCGTCGGCAATGTGATGATCGACACACTTTTGAAGAATCGCGAAAAGGCCGAGGCCAGCACAATAATGGACGAATTGGGCCTTGAACCTAAAGGTTTTGCGACCATGACTGTCCACCGGCCGAGCAACGTGGACAACGCCGAGACTTTTTCAAAACTTCTCGATGCTATTGAAAAAATCCAGGCTGAGTTGCCGATTATCTGCCCCATGCACCCGCGTACGCGCAATAATCTGCCGAAACTGGGCCTGCAAGAGCGAGTCGAGGGCATGAAGAACCTTCGCATACTCGAACCGATAGGCTACCTGGATTTTTTGAAACTTAACGCCAGCGCTAAGGTTTGCCTTACCGATTCCGGCGGCCTGCAGGAAGAAACGACCGTCCTCCGCGTGCCGTGTATCACTATGCGGGAGAATACGGAAAGGCCTAGCACTTGCGAAATCGGCACGAATCAACTTGTGGGGACAGACCCAGCTGCTATTCTGGCAGCCTGGAAAAAGGTCAAAGCCGGCGAATATGATAACCGCGAAATTCCTGAACTCTGGGACGGCCAGGCTGCAGGGCGAATCGCGGAGATCATCGTTTCACAAAATGAGATTTGAATGCGGCTATGAGAAAACTTAATTTACAAAAATTTTAAGCATTGCAGATGTCATTATAATTCTGCTTGCGGGAAGCCCGTCTGGGCTATGAGTTCTATGGGAAAAAATAAAAAACTGCTGCTGTTTTCAATAGCATTTATCTTAGCAATATTGTACACCTCGTTCGGTAACGTGGAGACACACAGATAATTTGGCTGCTGAACGTTGATCTATGAACCCTGAAATCTGACTAACCTACTTTCGCTTACGTTTCAGCAACGCCAACCCACCAAGAGAAAGCAGTGACAGCGTCATCGGTTCAGGGGTGCTAATTGCGCTGCTTGCGGGTGCCGAATTACCAAAGTTGGCTTGAATGCATGCATAATCACCTGCAGAAACAATACCATCACCATTGGCATCGCCTACAAGAAATCCCTCTACGCCAGCATTACCAAAGTTTGCCTGCACAGCTGCGTAATCACCTGCCGAAACCACGCCGTCTCTATTTGCATCGCCTAATATGAACTCCGGCGTAAAACCCAGTATCCAATCATCATAGTCTGGAATTGAGGCCATGTAATTCTCGTCGTAGCGGCCGCTCCCGATTGATGTTTCTGTTCGGTATAGGCCAAGACCAGCCAATTTCCACACCCCACCGTCCAGAACAAACACTCCGCCCCCGGAATCATGGTCTGCAAGTCCGGCTTCGTTGGTCATATCGTAGCTGCTGTAGTCCATGCGAAACGTCATCGTTGACCAGCTGCTGACAACTTTTCGGCCTGTGGTGTTTGTTCCAAGGCGAAAACGCTCAACTTCATTAGTTCCCCAACGCTTCACACGGGCGGAACTTGTATCATCACTGTAGGACGTTCCGTAATCGGTACCGGTGTACCCTGTTCCTACCATTATGCCGTCTTGGCCCAGGGTAAATGAACCGCCATACAACTCATAAAATCCTGGTAGTGGTATCCCAGGGTTGGTATTGTTTTTGACTTCAATAATCTTCAGATCAGGACGGAGAGATTCCCCCGTATCTACCGGTGGCAGTTCATAACCAGTAACTTCAAACGTCTCGCTACCGGCAGTAAAAGTGGCTCCAATACCCAGAGAGTAATGGCCCGGTGAAAGCAGATGCCAACTGTCAACAGCTACGGATGTACCGGCACCTGTTGAATAAACATAATCCCAATTCATTCCATTCCAGGGAGAAGTCGGCTCGAAAAACTCGCTGGTATCCGTTGACCCAACGACAACCCCAAAAGCCGGGGGTAAGGGAAAAATCACCAACCCTATAAAAAGAACAGCAAGAACAAAAAGAATTCGCATGAAATTTCCTTCCGATACTCTAACCGCACCCGCCGTGGGTGGATCTGTTTTGGTTTTAGCATACATCTATGGCTCGCATTGTAACGCTCACATTATAACATGGTTTTCCCATTTTTGTGTAAAATACTTGGCTTCAGAAAAAATCGTCTTGATGGGGGTGATTTGCCGATGATAAGGTATATTGATAAACAATTGACAAACAATTAATAAAAAAATGGTTTTTCGCCTGTAGTTTTCGGGCAAACATCGCAACTTCCGTGTTTGACTGCGGTTGAATAGAGAATGTTAACAGCCGACGGGGACGGAGTCCGCTTGGACGACGGGCAACCCACCGACAATCTACTGAAGTCCGCAGATGACCCGCAGAGGACAGCGTATGATTCGCAGAAGGCGGTGGCCAACCCACAGGGGGCGGTGAACGACCCGCAGAAGGCAGTGAGTGATCCGCGTGGCTCGGGCAATGATTCGAGGACATCTGCCGATGGTCGGCAGAACTCCGATGATGAACCGCAGAACCATAAAAACGGCCTTTTATCGTAAAAACCTGTAGAAATGCTATAAAAACAGCTTTTTTACCTTCCAATACTAGAAATTAGCAATTAGTCATTAGCCGATTACCGATAGTAGACTACTGATAACTTAAGAAAATGCTTTCCGCATGGAGCGGGGGGCTTAATGTTTGACTCTTTTTTTGTGAAAGGATTTTATCATGGCAAAAGATTACATTCCAGGTTCAGACACAGGATTTCAGGCATGGGCGGATAACTTTTCTGCATATCTCAGCGGTCATTCATTGGAGTTGGGTGTAAGCGCTGGTGAGATGGCGGCGATAGTGGCTGTCGTTTCGAATTTCAATACGGCAATGTCAGCCAACACTACCGCCCAGCAGGCGGCGCAAGCGGCGCGGCAGACGAAAGATGCCGCTCGCGATAATGCTGAATCGGCGATAAGGGAACTGGTACGTAAGCTTCAGGCTTCCTCAGATGTCAATGACACTGAGCGTGCAGCACTTGGTATCACTGTGCCTGACCGCACACCAACGACAGCTCTCGGCGGGATAACGACAAGGCCTGTCGGGATGGTCGATACCAGCCAGCGGCTGAGGCATGAGATTCGATTCACCGACGAGGCAACACCGACAAGTCGGGCCAAGCCGGCAGGCGTAATGGGCTGTGAGATATGGGTAAAGGTTTTGCCCACAGGCGACCCGCCGCCAGTAGGCTCCGACGGCCTTACTTTTTTGACGTTGGATACAGCGACTCCGTATATTGCCGAATTTGACGGTGCAGACGGCGGCAAGACCGCCCATTATATGCTGCGATGGGTCAAATCCAGCGGCGATAAAGGCCCATGGTCAGAAACCGTAAGTGCCACAATAGGTGCGTAAAGGCAGTTGGGCATCCATCGCCACAGCCATGATTACCGAGGTAACGTTAGTAGATCAGCCTCGCGCGAAAGAATTGGAATACCAGATCATAGCCGTAAACAAAGCCGGCGACGGCGAACCGTCGAATACGATAATGGCTATTTTGTAGTTTTTAGCTTTTTTAGCATTAAAAACCAGTAATTAGATGTTAGTTGCTGGTAATTTGCCCGAGGTCAGTAGTGCGAAGGGCGATTTTTATCTATCGCCCTTCGTACTACCCTTCTTTTTTTTGTCTCGTTGAGGTAACCAGAGTTGGGAACTTCTACTAACGCGTCGAAACGATAAAGGACGACTTGATGTCGCCTAACATTAGCGAATAGCGGAGATTATTGATTCCTTGTAAAAACAAAAGGCGTATCGTATACAGTACAGAAATGGCGGTGAAAACATTGATGAATAAGAATAGAATAATAGTCTTTACATCTGGTACTTTTGATCTCTTCCACAGAAATCACCTTAGGATGATAGAATACGCCAGGGGGCTTGGCGATGTTCTTATTGTTGGTGTAAGTACGGACGAGTTAGTGAGTTCTTACAAAGATCCACCCACCATACCATTTGAAGAACGGCTTGGTATTATTGAGTCTTTGAAATATCCTGATTTAGTTATACCCCAGCATACACTTGACCATAGAGAGAAAGTGAAAAATCTAAACATTGATATTTTTGTGGTTGGTGATGATTGGGTCGGGAAGTTTGATTACTTAAAAGAGATCGGTGTCCAGGTCTTTTATTTCCCTTATGGCCATGGTGTGAGTTCAAGCAGCTTGAAGAAGCTTGTTGCAAAGAATTACCAATCTGCTATTAAAAAAGTTGACAAACATGGTAACCCGGAGATTATATGAAGCAAAGAGTACTAATAACTGGAGGAAAAGGAGGTATTGCAAGTGGCATTGCTGAATTTTTGCATGGACGTTTTGAACTACTATGCCCGTCAAAGGAACAGCTTGATGTCACAAAGCAAGCTAAGGTCGATGAGTACTTAAACAAAATTGAAAAACTCGACATTTTGATTAACAATGCAGGTGCTATTCATCCTTCTACAATCATAGATTCTGTACCTGAAAAATGGATAAATGATATTAATGTAAATTTGATTGCTCCTTACTATGTATCTAGACAAGCGTTAAAGCACAAATGCAAAACAATTATCAACATAGCGTCAACGGCTGGCTACGCTGCTTACAAAGAATGGAGTTCATATTGTGCCTCAAAAGCAGGATTGATAACTTTGACAAAATGCATGGCGGCAGAAGGAATTGACGCTTATGCTATTTCACCAGGGGCAACAGATACCCAATTCCGGAATTATTTTGATCTTCCCAGTGACAATTTGATGTCACCTAAAGTTATTGGGGAAATTGTATTGGATATCCTCAATAAAAAGTACAATCCTGGAGTGAGTGTGTTTGTGAGGAATGGAACGTTTGAGTTGAGGTGAGCCCAGTCTATTTTTTAAATAATCCCCCCCCCCTCGCAGGATTATGAAGAGGAGACCATTGTGTTGACCATTATTCGCCGATCTATAAATATTCTGTCTCGTTTGATCTACCGTTACTCATTTGGGCTAACGCTCAAGCTTGCAGACTTTCTCATGCCAAAGGATAAGCACCTTGTTGTCTTCGGTTCCTCTTTGGGGCGTTTACTTTGCGGTAACAGCCAGGCGTTGTTTGACTATGTTACGAACCATCCATGTGGATTGAGGGCGTACTACTACCTTCGGCATCGGCCGGGTGGTGTTCAAGACCATCGTTGCGTCTTCGGGCTGAGTTGGCGTGCCATATATATTCTCTTGCGGGCGAGGACCTTTGTTTCTACACACGGAATTGATGATTTTTTTCCCTTCATGTGCTCCCGAAGAACGTTAGTCGTTAATACTTGGCACGGTTTACCGTTGAAGACCATGCTTTTTACGGACAAGAACCTCTCTCGTGCTGGCAAGCATTTCGCTGCACATCTCCTAAAGCGTGATGATGTGTTCGTGACGCCATCGCGGCTAGCTGCTTGGCTTTTTAGCTCGTGTTTCGGAACAGACCCAAGTAAGTTTTTTCTTTGTGGTCAACCAAGAAACGATATTCTCTTTGCAAAAGAACAAGAATCGCAACTGCGAAAGCTGCTTCCAAGGACCAAATTATTTAAGAGAGTTGTTCTTTACTGCCCAACCTATCGTGGCTTTTCAAGGGTGCGATTATTTCCTTTCGATGACTTCGACTCTAAGGTTCTGGATGCATTTCTTCACCAGCACAATGCTGGGATGCTTGTTCGTCTGCATATCAACGATATACAAGACGACGTAGATTTGTTTTCAGATCGAGTACTGGACTTTGGTTTCAAAGTAGGCTCGGACGTAAATCATGTTCTTTCTGAAGTGGATGTGCTTATTACCGACTACTCCTCCATTTACATGGATTTCCTCCTGACGGATAAACCCATCGTATTCTTGCCTTACGATCTCGAAGAATATAAGAAAAAGAGAGGGCTGATGTTTGATGACTATGATTTTTGGACACCCGGCCTCAAGCCGCAAACCTTTCATGATTTTCTTCAATCTCTGGAGCAAGCGTTTAGCCACCCGGAAGAAGGGAAGCAACAACGGCAGACGGTGAACTCCCTGTTGAACTACTACGAAAAGGGCGTTTCATGCGAGAGAGTCATCGACATGATAAAGGAACTAGTTGGTGTCGCCTGACCTGATACGAGTGAATCGTTCGATGATAATAGACTGGGTAGTGGCCTAAAAGTATTTTGTAAGAACAGAATGCTAGGATTATATGAAACGTTATTTTAAAATGGGTGTTGGATTTTTGGGGAACATGACGGGGACGTTGTATACTCATCTTCAAAACCCCCGAATTCGCACAGAAGCCACGGTAGTCGCAGTCCACGTGGTATTCCAGTTTCTTCTAACATTTATTTCGTTGAAAGTGCTCACCAGCCTGCTGGGGATGGAAGCCTTCGGCGAATTCCAGCTGGCTATGACGGGTGAGGGGCTGCTGACAAGCGTACTGATCATGCCGATGCAGAATACATATCTTCGATTCTTTCACAAGGCCGAAACAGAATGGTTTGCAAGATCGGCGGGGGCGTTTACCCTGAAATGGTACGCCGCTATTACGGGGTTGGTATTCCTGCTCGGTTGCCTGTTAACCCTTCCATTCTCCAAACTGTTCAATTTAGCCCCGTTGACTGTTATGGCGGTATCTGTACTGTTTGTTGTCGGGAGGTGGCGGCAGTTGGGAACCCAAGTTCTGACAATCCGACGTAAGCGAATTGCCGCGGGAGTTCAGAATTTGGGTTGGTTGGCAACGCAGATTTTATTCGCGTTCATAATCATTCGAATCTGGAACGCCTCCGCAAGCGCCGCACTTTTCGGGTATGCCATTGGAGCGATGATTTTCGCAGGGATTTCAATGTTTCCATTGATTCGATGGATTTTGGCACGGCAGGATACACAAAAGGGGGATATGTTGAAGCTGGTGCTCACGTATGGCCTACCCACGGGCGCATTACTTCTATGCCAATGGGTACAAGGCTTTGCCGATCGCTACATTCTGGCCATTCAGTTGGACAAAGAGGCCACTGGATTGTACATCGCTGCTTTTCAGATATGCGGTGCCCCGTACTTATTCATACAGTACTTCATCAGGAGCATGTTGCTGCCTATAGCTTTTCAACGGGCTAAGGACATGAACAATCACCGACAGCTCTGGTCGGCCGACAAAATACTGATGATCGGGATCGCGATATTCCTGCTTATAGGCATCGCAGTGCTGGGCTTGTATGCAATGTTCGGTCAACAATTGGTAATTCTGCTAACCACGGCTAAATTTGTAATTCCGACTCATGTTCTAATATTATTGGCATGTTGCCGCATGATTCAAGGAGTGCTCGACCTTGTACAAATGTTCTTTGCCGTTCACCAGAGAATAGGGGCACTGTTGCTGTACCGCGTTCTTGGGGCAATAATTACCGTCCCTTTGTGTTGGTTTGCTATCAGCCGGTATGGTATACTCGGAGCCGCGATTGGTAGTTTGGTAGCGACACTGGCGTGCGCTATGTTACTTTGCTTCTGTCCCAATGGCGTCTTGCATCTTGTTCGTGGTGTCCGGCGTAAAGCGAGGCCCTCGCATGCGTCCTGAATTGGTGGTAGAGGCGTTTAGCCTGAAGAACTGTAGAAATGGATATCTGCAAAAGGTTTATAATAATATCATTTCAGAGATGGGTTGTGGCGGCATGAAATTTACGAATTCAAACATTGAAACAGCAGTGTTTCCGTCTAATTACTCTAAAGTGGATACCCCCCTTTACTCTATAGCTAATAAAACCCACAAACGCGATTCAAGGATATTAGAGCCACATGCAGATATTTGAAACAATCTCACAATTAATCAATGAATCACCCTGGCTCTTCTTTCTCGGAACCACCGTGGCGGGCGTAGGGGGGTTATTCCTCTTGGTGGTTGTTATTACTAAACGTCGGGCATTAGCTGTGCGGATATTTTTTGTGGCGGCGGTTTTGAGTTTGCTTGCTGAGCCTTTGCACACCATTTTTGATATATTACGCTGGTTGGCTACTTTTATGTTGGTGCCACTAGGCATCGCTGGCATAAAGCATGCGAATCTGGCATTTTGGTGTTTGTTCATCTATTCATTACTAGGTTTGGCCTTTTTTCCGTTCGCACCAGATATAACATGGGCGCTCATGAATGGGGCTCTCAATATAGCAGCTATAGTGGGACTTGGCGGAGTGATGTTTTACTGCAATAGAACCCATCATGAATTACTGAAACTGATGAGGTTTATTGGTTGGCTGGGGCTCGTATTTGTATCAATAACTTTCATTTTTTCTGTTTTTGGTTATGAAGTAAGTTCGAGAAACGACTCTATCACAGTGCGATCCGGACAGTTAAGCATAGCTTCAGCTATGTTTTTATCTGTTTTTATATGGCGGTTGGTGACAGCCAGGCATCTAAGTACTCGAATAATTTTCTTGGTCGGTTGCATGATGAGCATGGCCCTTATGGTTATTAGTGGACAACGGATCGGATTCGCTCTGGCTGGCCCTGCATTTGTTTTTTACCTCTGGCCAATACGAAAAAAAAGCGGTGGCCGATTGTTCCTCGCTTTGCTAGGGATATCGGTTGCTTTCGTGTTGGGTGCCATGTTTTTTGGCAGTGGACAAATCGAGTACATGCTTCTTCGGTTTCAAGGCAAAGTAGAGTCACGATCTCTTTTGACTGGTCGTGATGAACTATGGCAGTTGGCATGGAACGAGGTGAAGAAATCTCCGTTCATAGGCCGAGGCATGTCATCAGATACGTTGTATGGTAGGTACTATCTTGGGCATTCGTTTCACAATAGTTATTTGGCTATGTGGTTTAATACAGGCATTTTGGGGTTATTACTGTTTTTGTTCGCGCTAATCACTTCTGCTTTCAGGAATTGGCGGCTTAGTCTGAAAATATTAAATCACGAACATGCAGAGTGTTACCGTGTGCTCACAGGTATTGTCATGGGATGTCTTTGTGCCGGGATGTTCGAAAGAACTCTAGCTGGCGCCTCCAATTACCTGATAGGTGTAGTAATGCTAAGTATAGCGGCATCAAGCAAGGCTACTAAAGATTCTATTTACGATCAGTCAGAAATTCAAGAGATCGATGATGATTGGGCACGTTGTGTTACAGGCGAAAGGTGATTGTTTAGAGAAAAGGGATTAATTCCCGCTTACGAGGCCGTTGCATAATTCCAACCAATTAATGTAAATCCTTATTTTATGTGGCTAGTGTCTAAAATAAAGGACTTATGAAAATGGCGAGTAAGTAATTGTGCAACAGGCTTTTACATAGAAAGATTTAAAAAAGGAAAGAAATGACAAAGGCAACCCCCAAAGCAGACATTCTTTATCTAGCATACTGGCATGGTAAGGGGATGGCCTATACATTGGCCCATCAAGGCTTGGCGATTTTACGGCAAGCTGAAAAGGCAGGGTTTCGTTGTCACATTGCCTCCACCGCCGGTGAAGTTGAACCAGGTTTATGGGATTTGGTTCGCCGTGAAGCTCCTGCGGATCAAGTGCATGTTTTAGCAAACGAGAACAGTGCATTGAAGGATTTGGCGCTTCGCCTACTAAATAGTTCCGAAAGGCCGTTGGTCATTGATTTGCATGGGATTCGGCAATTACAAGTGCTGGCGAACCTTAAAAAACAGTTTTCAGAGCGGCTTAAGATTGTATATGAAGTCCATTCTTATAAGAATACTTCATGGAAGAGGCTGATTTATGCTTTTATAGCTACAAATTTATTTAAACGATACGTGGACTATGTTTTATTTCCTTCCATTGATGCAGCGCATTCACTTAAATTTTCACAAAAATTGTTTGCTAATGGAAAGGCTGGTATTGTTCCGGAGGGGCTGGAGCCTTGGAATGAGGAAAGTTGCAGTCGGCAGCCTGAAGGAATTCCCGATAATTTTATTGAGACTGTCAAAGATAACTCCATCTTCAAGTTTCTGTATGTGGCTCACTTCAAAAAAGGGAAGGGGCACGAATGGTTAGTAAAAGCAATGTTACCAACTTTACAGAAACATTCCAATGTTCGTCTATTGCTACCTGGGGATGGCTATGGGACGGGTATTATGGACCGTGTAAAAGGTATTGCAGAGAAGTGTGATGTTGGAACCCAAGTAGTTTTTTCGGGTTACTATCCCAATAATGCAATACCTTGGCTAGTATCAAATTGTGATGTTGGAATTGTTGCATCACGTTCAGAAACCTTTGGCCGAAACTACCTCGAACCAATGATGGCAGGATGTCCCATTATCGGTACTCGTTTTGGGGCGGGTGAATGGTTGATAATGGATTTCTTTACCGGCATCGGTTTTGAATACGGGGATAGCAAAGCACTTCGGCGGGCCGCAGAGTATATGACGAATCATCCAATACTGGCGAGAGAAATGGGGCAGAATGCCAAGACTCTTTTTCATTGTCTTTTCAGTTGGGATCGAGCTGCAAGGACCAATGTTTACATTTATGAAAGTATAATAGAATGAAAAATGACTCACCTAACAATATGACTAAGTTGTATTTTATGTCGGGAGATTTCTGTTGCTTAAAATAATTGGGAAAATTTGGCTATTCTACTTACGTGTAAAACGTCGGATTCTGATGTACATTTTGAAAAGTCAGTTTAAACGTATTGGAACAAATGTTCTGTTCGATCCATTTGGCAGTTATACATTTAAGACTATTGAATTTGGCGATAATGTTTTCATTGGCCGAAATGCAATTATAAGGAGTGTTCATAGTAATATCGTTTTTGGCTCAAATATCATGCTAGGGCCAAATGTTCAACTAATCGGAGGGGATCATAATTTTCGGCAGATAGGACAGTTTATGTTCGCGGTCAAAGAAAAACAGCCGGGTGACGATTTGCCAATTAGTGTGGAGGATGATGTGTGGATTGGTGCTGGGGCAGTTGTTTTGAAAGGGGTAACTATCTGTCGGGGCTCAGTGGTTGCCGCGGGAGCGGTTGTAACAAAAAACATTCCACCATATTCAATTTTTGGAGGCCTTCCAGCTAAGGTAATTGGATATCGGTTCAACAGAAAGGCTGTGATTATTCATGAAGAGAAGCTCTATGCAGAAGGGAATAGACTTATACTTGAAGACATAGAACATCTGCCAGAATAAGATAAACCTCTTTTTTCATACGCGATATGATGGCAACAAGAATCAGAAATCATTTTTTTTTGAGGCAACATGAAACAGATATTGCAGAACTTACGTAGTGGTGAAACTCGGGTGACGGACGTCCCGGCTCCGGGGGTTTTGGGGAATCAACTTTTGATTCAAACCAGGGCGATATTGCAACTCTGGGCAAGGAGTGCGATTGTGGAAGAGCTGCTCCTGTGGTTGAGAAAATCGACGGGCGTATTGAGTCATATGTGCTTACACCTGATGGCCGGCAGTTGGGGCGTCTGGATTTTCTGTTTAAAGATAGTGAAAACATTGAGGAAGCACAATTTGTACAAGTTGAAATTTCCAGTGTTACGCTGAATTTGGTAGTAACCTCGAACTACAGTTCTTCGGATGAAAAACAATTGCTTGAGGATATGCGACGCTACCTGGGAACCGAAATAAAAATCAAACCGGAATATCTCAAAAGTATCCCTCGTGAGGCAAATGGAAAATTCAGACAAATTATTTCAAAGGTATTCCAGCAACAACAATCTTTGACAGATTAGCCCTGTGATTACCTGTGTTTGGAAGTGGCCATTAGATTATCCTTTTTGACAATCGATTGTTGCAAACTTGATAGAGACATTGTAATGTCTCATGCGGTTGTCTCCTGCGGTTGTCGTAAAGGTTGTCGTGGAAAATTTCAGCAACAAAAGTGTTGTGTGCAATATCTTATAA
>Ga0114918_10002787_pt1 | contig 15568 bp, 4 predicted proteins | sample LantaG_FD_87015 | JGI IMG/M metagenome (GOLD analysis project Ga0114918, IMG submission 87015) | Deep subsurface microbial communities from Baltic Sea to uncover new lineages of life (NeLLi) - Landsort_02402 metaG | ecosystem: Environmental > Aquatic > Marine > Oceanic > Sediment | place: Baltic...
GCGGGGGGGGGGGGGTGGGGGGGGGTGGGGGGGGGGGGGGGGGGGGGGGTGGGGGGGGGGGGGGGGGGGTGGGGTGTGAAGGTCGGTGAGGGGGCTGGGGAGAAGAAAGGGAGGGGACAGGGAGAGAGAGGCACTCTCTCCATTTTCACTCCCTTACCTGTCCGCTCCCCTGCCTTGCGCAGCCAGTCGACCTGGGAGAAGCCTTTCTCTAGAGGGATCTTGCCGCGGCGGGTGGGTGGGGGCGGGGCGTCGGCGAGCTATGTGCGTGTGGAGGTGGGGTGGACGGGAGAGGGGGGGAGGAGGTTCAAAAAGGGCGGCGGCGGCGGTGCCAGCGTGCCGCTTTTCGGTGTCCATGTGTCCATCCCCCTCCTCTCGGACTCACCAGCCGCCGGGGGCCACCGCCCGACGCGGTGACGGTCGCGTGGGCCAGCATGGGATTCATCAGGGGCGGGGGCGGGGCGGGCGGGGCGCCCCCGCTGGGGGGCGGCTCTGGCATTTGCGACGGGCGGAATGTTACAGTGATGGCAACGCTCATTCTTTCTTTTCTCGCGTCTCGTCATGGCCCAAGCTTTCGTCACCGCCACTATCGCCGCGGCGCCTGTCGTCGTCTTCAGCAAGATTACCTGTCCATACTGTCGTTTGGCGCTGTCGGTGCTGGACGCGGCGGTGAAGGGCGGGCGGGCCGGGTACACGGTGGTGGAGCTGGGCCAGCGGGCGGACGGGGCGGCCATCCAGGTGCGCGGGAGGGCGAGAGGGAGAGGTCCGCCCCTGCGCCCGCTCCAAAGGCTCGGCATGCTCGTCCCACCGCGCCCCTGCACTCGCGGAGAGAGGGCGAGGGGCGCGCGTCGGGGCAGAAAAAGCGCGCGCAAACCTCCCAACGCGTCGCGGCGTGCTCCCGAACGATCCCTCATCCCAACCTCCCCTCTCTCCTTCTCTCCCTCCCCCCACTCTCTCAGGCCTACCTCAGCCAGCTGACGGGCGCGTCCACCGTCCCCCGCGTCTTCGTGGGCGGCACCTGCATCGGCGGCGGGGACGACACGGCGGCCAAGGCCAGGAGCGGGGAGCTGGCCAGGCTGCTGGCGGCCGCGGGCGTGGCGGCCTGAAAGGCGGAGAGAGAAAGAGAGAAAGAGAGAGAGAGAGGGGCGAGGGGGATGGCGGCGTGCCTGTGTTGCTTTTGCCTGGGAACAGGAGGGACTCTCCCATTCCCCATGTCCCTTTCCCTTGAGCTGTGAGGTTGTGCTCTCAAAAACCTCTCGCAACCCCCCCTCCCCCTCTCCATCCCCCATCATCACCACCGCACCTTCTCGAACGACTGCAGGTCGTGCACGCCGCCCTCCGCCTGCGCCGCGCCCGACCGCACCTCCAGGCGGGCGGCCCCAGCGGGGATGGCCGCCCGCGCGCCCGCGATGGAGCGGACGCCCATGTCCTGGAAGCCCTGGCGCACGGCCTGTGCCAGGAAGGGCACGCTCGACCGCACGCTGCCCTTCGCCCTCACCGTCCCCGCCACGCCCTGCGCGATTTTGAGCGCCTGCGTGTCCGACAGGTACCGGGCCTCCGACCCTTTGGCCATCGCCTCCAGGGACCCCATCCCGCGGTAGCTCTTCACCCGCACCCCGCCCGCCAGGGTGAAGAAATCTCCGGGCGCCTCGTCCGTGCCCGCAAACAGGCTGCCGCACATGACCGTGGACGCGCCCAGGGAGAGCGCCTTCACGATGTGGCCGCTGTTCTGTATGCCGCCGTCGGCGATGGTGGGCACGCCCGCCGCATTGGCGACGCGCGACACGTGGAAGACGGCGGACGCCTGGCCCCGCCCCACCGCGCACACTTCCTGGGTGGTGCAGATGGACCCAGACCCCATGCCCACCCGCAGGCCGTCCGCGCCCGCCTCGATCAGGGTCCGCGCCTGGCGGCCCGTCACCACGTTGCCGCAGATGACGTCCAGGCCCGGGTGGGCGCGCTTCAGGTGGGACACCATGGCCACCTGGTACGTGGACTCGCCCTGGGACGAGTCCAGGACGACGGCGTCAATCCCGGGAGCCCCGCCGGCGCCGCCGCCGCCGCCGCCCACGAGGGCCGCCACCCGGTCCCGGTCGGCGTCCCGGGTGCCGACGGCGGCGGCGCACAGGAGGCGGCCGGCAGCGTCCAGGGAGGGGGCGGCGCCCGACCGAGGGGCGCGAGCTTCCGACGCGGCGTGCGCGCGCGCGGCGACGCGCACCAGCTCTCCGCCCGGCCCGACCAGGGGCAGGGTGCCGCCCTTGCCCCGGTTGGCCTTCAGGAGGTCCGACGCGGCCGCCGCGTCGGGGACAGCCGCCGCAGCCTCGGACCACACGTCCGCCGTCATCACCTCGGACAGGGGCGTGGACGGGTCGCCAACAAACGCGACGTCCGCGGCGGCGACCAGGCCGAGCAGGCGGCCGCCCAGGGCCCCCGTGTCCGTCACGCACACCGCGCCCCGGCCGCCGCCGGACCGGGCCGTCAGCGCCCGCCAATCCGCGACCGTGGAGTCGGGCCGCAGGACGAGCGGGCGGGAGACAAAGCCGGGCACGGCCGCTTTCACGGCCGCCGCCTCTGCCACCTGCTCCGCGACGGTGCTGTTGTAGTGCAGCACGCCCAGGCCGCCCAGGCCCGCCATGGCGACCGCCATGGCCGCCTCCGTCACCGTGTCCATGGGCGAGGAGACGAGCGGGGTGGCCAGCCGGATGTTCTTGGTCACGTTGGTGGTGAGGTCGACCTAGAGAAGTGGCAAGGGAGGTTGAGTTCAGCGGAGGGACGATAGCGCGCAGCGGCCCGGCGCGGCCTTTCTTTCCTTCTCCTTCCTGCCCAATTCTCACCTCGTGCGCGCCAAAATCGATGTAGCCCGGCAGGAAGATGACGTCATCGTACGTGTAGGTGGTGCCCTGGCCGAAGACCTGGGCGGCGGTCGCGCCTGGGGGATAGGGAGGAGAGAATTGAGCGAGTCGATTGAGTGCAAAGAGACGCGACCGCGCGGCTGGTTGGGGCCGCGGTGCACCCGGCCCGCTAAGCAAGGCGCATGCTTGTGTGATTGGCCGTGTCTGGGGGTGTGTGCGGGCGTGCGAGCCGAGGGCCCCGCAAGTATGGCATCGCGCGTCTCTCTCTTCCTGCACGCGACGGCCATCGGCGCGCGACAAACAAAAAGAACGCGCGAGAAGGCTGTTCCTTTTGATGCGAAGCACTGGGAGCCTTCAACACACGCCTCGCCCACGCACCGTCCATGACGTCGTCGTCCGCCATGGGGGCCAGTGGGTGTGTGCGGGCGTGGGTGCGCGGACAGGCGACGGACGCCAAAAAAAGGAGACAGGAAACTGCGTGTGAGCAAACACTCGACCTGCCCGCGACCTCCTTCTCTTTTTTTTTCTGCTCCCCATGTCGACGCCCGCCGCCGCGGCCAGGCGCGCCACCGCCTCCTTCCGCCCTGCCCATCAAGATGGAGGACCTCCAGGCCGACCCAAAAGTGGTGAAAAACTTCCCCCCTCCCTCCATCCAGCCCCTCAACTCACCCCTTTTCCATCCCCCACTTTCTAACCATTTATAAACCCCTCGAAAATTGTTTCTGGTTGAGGTCGGCCTCTGTCACGGGAGGTTGTGACCCGAAGTTCGGGGACCGGTGGTTGGAAGGCCCAGTGCCCTGGCCCAGGGCCCAGTTTCAAGTCCTCTCGGGGGCTTGATGCATGCGTGCTACGATTCCGAGTTCTACCAAGCGCTTTGTGGGTGGTTGGTGTGTGCGGGCGGAGGCCCGCACGCCCACACCCCTAAGCGGGCGGCACCCGCGCCAGGCCCTCACGGGAGCAACGCACCGCCCGACACTGCGTAGTGGTCTTAGAACGGCTCGGATACGCCGCGGCTGGGAGTCCCCCTGCGGTCGGGGTCTGGGCCGACCGGCCGCCATCTTTTTTTGCGATTTTTTGTAGTTGTTCTTTTTATGGTGATAGGAGGGGCGGGTGCGCCGCGCGGCGCGGCGCAGCGGGGTGCTGTGGATGCGCGTGCGCGTGTCCTGTGAAGGGCGGGGGCGCGGAGGGCGCGGGCGCGGAAGGAGGTCGGAGGCGGTGTGTGTGAGCAGTCTCGTCTGTGGAGAGAGGACGCGCTAGGTTTTTTTCATGAAGGTTTTTTTTTATTCAACACACGTCCGCCCAAACCTGAGGAGAAACCGGCGCGCACAGATCTCTGGGGCAGTGGCGTGGTGTGAGAGAAAGAAAGAGAGCAGGGCGATCTCTCCATCTCTCCCTCTCTTCCGAATCACCTCTCCCCCGCCGCGGCCGCCGCGTCGACCCACTGCCGGATGACGCCGCCCAGCGCGCGGGGCAGGCCCGCCGTGTCCCGCACCAGCACGTAGTTGGGGAAGGGGAAGTCGTCCAGGTAGGGCACGGCGGACGGGGACCCGGTCGCCGGGTCAAAGGTGACGGTGCGCAGGTCAGCCAGGGAGGAGGCGGACGGCGTTGAAGGGGCACCCCCACCTCCACTCCCACCTCCGCCACTCCCTCCGCCCGTTGCCGGGGTGTCCAGGGCCACATACACGACCAGGACGCCCGGGCGGGACCCTAGGGCCGCCGCCGCCGCGCGCAGGGGCGCCTTCTCGTGGAACCGGCCGTCGCCGACGACCAGGACCAGCTGGGCGAGCGGTGGGGCGGAACAGCAGGCCGCAGCCGAGCTGAGGGCCGCGTCTGCCGCCGCCGCGCCATCATCCAGCACCGCCCCGACCGCGGCCAGGGCGTCCGCGGTGGGCGTGTCGCCCACCGTCGCGTCGCCCGTGAAGCGCAGGCCGGCCACCAGGGCCGCGCCCTCCGCGTCCCCAAACGGCTCGCCCAGGGCGTGGAGGAGGACGGGTGGGGGTGGCGGGGCGGGGGTCGCACCGCGGCCGCCAACGCCACCACCACCGCCGCCGCCGCCAAAGGCCAGGACGGCCAGGTCGCCCAGTTCCGCCCGGGCCAGGGCGCGGGCCAGGGCCGCCACAGCCGCCAGGGCAGCGGGCGCCAGCCCGGCCGCCGCGACGGAGCGGGAGTCGTCGACGGCCAGGATCACCTGATACGCCCGCCCGTCCGGCCGCGTGCGCCGCTGCCAGATGCGGTCGCGCCGGAATCCCGAGGCCACAAAGGCCACGACCGCCCGCATGTCGATGCGCTTTCCCGACCGGTACCCGCCCGCCAGGCGGGAGGCGCGGGTGGGTTCCAGGGCGGCGCGCAGGGCTTCCGCCAGCTCGGCTGACGCCCGCTCAGTCAGGGCGGTGCAGCGCGCCCAGAGCGCGCCGGGCGGCGGGCGCTCCGCCGGCGGGGCGGCCAGGGCCGCCGCCAGGGCGGCCCGGGCAGCCTCCGCGCCCGCCTCGTCCAGTAGGTGGTGTGGCGCGGGCGGCTCGTCGCCCGTGCTCAGGCCGTGCAGGCCGGCGGTGACGATGGAGGCGCCGCCGTCGTCGGCGGTGGCGGCGCCAGGGGTGCCCAGGCTAGGCAGGGACGGGTCGAGGTGGGAAAGGTCCGGCCCGCCAGCCTCGCCGCCGCCGTCGCCGCCGCCGCCCTCCATCTCCACGTCCTCGCCGCCTCCCGTGTCGGGATGATCGGCCCGGCGGGGGCGGGGGTGGAACGGGGCGGGGCCGTCACCGGGAGGCGGCGTGGGCGCGCGGGCGGTGGAGGGGGGTTGCGCGGCCGTGGCGGCCGCGCCGCCGCCGCCGCCCTCGCCCCTGCCGCCGCCGCCGCCGGCCTCGGCCTCCGCGTCCGCCATGGCCGCGTCGCCGCCGTCCTCAGGCGGCGCGCCGTCGTCCTCGGGCGCGGGGCGGATCAGGCCGGCCGCCTCGTCGTCGCCGGCCTCAGCAGCAGCAGCAGCGGCGGCGGCGGCGGCGGCGGCAGCCTGGTCGGCCGTCGCCGCGCCGAGGGCGGCCGCGTCGCTGGGCCCCGGCGGGCGGGCGGCCTCATCCTCGCCCGTCACAAACTCTGCTTCCACGCCGGCCGGCGGCGGCGCGCCGTCGTTCTCGCCACCACCGTCGCCCGCACTATCCTCGCCTTCGGGAGCGTCCGTCGCGGCCAGGCGGGCCCGCCACAGCTCCAGCGCCCGCGCCAGGGAACGGTGCGGGTTGGTGGCGGCCGCGGCCGCGGCGGCCGCGGTCTCGGCGGCCGCGGCCGGATCGGCCGGGCCGCCCTCGCCCGGGCGGGCCGCCCGCCGGGCGCCATCGGGCGCGCCCGTCGCATCCACGCCGGCCGCCTGGCCGCCCTCGGTAGCCTGGCCGCCGCGCACCGGCTGGGAGCTGGCCTCGTCGGGGGCGTGCCCGTCGGTGCCCGCGTCCTCGCCGCCCCCGCCCGCAGCCGGGTCGTCTGTCCCGCCCGCGGGCGCGGTGGTGTCGGCCGCCGCGGCGGTCTGGCCGGCCGGGCCGGCCTCAGCGTCGGCTTCGGACGGCGGGGGCGGCTCGCCGGTGCCGGGCGCCATGGCGGGCGGCGCGGGAGAGCCGGCGCCGTCGTCGTCATCGTCGCCAGCGTGGTCTTCATCTCCGCCCTCCTCAGGCGCGGCTGCGGCCTGGGCTCCCGCCGGGCCGTCCTGGTCTTCCTCCCCGCCCTCGCCGCCGTCGCCGCCGGGCATGTCTTCGTCCTCGGGGCCGGCGCCAGGCTCGTCTTCAGTGCCAGCCTTGGCAGGCGCGACCACGGGCGGCGGCGCCTCGTCAGCGCCACCACCCCCGCCGCCCTCCTCCTCTCCAGCGGGCGCCCCGTCTTCCTCCTCCTCGTTCCCGCCACCATCACCGCCGCCGCCGCCACCGTCCAGGTCCATATCGTCCGGCAGTTCCAGGGCGTCGGGCGGCGGGGCGGGCGCGGGCAGGGCGTCCGCGCCGTCGGCGTGGGCGGCGGCGTCGTCGTCGTCGCCGCCCTCACCCCCGCCGCCCTCCTCCTCGGCCGGCGGCGGGTCGGCGCCCTCGACCCGCGCCTCCTCCTCCTGGCCTTTCCCGCCGCCGCCGCCGCCCTCGGGCCGGGCCGGCGGCGGCTTCTGCCCACCTCCATCCTCCTCCTCCTCCACATCCGTCCGCCCCTGCGCAAACTCGCGGCGGGAGGGGTCCGCGTCGGCCGCATCCACTTTTGGCGCGGCCGCGCCCGCCTCCTCGGGCGGGCGCCCGTCATTCTCCTCCGGCTCGTCCTCACCATCCCAGAGGCGGGCATCGACGTCGTCCGCGTCGGGGCCGGCGTCGCCCAGCTGGGCGTCCAGGCGGCCATCCTGCTCCTCGTCCTCGTCGGGCAGGGCGTCGTCGTCCTCGTCAGTCGCGTCGGGCGGGAGGTCGTGCAGGCCGCCCTCAAAGTCGTCCGTCATCTCCACACCCTTGGGCTGGTGGTCTTTCTCTTCCTCCTCGCCCGGCGGCCGCTCCGGCTCCTCCGGCGGCGGCTGGGCCGCGTCCTCCGGCCGGGACGCGCCCAGCAGCTGGTCTTCGTTGTCCAGCTGGTCCGACACGTCCTTGCGGCCGATGCCGTCGCCCATGCCCGTGCCCGCGACGTCGTCCTCCCACTTGCCAGCAGCGCCGTCGTCGCCGCCCTCCCCGCCGTCGTCGCCCTCCTCGGCGGCGCGGGCCGTGCAGAAGCCGGCCTCCAAGACGCCCGTGAACAGGGCGGCGCACACATAGGCCAGCTTGGCAGTCGCCCGGGAGGCCGCGGCGGCCCGGGCGGCCGCGGCGGCCGCGGCCAGGCGGGCGGGGCCGGTCAGGGCGGACACGGCCGCGACGCAGCCGGACGCAGACGCAACTGATAGTTTCAAAGAGGGGGAGAGGGGGAGGGGTTGAGAGAGAGAGAGTGAGACAGGGGGTGTTCGATGCGCGCCCGGCCCTCTGCATCTCCCGTGCGCGCGCGTGCAGTTGCAGGGTGATCAGGCACGTATGCATGTTGTCCTCAACGCCCCTCGAAGGGGGCGTCAGTAGTAAATTAGAGTTTTTTGTTTTGTGAATTCCATCACTTCACCCAGAGAAAGCACGTTTCCTCTCCTGTGTCCTATTCCCTTACCTTGTTCGTCGTCGCCGCCGTCGGCGACGCTCGCCGCGTCCGCCAGCAGGGCACCAAGCGCATCGCACGCCGCGCGCAGGGCCCGTGGGCGCAGGCGCTCCTCGGCGTCAGCAACAGCCGCGGCCAGGGGAGGGAGGGGAGAGTCAGGGGAGTCCAGGGAGGCACCACTATGCCCGGCGAGGGCTTGCGTCCACGCCAGGAGGGCCGCTACCGCCGCGTCCGCCCGGCCGGGCAGGCGGTCCATGGCAGACACCACAGCGCCAGGTTCAGCCGGGTGTGTCTCAGGTGTCGCGGCGTCCAGGGCCGCCGCCGCGGCGGCCGCTGCGCGCAGCGCACGCGTCGCGCGGCCCCACCCAGGTAGGGCAGGGCCGACGGCGGTGGCCGCCGCCTCCTCGTCCAGGCGGGCACACGCCGCAGACGCGGCGCCCAGGGCGGCCCGCACGGCCGCCAGGGCGGCGGGCGAGACGGTGCCGCCCGCGGCCGGGTCGCCAGCGGCCTCGACGGCCGGGCAGGCAAGCAGGGCCGCGGCCGCGGCCGCGACCGCGCCCGACGCGTCAGCCAGAGCGGCCGCGCTGACGGCCAGGGCCGCCCGCCGGCCGGCCGCCCGCTCCGCGCCCGCCGCCGACCGCAGCAGGGCCGCCCCGTCCGCCAGGCGGGCCGCGGCGCGGGGCAGGGTGGTGGTGGCAGTGACCAGGGCCGCCCGGGCGGCGGGCTGAGGTGCGCCGTAGCCCGCGCCACCCCACCCTTCAGCCGCGGCCGCGAGCGCGCACAGGCGCCGCGCCTGGGCCGCCGCGCCCACCAGCGCGGCCCGCCCCCGCCGCCCGGCCCACAGCACCGACTCGCACAGCCGGGTCGCCGCGCGCGCTTCCGACTCGGTTACGTCCTCGTGCGGGGACGCCGCCGCGGCCCGCAGGCGCTGCACGCGGGCGACGGCCCGGAAGTAGTAGGCGTCCGCCTCGCCGAGGAGGCGGGTGGTGGAGGCGGAGAAAGGCAGGAGCGGAGATGGAGAGGCACCGGCACCTGCACCGTCCGCCACCAGCCCTGCGAGCGCCGCCGGCCCGCCCCCGTCCAGCAGGCCCGGCGCCGCCATCCAGGAGGCGGGCGCCCGGTCCGCCCGGGGCACGCCCGCCACGGACCGGGACGCGCCCGCCGCCACCAGGGCGGCCAGCAGGTCGCCCAGCGCCTTCTTCTTGCGCGGGCGCGCGGCGGGCGCGGTCTCGCCGCGCAGGGCGAGCGCGCGCCCCGCCGCGTCGCCCGCCAGACCGTCCAGGTCGGCCGCGGCGGCCGAGCCGGCGTGGCGGGCCGGGTCGGCCGACACGGCCTTGATCAGAGGGGCGGCCAGGGCGGCCAAGCGGGCGGTGAGGCGGGGCACGGCCGCCGTGCGAGGAGCGGAGTGCGGGGGAGGGGGGGCGGCCGCCGCGGCCGCGGCCGCGGCCGAGCACGCAGCGGCCCAGGCTGAGGCCGCACCGGCCGGGTCCGCCTCGACGCCCATCTCCGCCTTGACGCCGACAGCAGGAACAATCCCTCCCCCCGCCGCCGCGGCGATCGCCCCCGCCTCCAGGTCGGCCAGGCCCATGGCCGCGCCCGCGCCCGCCAGGACGGGCGCGGCTGGCGCACCCAGCGCCGCGCGCGCGCGCCGCCCCAGCCTGTGCAGGTGGCGGGCCGCCTTCTCCGCGGCCGCCCGGTTGGCGTAGTACCCCCGGTCCTCCCACCGGGCCAGGGCCACAAAGTCGGCCAGTTGCTTGGTCAGCGGGGCAAGGGCCGCGGCGGACGCGGCGTCCACGGCGGGCGAGTGCAGGTCGAACAGGCGGGCGACGTTCGATAGGACGGCCGCCGTCGGGCGGGCGCCCGGGCCGGGTGCGACGCCGGCCTGCGCCGCAAAGGCGCGCAGCAGGTCCAGGCGGGCACTGTACTCGCCCAGCGGGGCCGACTGCATGAACTGCTCCGCCAGGGCCGCCAGGGCCGCGGGCGTGACGGGCTTGCAGTCAGCGGCAGTTGCATCGCCACCGCCCTCCTCGCCCTCCTCGCCCGCGACCGCGCGGTCGACCAGGCGCAGCAGGTGGAACCAGGCGGCGTGCGCACCTGGGAGAGTGTAAGGTAAGGAGAGGATGTGAGAGTGTCATCGGGGTGGTGTTGTGCGCAAGAGTGTGGCGCAAAAAAAGGAAAGGGACCTTCGTCCGTCGATAGGTGTGTCGGGGGAGTTTGGGTGACGCGGCCCGGCACTGATAGCCCGGCCGCGGCCTGTTTTCCCCTCAAGAGTTTTCTGTTCCGGCCCCATCTGCCCGCGTCTCCACAGGAGGGGAGGGCCGCCTTTGGCGGACACCTCCCCACCCCAAACGAAGCTCGGGAAAAAAGGACCGGGTTTTGGGTGCGTGCGTGGAGCACGGCTTTCCCTCCATCCCCTATCCCCTCTCTCTCTCTCTCCCCCCTCTCCCTTACCTGCCGCGGCGTCGGCCTGCACCCGCTCCAGCGTCGCCCGCCAGCCCGCCAGCTCCGCGCCTCGCCACCGGGTGGCCAGCGCGGACAGGGGCGCTAGGGCCGCGTCCAGGCGGACGTGCGAGGCGGCCGTCTCCTGCCACAGCTGGGCTGCGGAGAGCAGAAGGTCCAGCCCCACGCTCGCGGAGCGGAGGGGCGCAGTCGCGGGCAGGTCGAGCAGGCGGGCCGCCACCGCGTCGATACGGGCCAGGACCGGGTTGTCCGGCCACTCGGCCAGCAGCTCACCGACCCGCACCCGCAGGGCGATGGTGGCGGGCAGCAGCAGGGCCGCCTCGGCCGGGGCGGGCGCCTCCATGTCCGTGATGGTGGGCAGGGGCGGGCGAGTGGAGGAGAGCGTGGGCGTTGCGCTGCTGCTGCTCCCCTTTTTCTTCTTGCCGCCCGTGGCGGGCGTGGCGGGCGCGGCCACGCCCGGCACCACGCTGCCCGCGCCGTGCTCCAGGGCCAGGCGCAGCAGGCGGCCGGCCGCCAGGCGGTCGTCGTCGTCCATGGCGGGGGGTAAGGAGGAGGCGTCCGAGACCAGAGAGGCAGCCGTGTCAAAGGTCGCCGCAAAGTGGACGGCATCTTGCCCAGTGGTGGGGCCCGACTCTTTTGCCTCATGCAAAAACAGGGACGCATGGTCGGCCACGATGGCCGCCAGGGTGGGACCTGTCAAGGCCAGGCCCGCCGTGCCGGAGTCCGGGTCGACGGCGGGCGTGGTGGGAGGAGGAGGCGGAGGAGGCTGTGCCGCCAGCCCATCCTCGTCCATCCCATCACCCTCCGGCGCAAGGTCGGCCCAGGCGGCCGCGTGGTCCGGGTGGGCCGCCCGGAAGGCCGCCTCGTCCGCATCGTCGTCCTCCTCGGCCGCAGAGGCGGCCAGGCGAGACTTGGCCTGCTTGAACAGGACGCCCTCCGCCTCCGCCGCCGCGTCCGCCGCGTCGCGGGCGGCCTCCCACTCTGCCAGGAGGGCGCGCATGGCTGGGGCGGCCACGGCCGACGCGTCTGACCGCGGCACGCCCCCGCCGGGGCCGGCCGCCGCCCGGGCCGCCACGCGCAGGGTATGCGCGGCGGCGACCACCCGGGCGGCCGCGCCCGCGGCGGCGGCGGCGGGCCCGGACGCGCCCCGGGCGGACGCGGCCCGGGCGGCGGCCGCGCCCGCAGCGGCCGCAGTGGCGGGCCCGCCCAGGCGGGGCGGCCAGGCGGCAAGCGAGGCCACGGCCAGGGCCGGCTCGGGCGGGGCCGCCGCCGCCGCCGCCGCGCTGCACAACAAAGCCAACCCCACCCGGGCCTCAGCCGCGCCCAGCAGAGCCGGTCCCAGGACGTCCGCGTACGCCGGGTGGTCGCGGGACGCGCGGGCTGACCAGGCCGCAGCCGCCTCGCCCCACGCGGCTGCGGTCGCGGCCGCGCCGGGAGCACCGGCCCACAGGGCGTCCACCGCGGCGGCCGCCCGGGCGGGCGAGCCGACGCCGGACGTGAAGGCCAGCGTGAGAGCCCGGACGGCCGCGTACGCGGGCGGGGTCGGGCGGGCGACGGCGTCCGCGTCCGCGGTCGCCGCGCCCGCCTCCAGCGCCGCCGCGGCCGCTGCCAGGGCCGCAAGGGCGGGCCCCTCGTCCGGCCCGCCCGGCGCCAGCTGGGCCGCCCGCCGGGCGGCCAGGCCCGGGCGGGTGACGTCCTCCAGCTCGGCCGTCGCCCGGTCGCGCCGCCGGGCTGCCGCGCCCGCTGGGTCGGTCGCGCCCGCGGGCGCGCCCAGGGCCAGGCGGGCCGCGCCCAGGAGGGCCCACGCCCGCCCGCGCAGGGCGGTGCCCGCAGGGGAGAGCGGGTCGGGGGGAGGGCTGGTCGCGCCCCCGCCCGCGGCGGCAGACAGGCAGGCCGCCACGCCGACCAGCAGGCCCCACGTGTCTGGGTCGGCCAGGCCGGCGTGGGAGGAGGCGGCGCAGGCGGCGGCGACGGATGCCGCGAGGGCGTGGAGGGACGGGTCAAGGAGGGGCAGGCGGGCCCGCCCCCCGCCCGCGCCCTCGCCCTCGCCCTCGCCCTCCTCTTCATCGTCCGACGACCACGCGCCGCTGATGGTGCTGGTGCCGGGTTGCCGCCGCGGAGGCGCCACGGAGGCTGACGCCACGGCAGCGCGCTCCCCGGCCGCCACGCACTCGGCCGCGAGCGCGCCCAGGCTGAGTGCACTGGGTCCTGCCGCAGGCACGTGCGCCGCGAGGGCGTGGCCCAGCAGGGCGCCTAGGGCGCGCCAGGTGGACGCCGCGGCCGCCCGGCGAGGAGGTGGCACAGCGGCCGTCACCGCCCCCGCCCCCGCCGCCCGGGCGGCCAGGCGCAGGGCCAGGCCGCGAGCGCCCGCCCGGCGGGCGGCCGTCCGGCGGGCGGCCGTGCTGGTGAGGTTGAAGGCGGCCGCCACGGCCGGCGCGCCCGCCAGCCAGGCGCCGGCGGTGCCGGGGCCGCCCGTCCACAGGCCCGCATGCCAGGCCTGCCAGGCCTCGGCCAGGGCGGCGGACACGGCCCGGGCGGGGGCGGTGGAGGCGGTTGAAGACAGACCGCCCGCTGCGACCGCGTCGGCCAGACTCACCAGCGTGCCCGCCAGGCGGGCGTCTGTCCCGCCGCCCGCCGCCGCCGCGAGCAGGGCGGCCGCACGCAGGGCGGCCGGCGGCGGCGGGGCAGGCACATGACCGGCCCCACCCCCGGCCAGCCGCCCCGCGGCGGCCGCGGTCGCGGCCGCGAGCAGGGGCAGGGCCGCACCCGCCGCAGCCAGCCCCACCCCGCCGCCCAGGCCGGCCTGCAGGGCCCGGCAGGCCGGGTCCGCCATCAGGCTGGCGGGGAGCAGCAGGACCGAGGCGTCGCCACCGTCCACGGCCGCCGCGGCGGGGCCGATGGCAGGGTCGGCCCCGACACCGGACGCCGCCCGGGCCGCCAGGGAGCGGGCGCGCGCGGCGAGGTCGGCCGGCACGGCGGCCGCCGCCTCGCCCGCGCCCGCCCCGGCCGCGCACGAGGCGGCGGTGACCAGGGCCCACCCGTCCGCCAGAGCGGCCCGCCAGGCAGGGTCGACGGCCAGGGCGGCCGCGGCGGCGGAGGCCGAGGCCGGATCGGGCGGCGGGGCGGACGGGTCGAGCAGGCCCGCCGCGCCGAGCGCGGCGGCCGCGGCGGCGGCCGCATCGGCGGCCGCCAGCCCGTCGACAGGGCCCGCCGCGCAGCCGATGACCGCGCCGCCCGCGTCGGCAGCAGCAGCCAGGGCGGTCAGGGCCGCCCGGGCGGCCGCCAGGGCGGGCGACCGGGGCGCGAGCGGGTGGCCGCACCCGGCCCACAGCAGGGGCGGTGGGGGCGGGGTGGGTGGGAGGCCCAGGCCGGGGCCCAGGCCGGTCGCCGCGTGCGCCACCCGGGCGGCCGCTTCCTGGAGTGCCGTCAGGGTGGCAGGCGCGTTGTTGTCAGCAGCACAGGCCGCAGAGGCGGCGGCCATGACCGCGTCGGACGCGGCCACCAGGCCCAGCCACGCCGCCGCGGTCGTTTCCACGCACAGCGCGGGCGCGGGCGGCCGCGCGACCGCGCGCACAAAGGACCGGCGCCAGGAGCGGAGGGCGGCCAGGGCGGCGGGCAAGGGGGCGGCGCCGGTGCGGGGCGTGCAGTCAAAAATGGACTCATCGTTGCCGCCGTCGGCATCGAGGATCTGGCCCGGCGTGACGCCCCCCAACCAGGCGCCCACGCCCTCCACACTCAACGCGGCCGTTTCCACTGCAGCAATTGCGGCCAGCGCTGGCGAGAGCCAGGGCATCGCCGCGTGCGCGCCGCCGGCGGGCGCCCGGGCACGCCCGCCGCGACCAGCCGCGGCGGAGGCTTGCAGGGCGCTGGGCAAGCAGCCTGGCGGGGTCGGGCCCAGCGGGCCCGCCGCCAGGGCGGCCCAGTCCAGGGCCGCCTCCCGCGCGGCGGCTGCGCGCGCCGACGCGGCGGCCATGGCCGCCCAGGCGGCCGACGCGGCCGGGCCGGCCGCGGCCGCGGCCGACGCCAACAGGGGCACGGCCGCCACATCCAGGGGCGTCGACCCGAATGGCGAGGTGGCTGCGGACCAGGCGGCGGGCGGCAGAGTCGCCGCCAGGGCCGCGCGCGCGCTCGCCAAGCCCGCAGCCGCCGCCGCCAGGAGCGGGCTGTCGCAGGCCGCGCCCGGGCCGGCCAGGACGGCGACCGCGCCCGGAGCGCAGTCGCCCAGGCCGTCTGCGGCCCAGCTGGCCAGCCAGCGCAGGCGGGCGCCCCGCTCAGACGCGTCACCGCCCGGGCACGCCCGCTCCAGGACCAGGCCGGCCGCCGCACGCGCGACGGCAGCCGGGTCCAGGGATGGTGGTGATGGCGACGCCACCTCTGCCCCCACCCCGGCCAGCAGGGCGGCCGGGCACCAGGCGACCAGGGAGGGGCGGGCCAGGACCGCGCCCCGCACGTCCGCGCCCGAAGAAGCGGCGACAGCAAGGGCAGCCGCGACCGCGGGCGATGCGGCGGCCGCAAAGAGGGACACATCCCTGCCGGCGGGCGACCCGCCCGGCGCCGCGCCCGCCCAGGGCGCGGGCGCGGCCGAGGCGCCGCCGCCGCCCGTCCGCCACCGGCCTCCCGGGCGGCAGAGGGGGAGGAGAGAGGCGGACGCCGCGGCTGCTAGGGCGTCGGAAGGTGGCGGTGTGTCGCCGCAGCCGGCCGTGTCGCGCCAGGCGGCCGACAGCGCGGCGCCCGGCGCCCACCCCCGGTCGACCAGGGCGGCCGCCGACCGCGCCCACCGCCGGAGCGTGGCGGGCGCCGGCGCGGCGCCCGCCAGGGCGCCCACCAGCGGCCCGCCGGGCGGCACGCCCTCCGCCACCGCAGCGGAGGCCAGGGACGCGGCACCGGCCGCGGCCGGCCACCAGGCGGCGCCGCCCTGCCCGCCCTCGTCCCCTACGCCCCCTACGCCCCCGACCCACACCTCCACCCCCCGGTTCCGCATCGCGCGCGAGACCTCCCCCCCGCCCCGCCCCGGGTCGACGGCCAGGAGGAGGCGGAAGGCCGGGTGGGGGGTCACGACCCGCTGGCCGCCCCCACCCCCGCCCGCCTCGTGCAGGGCCAGCAGGCCGCCCGGCTCCAGGAGCGGGTTGAGGCGGTCCAGCACGGCC
>Ga0114918_10002789_pt1 | contig 15561 bp, 18 predicted proteins | sample LantaG_FD_87015 | JGI IMG/M metagenome (GOLD analysis project Ga0114918, IMG submission 87015) | Deep subsurface microbial communities from Baltic Sea to uncover new lineages of life (NeLLi) - Landsort_02402 metaG | ecosystem: Environmental > Aquatic > Marine > Oceanic > Sediment | place...
CTAACAGTACCACTAGCTAATGTACTACTTCCTTCAGCATGTGACCTAACACCACTAGCTATTGTACTACTTCCTTCAGCGTGACTAGTAGAACCACTAGCTCTTGTTCCATCACCTTCAGCATGTGAATAATCCCCAGTTGCAAAAGTGAAACTATTTTCAGCATGACTAAATAATCCACTCGCTGTTGTGCCAGAACCTTCAGCATGACTTGCTATACCACTAGCCGTTGTGCCAGAACCTTCAGCATGACTTCCATCACCAATAGCCATTGTAATAGAACCTTCAGCATGACTTCCATTACCACTAGCTATTGTGAAAGAACCTTCAGCATGACTTGACGTACCACTAGCTATTGTACTAGAACCTTCAGCATGGCTTGCTGCGCCAATTGATTGAGAACCATCACCTTCAACATGGCTTGATGTGCCAGAGGAAATAGTTTGATTACCTTCAGCATGTGAATAATCCCCAACTGATAAAGTATCAAAACCTTCAGAATATGAATAATCTCCAGTAGCATCCAAACCAGAATCGTTGATTGCTTTTAATGAAAAAGAACCAGTTGAACCACTAACCCAATATGAGTCAGAAGATGTACTACCTGAACCACTTTGAAATTCACTCCAATCTGCATTGTTACCAGCCCATGGTGAAGCCAATAATGAATAATAAATGTCGGTATCTCTTTGATAAACCAACATACCTTCTCTTCTTCTTAAATCGGGTATTGCGTTTCTTTCTGTGCTATCAGCTACGCTTCTTAACCCATCTATACCGTATAAAGGGTCTGTAACTGGGTATGTGTCACCAGTTGATGTTGGTGCTATAATTGATGTTACTGTAACTGTTCCTAATATTGCCATTTTATTTTTCTATGTTTAAGTTATTTGAATGTTTATTGAACCACCTAATATATTTAATGTTCTATAAACTCGATAATTTGTTGTTTCACCATTGGTATTAGTTACTGATACTAATTCATATGTATTTCCATTACCATCGACATTAGAATAAGAAGTATTCATAGCGATATTTAAATTATTACTTGTATCTGTAAAAGTGCTAGGTGTTCCATAAGTAGTTGCAAAACAAAAATATTTATACCCCCCAGCTGACATATTATAAGTACCAGCAAAACCATTTTTAACTGAACTATAATCGGACAAAGCCTCTATTTCTGTTTCATTCAAGGTTGTTGATAAACTAGTACCAGCATACATTCTCCAATCCCACCTGATTGATAAACTTGACGAAAAAGTAGCACTATTTGTGTTGGTCCCTTGAATTGTCCAAGCTCTAGTTCCAACCCCATCACTAGCACCTCTAGTTACCACACCAGTAAACGTAACGGCTTCTGTTCCCTTTCCATTAGCCAAACCAGTTAATGTGGTTAAATTATAACCAGCAATAGTAATAGTATTAGCAGAAACATTAGAACTATTTGTAGTTCCCCAACCAAATGTTTGAGATGTTCCTATATCATAACCAATTTCTTGTGGGCTAGAAATACCTAAACTAAATGATGAAAATGCTGGTGATTGATAAGGGTAAAGTAATAAATCCCACATTTCTTGCATTGTTTTTAAATTAAAAGTACTACCAGCAGCAATACCACCTAAAGTTACATCTGTTGGTGTTGAATTGGTATATGTTATTGAACTTGGTGATGCTGAAAACGGGAAAACTATGTTTTCACCATTATATTTTTCTAGAGTAATATTCCCATCAGCGGATGTAGCACTATAGATAACATCACCTTTTAAAGTGATAAAATTACTATCTAGTTCATCTTGACTTAATACACTACCCTTGGTGCTATCACCATAAGGACTTGCTTTTATTCTTAGTGTTAAATTATTTGCCATAAGTATTTTAAATTAAATATCTATCAATATCATTATTATAATTATATTTGATGTTTTCAAAAGATAAATCACAAATATTATATTTAAACTGTGAAATTCCACCAATGAATGTTCCAGCAAAATTTTCTTCTATAGGTAACCCTCTATCTGCTGAATCCAACCCATCAAATGTCTGACTTTCCAATAACCCTTGACTTCCACCACCAAGACTAATATTAAATGGCACACCGACTTGTTTTAATTTATATTCATCAAGCCTTTTAGCCATTAATTCTGGAAAATCATCAACAACATATTTTAGTTTAGCGTTTACATAAAACATAAGTTTTCCAACTCTAGGTTTATTTAAAGACAAAATACAATCATCTTCATAATTAGTTACAAACCTAACAGCAATGTATGACCAAGTATCGCTAGATACAACACCACTTTGTGAATAATCTTCTTGAACCGTTATACCACTAGTATAAATTTTTTCACCAGTAGACGCAGTAGTACAACTTCCAGTCATCAACAACATTCTGTATCCAATAGAACCATCGTCTTTTATCCTAAACCCTAGTGCATTATCAATTAAATCATTATTGTAATCAACAAATTCTTCTGGTGATGTCATACCAGTAAAAGTACACACGGTTTTGTTACCTAAATCATCTCCAGAACCACAACAACGGTTACATGTACAACCACTAATATTTCTAGTCGATGCTCTACCATAAATCAAAAATGGGTTTTGATTATTTGTAATTATTTCAGCTGATTTAACTACGACAATTCCATTTCCGTCATATGAACAAACAGTTTCACTACCTAAACCATTATGGTCTCTACCACAAACGCCACATCTATAATTTACTGTTTCAGTATTGGCTGTTGAAAAAAGCATGGTACCAGAATCACCAGTGTATTTTGTAACACCAGAACTATTAGCTCTGCCATAAATTAAAAAATTATTAGTAATCAAATCAATTTCTATTCTAGGTGGGTCTAACGGTATTGCAACACCATAATCACCTATTAATGATATTTGATTTTCTCTAGGTATGGTACACCATTCGCTCAATGTATCAGTACAACCAGATTCTTGAGTACATCCACTAGTACATCCGCTATCAACACCAGAAAACTGGTTCCAAAATTTATTTTCAGCACGAGTCCCCATATAAAAGAAAAACCCTTTATTATCTGGATATGTGTCATTAAGTGTAGTTCCAGTATAACCACTACATAAACTTTGTGGGTTTAACCAAAACTCTGCCCCCCATGCTTGATTTACTCTAGTAGGTAAAACATCATATGTGGTTCCATCTATCTTATAATAACCTTGGTAAAAACCACCACAAAATTGAGCATAATTACCAATAGTTGTAGCCGAAACAATATCAATTGGATAAATAAATTGATTTGTGCTTCCACTAACTTTATTTAACGTTAGTCTAGTATCTCCAGAAGGTATAATCAAAGTAGTACCAGTAAGTGCTGACAATAAAGCTTGATTACTTGTATCACCAGATACTTTATCAAAACTTACAAGTCCATTATCAATCCCAGTCAACCCAATTATATTTAAAGTATAACCAGTATTAACAGCATTATCCCAAGTAATTAAACTATAGATTGTAGATGCTGTTGATGCACTATTAGGGTAAATATTATCATTATTGAAGTCGTACCAAACAACAAAACAATCGCCAGAAGATGGTGGACCACTAGGTGCTGATGAGCTATCATCAGACGCTAAAAAGAAATCCCAATACCCACTATTTGATAATTTGAAATCTAATTTGTTAAAATTAAAGTTTTTTATATTCCCCATTTTAGTTTTAAACCACTAATTTATTGGTTTTATTATAAATATTCTGTCTTTTGAATATATTTATAAGAAAAGATAAATATGGCAACATTTAAAAAGAAAGATTTAAATGAACTTGTTGGTGGGGACATGAATTCGCTTGGTGGAGATAGAAATGCTACTAATAACAGTGAAATAGAAACTGGACCTGTACAAAAACCACATAACGATAGTTCTGATTTTGAAGCTGGAACACCAACTACATCAGATAGGGTTTTTGGTAGATATGTTCAAAACATACCTTGGTTTGCTGTTTACAGTTATGGTGGAAGGAATAATAGTAGTGGTGGTGTTAGAGCTTTTGAAAATACCGTTCTTACAAAAAAAACCGTTGAAGAGAAAATAGATGATTTGGTTAAAAAAAGTAAATCATCTGATTTAACTGATAAAAATTATAACCCTAAAATAAGTAAATTAATTGACACTATTGAAGATTTGGATTTAACTGAAAAACAATTAGATGACCTAAAGAAAAAAATAGAAGATAAAAGAAAAGAAATTAAAACTGTTAAAACTCTATAATGAATTCACAAATAGCTAAAAGTATATCAGTTGCTCCATCAGACGAAGTGGGTAAAAACCATCAGGCTTATGCAATGGAAGAATCTAGATTGAATAAAGCTAAAGAAAATTGTGTTCTTAATAAAATATGTGATGAATTTAAAAGACTTGGTGGTGATGCTAGATTGAAAGAAATTGAAGGGTTGGTACACAACAAACAAAACGCCAACTACCAAGAGAAAAAAACAGGTATGGATGCTGGCAGAGAAAATCAATTTATAGATTCCCACACAAAAGATAGAGATAATGCCAACCCAACAGCGGTAGGTGGAATACCAAAAATGACAAAGGGAAGTGTAAATAGAAAAATAATGAGTAATAAAGAAGTATATAATGAAGAAATAACGAAAGAAATTTCTAATATTAAATATTTAATAGAATATATGAATAACAAAAAACAAAAATTATAAATTATGCCAACAATCTATAACGGTGGTCAATCACCACTTGAAGACTATGCAATAAATGGAAATCCACTATACCCAAACACTGGTAGATTAGCCATTATAAACCAATCAGCTATTGGTACTGGAAAATATGCCTTTCAAGGCCCGTATAAGAATCCAGATATTACTGGTAACGTTAATGACAAATATGGTGTTAATAACACCAACGCTTTAGCAGATAGCCTTTCGCCATATAATGGTAGAGGAACTGGTGATGGTGTTACAAATGGTGTTTATGGAGCCATCCAAAACTATAACGGTGGAAATACTGAAGATATAAACGGTGTTGTAACATCTGTTGGCTCTGGTAGAAACCAACAAGTGGTTTTAAATGCTGGAACTTGGGGGTATGGACCTTCAGTAATAGCTGGTTCTGATTACGAACAACCAGATACATCTGGAAATATTGGACAAGTAATACTTTAATAAAATGAAACTTTACAATCTGTTTGAAAGTATTATATTTGACGAAATCAGTAAACAAACTCTCTTGTTAAAAGAAGGTGCATCTACTGATGAAGTTAGAGCTGCTATTGATGGAAAGTATAACGTTAATATTTTATATAGAGATTATGAAGACCAACCACCTAGTAAAAGATATATACAAGTCTATAATCTTTCTAAAACAAAAAGTGGTAACGATGCTATTAGAGCGTATCAAATATTTGGCGGTTCTAAAAGCAACAACCCCAATGGTTTTTGGAAGATATTTAGATTAGACAGAATTGAAGGGTGGTTTCCTACAAATGTTAAATGGAATAAACCTGTATCTGACTTAGACCAATCAATACCTAAGTATAACTCGACTGGTGATAAAACTATGTCTAACGTTATACATAAAGTAAATGTAAATCAACAAACAAATTAATTTTTTATGATAACACCACCTCCAGTAGATATAAGTAAACTTAAACATATTTTAGGTAACGCAAAAAAAGTAATGGCTAAAACTGAACAAATTAGCCCAACATATAAACCAAAAGTTTCTGAAAATATTTCTTCTCAAGAATACAACGAACCGTATTATGATGAAAATGATGAGAAAGAACTAAATTATGGGACAGATTTGGAAAACAAACCTGTTGGCGGTTTACAAAATTATACAAAAGAACAGGTCATGGCTTCTAACTTACCACCAGCAATAAAAGAAGCTATGATAAACAAACCAATTATTCAATTACAAGGGCCACCTTCTAATTTTACATTGGAAGATATGGGTGAATTGGTTGATAAACCTAAACAAGCTAGAAGACCAATTAGAGAAAATACGAATAGTGATATGATTACTATTAGTAAAAAAGAATTAAAAGAAATGATAGATGAAAGAATAAATCAAATAATAATGAATAATTATACTAAAACTATCACGGAACAAGCAATTAAAAAAACTATCACAACCCTTATTAATGAAGGTAAATTAACAGTAAAAAAGAAAACTATTTAAATATTATTTATAAAAAAGGGGTTATAACCCCCTTTTTTTATTTACTAAAATAAAATAATTAATATATTTAGGTTTAAAGTTTTAAATTATTTATGAAAAAAATTAAAGTTTTGGTAATTCCAAGTGACCGAACTGGTGTCAGTTATTACCGTTCAACAAACCCTCACCTTGCACTAGAAAGAAATTATCCTGATTTATTTCATGTAGATATTGATTACCAACCAAATTTAAACAGTGATGAGTGGTTAAAACAATATGATATAATTCATTATCATAGAACAATTGGTGCTTATGAACAAATGGAATCATTAAACAATAAAATAAAAAGCTTGGGAATAGTATCGATTATGGATTTGGATGATTATTGGTCTCCGGGCAGCCACCACCCAGCCTATCTTTTAATCAAGAATTCTGGAATGGCTAAAAAAGTTGAGAATAACTTAAAATTAGCTCAATATATTACAACAACAACAAATGTTTTTGCTAACGAAATAAGCAAATTCAACAAAAATGTTTTTGTGTTACCAAATTCTATAGACCCAACAGAAAAACAATTTATTTCTAACGTAGAGAAATCAGATAGAATTAGAATTGGATGGTTAGGTGGAAGTAGTCATCTTAAAGACTTGGAAATTCTTAAAGGTGTCGTTAGTAAACTTAAAACAGCTAATCTATTGGATAAGATACAGTTTGTATTATGTGGGTTTGATTTAAGAGGTACCCATACCGATATAGATTCTGTTACGAAAAAAGAAACGGTTAGAAACATTAAACCTCATGAGAGTGTTTGGTATAGGTACGAAAAAATATTCACGGACGATTACCAATCAATATCTCCAGAATATAAAGAACATTTACTTAAATTTTCTCAAGAAGAATATCATGATATTGCTAACGAACCATATAGAAGAGTTTGGACCAAACACATTTCTACATATGCTAGTAATTATAATCTATTTGATGTCTCATTAGCTCCATTAGAAGAAAATCTTTTTAATAAAGTTAAAAGTCAGCTTAAAGTAATCGAAGCTGGATTTCATCATAAAGCAATTATTGCTCAAAATTTTGGACCATATCAAATAGATTTAAAAAATTCCTTGGTTTATGGTGGTGGGTTTGATTTAAACGCCAACAGTATTTTGGTTGATACTAACAAAAACCATAAAGATTGGTATGAAGCTATTAAAAAATTAATAACAAATCCAGATATGATTAAAACTCTACAAGATAACTTATATGATACAGTAAAAAATACTTACTCAATAGATAAAGTTACTGAAGATAGGAAAAATCTATATTTAAAATTATTAGATGAAAATAAATCAGAAATGGTATTAGATAAAACAATAAATTATGCTAAATAAAATTAAACTTTGGTTTTTAAACCAATATCGTAACTTAATAGTTCTTCCAAGAATTAAAAGAGAAAAAGATAAAAAAGAAGCTATTCAATTGGCTATTAAAAATGAAAATATTAAAAAAATAAAAGAAGAATTTGGTAACAAATTTAATGTTGATGTAGATAGGGTCAATCATATTATTAATTTTGATGCAATAATGAAACCAGATAAAAGACCATTTTTAGTAGGTCAATTAATAAAGGATAGAAATAAAATAAATGAACAATATCCTTTATTAAGACGCTCACCGTTATTTTTTGAACCAGAAACAGTAGAACAACACAATATTAATTTAGATGATAAAGCTGAAACTATAAATGAACTGATTATGAAGACAAGAGAGGCTAGTGAATTTTCTTTAATTAGACAAGCTGATAAACATGGTTTATGGTCAAATAAAAAGAAAATAAAGGGTAGATACAAAAAAGACCCTAGAGTAACTAGTGTTAGTATCTCAGATTCAGATTCAGATTAATTATTTTATTTATTTACTTGTTGTGCATTTAATTTTTAAGTATTTTTGTTGAAAATAACAAAATATCTAATTAAAAATTAAATGTTAGAACCAACACAAATTATTTCGAATACTAAAAAATATTTCGACACAGCAAATAAACACGGTTTTATGAATGAAGAGTTAATGACTTTTCTTGGTGAAACTTTCATAAAAGCTCCAGCTAGTTCTATGGCTGATTTTCATAATGCGTTTGAAGGAGGTTTAATAGACTATCTTTTACATGTAGCGTCTTATGCTATTAAAGTTAATAATACATTACCAGAAAACGAAAAAGTTGACCAAACTTCTTTACTAAAAGTTTGTTTGCTTCATCAGATTGGTAAATCTAACCTTTATGTACCTTGCACATCAGAATGGCATCGTAAAAATCAGGGTAAAATGTATGAGTTCAATCAAAGTCTTGTTAGTATGCGTGTAAGTGAGAGAAGTTTATACTACGCATTATCTCACGGAATTAAATTTACAGAAGAAGAATTTTCGGCTATTATATTTTTTGATAAAAACGATGATAAAATGGCAGAATACCATAATTCAATGCTCGGTGAGTTATTAAAAATTGGTAATACATTAGCAATTAAACATACACAAACAAAGTAATTTATATGGATGATTATAATAAAATAAAAAATAGAATTTTAGAAATTGGTGACCCTAATTCTTCATATACGCAAGAAGATTTTGATAATGAATTTAAATCTTATTCATTCAGTTCAGTTAGTTATGATGATGTTTTTAAGATAAAACTTAAAGTTTTAAATAAATCAAAAAACAAAAATCCAGAATACGCTACTGATGGTTCTTCTGGATTCGATTTAAGAGCTGATTTGGAGTTACCAATAATTATACCTTCTGGCAAAAGAGAAATAGTACCCACTGGGTTGTATTTTGAAATACCAGATAATTTTGAAATACAAGTTAGACCTAGAAGTGGTTTGGCTGCAAAATTTGGTGTTACAGTCTTGAATACTCCCGGAACGATTGATTCCGATTATCGTGGTGAGATAAAAGTAATTTTGATTAATCATGGTGATTCAGATTTCACAATAAACAACGGTGACCGAATAGCTCAAGCTGTTTTGGCAACAGCTTTTACAAGCAAAGCTGTTGAAATTGAAAACATAACAGTGATTGAAGAAGATACTACAAGAGGTGCTAATGGATTTGGTTCAACTGGTTTAAGTTAAATATGGATAACGAAACAAAATTCGATTTTAATGATATCCTAATAATGCCGTCTAAAGGTTCCGATATCAAAAGTAGGGATTCTATAGACCCATTTTATGATGGTTTTTTACCTTTGATAACAGCCCCAATGGATACTGTTGTTAGTATGGGGAATAAAGATGTTTTTACTAAAAACAAAATAAATTTATGTCTCCCAAGAAATGAAATTTTTTCTGGTGGGTTTATTTCATACTCATTAAGTGAAATTCTTTCAAAATTACGGTCAAATAATATTTCACCTAAAGGTAAGTATTTAATTGATATAGCCAATGGCCATATGATACAATTGTTGGATACAACTAAATTGATTAAAGAAAGATATCCTGAAGTAACTCTTATGGTTGGTAATATTGCTAACCCAAAAACATATGTCGATTTATCAAATGCTGGGGCTGATTACATTAGAGTAGGAATAGGTAATGGTGCTGGTTGCTCAACAACGTTACAAACAGGTATTGGGTTTCCTATGGCCTCTTTAATTCGAGAGTGTTATGAATTATCTCGTGACTTATACAAACCAGCTAAAATCGTTTCAGATGGTGGTACGCAAAGTTATAGTGATATAATAAAAGCTTTGGCGTTGGGTGCTGATTATGTTATGATTGGTAGTTTATTTAATAAAGCTATTGAATCATGCGGTGATAATTATCTTTGGGGTAAAATTAAAGTTAATAAAAAAATAGCTAATTTTGCTTACTCCAATAAAATACCTGTTTATAAAAAATTTAGAGGTATGAGTACTAAAGAAGTACAAAAACAATGGGGTAAAAAAAGATTAAGAACATCTGAAGGTGTCGTAAGAATAAGAAAAGTGGAATATACCTTAAGTAAATGGGTGGAAAATTTTGAAGATTATTTACGGTCAGCCATGAGTTATTCAAATGCTAAAAATCTAAATGAATTTGTCGGAAAAGCTGATACAATAAAAATTACCAACAACGCATATTATAGATTTAAAAAATAATTTGCAACTTATTAAAATAAAAAGTATCTTTGTAAAAAAAAAACTATGGAAATCACATTAACAGAAGCCCTAAGAATGAAAACTGAAATTTCTTCAGTTGTAAAAACATTAACATATACATTAAACTATGCATCTTTAGGTGATACTAAAGAAGACGGTGAAGTAATATCACAAAATGATAATGTTTTTTCAGATGTTGAAGGAAAATTAATAAATGCGTTAAATTATTCTGAAGAATTAAATGATACTATTTCTTCATTTAACAGAACAAATCGTGTTGATTCTATTGTTAGGAAAATGCAAAATGCAAAACTTTTATTAAATGCTTATAATAATGCTTTACCTAAAACAAAACCATCAACTCAAAAAAGGTTTGAGAATTTAGGTACTGTTAGAAAAAGTGTAAACATAGAATATGTACCTTTGGTGTCTTCATCAACAATGAAAAATAGTATTTCATCTCAAAAAGAAACAATTAGAACATTACAAACTGACTTAGAACGCCTTAATCAAGGAACAATTAATGTTAGTTTTACGTATTCTGATTTAGAGAATTTATCTCTTTAAAAAATTTAGGTTAGTAGGAAGGTTTCTGGACCTAAACCAGATAAGCTCGGTACTGACTTACCGATATTTCACGTCTTTCTTAGAAAAGAATTTGACAAAACAAACTACGGTCCTACCGTGATTTATTCTACGAACTGATTCCAAATAAAGTGATGCAAAAAGTTATAGGGGTTAAACAGTAAACGGTAAAAAGTAAAAAAGCAATAAATAGGGTTCGATTCCCTTAGTATGTAAATGGTCTATATTCCGAAAACCTAAAATATTAAACCCATCAAATGATGGGTTTTTTTATTTACTAATAATAATAATTATATATCTTTAAATAAAAAACAATGATAACAATAATCTCTTCATCTAAAAACCCTTCTAAAGATTTTGAAAAAGAACTAATCAATAGTTCTGGGTTAAATAATATACAATTTTTATCTTACGAAAATAAAGGAACTAACTCATTGACTGAAATCTATAATAAAGGTCTAAAAGAATCAAAATACAATATTGTTGTATTTTCTCACGATGACATTTCAATAGAAACAAAACAATGGGGTAAAAAATTATTAAAATTATTCAATAAAAATCCAGAGTATGGTATTTTGGGTGTCGCTGGAACAAAAAACTTACCTGAAGATGGTAAATGGTGGTCAAATCCTAGAAAAATGTACGGTAGAGTCGCACACACACACGAAGGTAAAACTTGGTTATCTACCTATTCTGATGATTTAAATCAATCCATTGAAGAAACTGTTATTGTCGATGGGGTCTTTTTTGCTATTGATAAAACAAAGATAAAGAAATACTTTAATGAAGATTTTAAAGGTTTTCACTTTTATGATTTAAGTTTTTGTTTTGAAAATTATTTAGAAAATGTTAAAATTGGTGTTACCACGTTGATTCGAATTAATCATAAATCAATTGGTGCCACCAATGATGAATGGGAAAAGAACAGAATTCAATTTTCAGAAACTTTCAAAGATAAATTACCCGTAAATATTAAAAAAGTATTACGTAAAGGTGAACAGTTAAAAGTTTTGATGACATCATTAAGTTTTGATGATAAAACATTGAAAAGTAAGATAATGTTTGATATAGCTAAACGACTTAAAAAGAATGGCCATAACGTAACACTCTGTTCTAATATGAATGGAACCTTACCAATGACTGCAAAACAGAGTGGTTTGGGTTTGGCCCCGATACAACAACCTCCCGGATTTCTTTTAGGTGATGGAAAATGGTCTATGAAATCACCAAATGGTGATATCCCATCACAACAAAATGTTTTATATAAAATGAAAGATTATAATTTTGATATAATCCACACATTTGATAATGAATTAATCGAACACATGATTAAACTATACCCAACGTGTAATTTAATAAACACAGTGTTCTCTAATGGTCTTTATGTTGATAACGAAAAAAATAGTTTATGTAAAAACACTATTGAGTTATTAAATGATTTAGATGAAGTCAAAAAAATAGATATAAATAATGTAATTGAAGAATACACAAAGGTAATATGATTAAAATTGTTTCAGGGTGGTCCAATAAAGGTGGTTCTACTTCTGCTTTTATCTCGTTAACCAATGCGTTTAATCAAACAAATATGGATAGTACATTTTATGGGCCTCATGAATGGCATTTAGATAAATGTAAATCTGGGATATTAGATAGTAATTTTGTTATTAATAAAGATGATATTTTAATAGTTCATTTTTTAAAATTACCAAGTAAACCATCGGCTAAGAAAGTAATTTTAAGTTGCCATGAAAAAAATCTTTATGAGGTTGGTGAAGTAAAACCTTTTTGGGATACTGTTGTGTTCTTAAATCAAAGACATAGAGATTACCATAACAAATATCATGGTGATTATGTCATTATTCCTAATTTGAAAACACCCCTATTACAAAAAGATAAAAAAGGGATTGAAAAAATAGCTGGTATTATCGGCTCATTTGATGAAAATAAACAAACGCATGTATCAATTCAACGAGCATTAGCTGATGGTTGTGATTTGGTATATTTATTCGGTGAACCAAATGGTAGTTACTACGAAAATTATGTTAAACCTTTATTGAGTGATAAAGTAATAATAAAAGGCTTTGTAGAAGACAAACAAACAATGTATGATATGATTGGATGTGTTTACCACTCATCAAAAAGCGAAGTCGCTTGTTTGGTAAAAGATGAGTGTGAATCTACTGGTGTTTTATTTAATGGAAATGAAGCTACTAACAACCCACCAGTACTATTAAATAATGAAGAAATAATAAATGAATGGATTAAAATATTAGATTATGACAAAAATAAATGAATGGATTAAACGAAAAGTAGCTTTGATGTCTCTTTCTATGTCTAACCTAGAAAAAGACTTATTAGGTCATAAAAATGAAACTTTAACTTCTGAATCAAATCAAACACAAAATATAAACAAAGGTACTTTAGCTAATTCACTACAACAAGGTGAAGTAACGCAAGAAGTTATTGATTTAAGATGGAGAATGTATAAGGTTTTACGAGAAACTGATAGGTATAAAAGCAACATAATTGGTTATGATGATGATGATATGCCTATTGTTAAAACAACAAAAAATGACACTAAAAAAAGTTTAAATAGAGTAAAATTAGACCCTTTTGATAAATATAAATTAGAGCTTGTTATTAATAACGAAGAAATAACCTTGGGTGTAAACGAATCGATGGATAATAAGTATCTAGATATCAGTGATGAAATAGAAATAAATAAAAATGATAGTGGAGATACAGTTAGTGCTACCCACGGCTATATTTCATCTGAAGAATATTTTACTAGCAATAAAAACGAAAAACCAATTATTGTTACTAGAAAAACAACTCCAAAATTTAACATTGAAAATCACACAAAAAAATTAAATGTGAGAAAAATAGATGAAACACATAAATTGTTAGAATTTTATGTTTCTAAGTATTCAAATAATATTACCAGCAGTTTATTTTTAAGTGAGTTGAAAAAAAGTATCTTAAATCCTCTATCATCAAATCTTTTTGAGATAGATAGTGTTGAATTTGTTACTTATAAATGTATTGGTTTTGATGATTTTCTAAGTTTTAAATATAATATAAAATCTTTTGATAAAATAGTTGAATTTAATGGTTATCATGTAATTAAATTTATTGCAGAAGTTGAAATAAATGGTGAGGATATTTTTGAAAAACATAGAACAATTGAATTGGATAAAAAGTACGAAAATAAAGAAAAGAAAAATGGATAAAAAACCCATAGTACACGCTTTCTTTGTTTGTTATAACGAAGAAAATATCCTCCCACATTTACTAAGATATTATTCCACTTTTTGTGAAAAGATAACCATTTTAGATAATAACTCAACCGATAGAAGTTGTGAGATAATTGAATCATTCCCGAACACTGAAATAATCCCATTTGAATCCAACGAAGAATTCCATGATGGTGTGCATATCAAACTTAAAAACCATGTTTGGAAGTCTAGTATTGGTTATGCCGATGAATTTTTATACCATGAAAATATGGTAGAGTTTTTGAAAGAATCCAAAGAAAAAGGTTTTACGTTCTTTATACCAGAAGGTTATCACATGATTGGGGCTGAAGATTTGGAGTTATCAGCTGATGACAATATTCTTGAAAAGGTTAAACATGGTGTAAAAACACCTGTATTGGATAAACCTATGATGTTTGATTGCAATCAAATTGTAAACATAAATTATGGTTTTGGGTGTCATAATGCAAACCCTATAGGGAACATTGTTGTGTCAAAATACAATGGTCTGAAAATGATACACTATAAATTTTTAGGGTTAAAAGATTATTTGTATAAAAATAAAATTAGAGCCGAAAGATTAAGCAAATTCAATAAAGATAACGGATTTGGTTTATATTACATGTTTAGTGATGAGGAACATATAACTGATTATAAATCATATCTTAACAGAAGCACCAAAGTATTATAAAATGATTATAGGTGACGGGTTATTAGGACGTTCTTTTTTGAATAGCAATCAAAATTATAATGATATTGTTATTTTTGCATCTGGTGTTTCTGATTCATTAAATTCTAATGAATCGTCTTTTGAAAGAGAAAAATTATTGGTTTTAAATACTTTGAAAGAATACAAAACCTATAAATTTGTTTATTTCAGTAGCGTACTAGCTGGGGTTATTGACAACAATTACTATAATCACAAAATAGATATAGAAGAACTAATAAAAACACATTCAGACAACTACATTATTTTTAGGGTTCCGCAAATTATTGGTAGCGTTGGAAACAAACACAACCTATTCAACCACATCAAAAATCTTATTGAAAACAACCAAGAAGTAATTGTTTATAATAATGTTTACAGAGCATTATTGGATGTTGATGATTTGGTCAATCTCGTCAACTATTTCAAAGACACAATAACATGTAAAACTATCAATATTTCAAATATTGAAAAAATAACTGTTCTTGACATTGTGAACATTATTTCTAATCAGTTAAAAATCACACCTAATATTAAAATCGTAGATGTTGAGGGTGATAATTGGACTGATGATAACGATATAATTGTTGATAACGCTATCAAAAATTTAGGTATATCAAGAACTCAATATACAAATAACATTATAAAAAAATACATATAAGTAAAATGGTGATATTAACTGGTTTTTACAATGCTGAACAATACATTGAAAGATGCCTAGCATCTATCATGGGTCAAAC
>Ga0114918_10002790_pt1 | contig 15552 bp, 9 predicted proteins | sample LantaG_FD_87015 | JGI IMG/M metagenome (GOLD analysis project Ga0114918, IMG submission 87015) | Deep subsurface microbial communities from Baltic Sea to uncover new lineages of life (NeLLi) - Landsort_02402 metaG | ecosystem: Environmental > Aquatic > Marine > Oceanic > Sediment | place: Baltic...
GTTGCTGCTCCTGCCGCCGCCGTTGGCCCTGCGCGCCGCCGCGGGCGTCGCCGCGGCCGAGCGCGAGACGGACGCGGAGCGAGCGCGCGAGGGGGGGGCTGCTGCCGCGGCCGCGGCCGCGGCCGCTTTCTTCGACGAGAGCTTCTGCTTCTTCTTCGCCGGAGGGGCCGACGCTGTGGTTGCAGCAGCAGCGGCCGCGGCAGCGGCGGCAGCGGCAGCAGCGGCAGCGGCAGCGGTCGCTTTCGCCGAGGTCAGGATGCGAGGAGACTCGCTGCGCTCTCGGGGCTCCTTGGCCGAGGCCGGAACCGCCGAGCGGCCCCTGTTCCCAGCAGCAGCAGCAGCAGCAGAGGCAGCAGAGCACTTTTTCGACGCCGCCGCCGCCGCCGCAGCCCCCTGCGCGGCAGAAGCGGATTTCGTCGCCACCTTGGCAGGAGAATTGGCAGCAGCGGAAGCATCAATAGCAGCAGCAGCAGTGGCGGCGGCGGCGGCGGCAGCAGAAGCAGCAGCCTCGGCGGCTGCCGCGCCCGCCGCCGCAAACGCCGCGTCGCCCTTTTCGCCCTCGGGCCACGCCGTCCTCGGCGGCGCGACCCCGCTGAACACCACGGCCTCGCGCCTCAGGCACAGGTCGTGCGAGTCCCCGTCGGGGTACGCGACGCGGTGCGTCCCGCCGCCGCCGTTCTGAAGGCTAGCTTTTTTACTCGAATCGAACGAGACGACCTTGGCGCTGTACCACCGCCCCATCCCTGGCCAAAAGACCCGGATGCGCAGCCCGACAGCGTCAACCCCCGCCGGGTGGGTGCGCGGGCAGTGCGTCGGGTTGGGGGCCGAGGAGGCCGGGGGGGCCGAGAGCCACTTGAAGCGCGAAGACGAGAGGAGGACCTCGACGGCGCCGGCGCCGCCCTCGGCGGGGAGGCCGGAGGCGAACCTGAGCGCGTGCTTCCCCGTGGCCCTGTCGAAGGAGACCACGGTCGCCACGGGCCAGCTCTCGCCCTGGTCGGTCTGCGCGGCGCTCTTGGGGGCCAGGGAGAGCTTGCGGCCGACGGCTTCGGGGCCTACGGAGAGAGAGAGAAGAGTTTTTGTTGTTGTTTCCCCCCAGAGGAAGGAGGAGACGGAGAGGAGAAGGAGACGGAGAGAAGGGTGAGCTCAACGTTTTTCTTTCGCTTTGCTCTTGCGGATTCCAATCCGGCGCTCCACCGCGGAAGCGCAGGCAGGCGCGGGACGCTGGCATTTTGACCGATCGCCACGCAAGAGAAGAAGAAGAAGGTCGACGGATAAGAACAAGGTTTTTTCCCCTCCCCCACCGACGGGGAAAGAACAGCGCGGGCCGAGCTTGCTTCCCTCCGCGCTGCCTGCGCTCTCTCGCCCTTGGCCCTCTGCGTCGTCGCCGTGAGGCCCATCGAAGAGCGAAGAATAAAAGCATCGGCCCCCACCCACCCCCTCTCTCTCCGCCTTTCTCTGCCTCCAAAACCCTTACCTGCCACCAGTTGAGGCAAAAGCAGCCGGCCGCTGGAAGGCGCGGAGCGGCCCATCCTCCTTTTTCGGGGCGGAGGGAGAGAGGGGCTCTGGCTCTCTTCTCCCTTCAAAAAACTGATGATGATGGAGAGAGGGAGGGTTGCGAGATCGGGAAGAAAAAAAAAAAGCCCACCGGGCTCGGTCTCTGGGCTCTCTACGCCGTTCGCTTCCTGTTTTGGATTCCGGTGCTGATGGGATTGGGACGGTAGTAGGACGTGAGAACAAGGGTAGAGATGGGGATAGGTGGGCCCTTTCCACCCCCACGGGCGAACGCGAAGGGATGATCCAGCGAGCGAGCAAAAAGCACAGAGAGAGAGGCGGCGCCCAAGGGAAGCAGTCGAGGGGCGCTTGCTTTTTTTTTGCCGCCCAATCGATGGCGTGGTCGATGGCTGCTTCTCTCCGCCGCTCCTCTCTCCGTCTCTTCGCTCTCTTCTCTTCGCAGCGCACGAGAGAGATCCAGTGGCGTGGACCGTTTCCCCACTTGCACCAGGCTCGAAAAATGACTCACCACGCGCGTCAAAGAGAAACTGGTCGATATGATTGGTTGAAAGAGCGAAACAAAATTCAAAACAGGAGGCGAGCTCACAGCAGTGGGTCAGTTCTTTCTTTCTTCTTCTTCTTCAACCCGCACAGCTTCTTCAGCGTGCTTTTGCTGACTGCTTCCTCCTCTTCCTCTCTCCTTCTCCCTTTCTCTCGCTCGTGTTCTCTCGCTCTCGCTCTTTTTTCTGCCTCTTTTTCCCACTTCCTCCCTCCCTCCTGAAGATGGGAGGTCGAGAAAAAATCGAAAGATGAAGCCTCCCCCGGTCGTCCCTCCGCCAGCTCGAGCAGAGGAGCCGCCGCTGAGCCTCGGCGACCCGAGCGCCGACGCCGTCCTCCGCTCGGCGGATCGCGAGGCCGCCGAAGAGGCCGGGGGGCTCTGCGGAGGTGAGAATTGGACTTCGCTCGACCGATTGATCTCGTCGACCTCGACCTTCGACCTCACTTCCTTCTCTCTTCTTCTTCACAAAAAAAAACTTAGCCGCCTTCCTGTACGCCTGGCTCGCGTCCCTGTGCGACGACGGAGGCGCGGCGGGGCTCGACGCGGGCTGCTTCGGGTGCTGCTGCGAGGGGAACGGGAGCGGGAGCGAGCTCTGCGGCGACTGCTGCGGTGCCGACTGCGTCTGCTGCTGAAAGGCTTCGAAAGAATTTTCATCAACCTCTCGTCCTTCTTCCGCGGCTGCTCGCTTTCGCTCCCTCTGGACATTCAAGGAAGAGGAGGGCACTGCGGGGGAAGTAAGCCGGGGGCGGAATTGAGAAGAAAGCGAAAAGCAATGTAGACTAGAAAAAAAGAAAGAGAGGTTGAAAAAGGAGGGTGACGTAGCCCGCCGATGTCAGCGCTCACACTCGGCCATTTTTTTTTCTTCGCTCTCGCCCCTCCTCTCTCTTGCCCCCCCCCTCGTTCTTTTCCGACGCCCGCCATGGCGACGTCCCTCGCAGCAGCGCGCCTCCTGACAGCGCGCTCCGCTCGCGCGGCGGCGGCTCCGCTCGGGTTCGGGTTCCGCGAGGCGACAAAGACGACGCCGACCTTCCTCGCCGCCGCACGCTCGTCGTCGTCGTCGTCGTCGTCGTCGTCGTCGTCGTCGAGTTACGACGACTGCCGCTCCTCCGAGCACCTCTTCGCCTCCTCCCCCTTCTTCGACGGCCGGGCCTCTGGCCGCCGCGGCTTCGCCGCTTCCCCTTCCTCCGTGGGCGCGGGCCCCTTCTCCGGCCCGGAAGGACGCCACGACGAGAAGGAAAACAAGCCCGGAGGAGGACCAGCGGCGTCGAGCCCGCAGCAGTCGGAGCGCAACCAGGCCACCGCCGCGTTCGGCGTCCTCTCCGCCGCGTGGGCCGCGACCGCCGCGGCCCTGCTCCTCGCCCCGGAGGCCACGCTCTCCTGGGGCTTCGCGGCCTCGACCTTCCCGGCCGACGGCGGCATCTCAGCCCTCGTCCCGCTGGCGCGCTCCCTGGGCGCGGCGCAGCTCGTCGGCGCCGCGGGGCTGTGGGCGCTCCACGACGGCGCCGCCGATGGCAGCGCCGCGCGCCCAGCCTTTCGCCGCCTCTCCCTCGGCCTGGCCGCGGCCTCGGCCACGGGCGCCGTGTCGGCGCTGGTCGGGGCGGAGGCGATGTCGAAACCCGGGCTCGTGGCCGCCGTGGCGGCGTTCGGCTCCACCGCGGCCGCGCTGGCTCGCTTCTGGCCCGAGGCGCTGCCGCCGGCGGCGGCGGCGCTCGACGAGGCTGCCGCGCGCCGCCGCGCCGCCGTTTCTTCGCCGGCCGCCACGCCGCCCAACGCCCTGCTGATGACGCTGGCCGTGGCGGCGCTCGCCGGGGGGGCGGCCTGCATCGTCGCCCCGGCGGCGACGCTCGCGCCCGTGCTCGGCCCCACGGCCTCGCTCTCGGGCCCGGCCGGCGCCTCGGCCGCCGGCGCCTCGGCCGCCGGCGCCTCCGGCGCCGCCGCGGGGGCCGCGGCTCTAGCGACGGGTCCGGCTCCCGCCGCGGTGGCCTTGTGGCGCGCCCTCGGGGGAGGGCTCGTCGGCGTGGTCCCGGCGGTCTTCGCCGCCGTCAAGGAGGCCAACGAGTCCGGCGGCGTCGCCGCCGGGGCCCCGCCAGCCCGCCTGCTGGCGTCGGCGCTGGCCGTCGGGGGCGCGGCGCACGCTCTCGCCCTGTGGCCGCTCTTCAGCGCCGCCGGGGGCACCGCCGCGGTGGGCGGGGCGCTTCCCTTGGCGATCGGGACGTGGGCCCTGGTGTCGGGGACCGCCGCGTGGGCGGCGGCGACGCTCCCTGGCGAGCGCGGCCCGGCGGGCGGGGACTGAGGCGAGATTGTGGGGCGACGTCCCTTTCTCTCGCTTGGTGCCCCTTTCTTTCGAGCGTTTGCTTTCGCTCTTTTTTTGGTTTTTACTGCTGTCTCCAGCTGTGCGCGCAGGTGCTGTAGTCAATCGATCAAGCGTTGGGTGTGTTGTTCGCTGGGTTTTGAGTTTTGAGTGCAGTTTTTTTTTTTTTTTTTTTACAGCCCCCGAGCGCGGGGAAAAAGAAGACGAAAAACAAATTCATCCACCTCCGCCTCCTTCGCCTCCTTCGCCCCCGCCGCCGTCGATGGCGGTCTCCACCGAGGGACGGGACCCGTCAGCAAGGCCACCGCCGATGCCGCCTGCCGCTGAGGACGAGGGGAGGCCGCTGTTGTTGTTGGTGCCGCCGGTGCCAACGCCGGCGTCTGCGGCAGGAGCAGGAGCAGCAGCAGCGGCGGCCGTTGCGGCGTTGTTCCCGGTGGCGGCAGCAGCAGCACCAGAAGCAGCAAGAGGAGGAGGCGAAGGCACGCCTCGTGCTCTTCCTCCCGCGAATGCAGCTCCTGCTCCCGCTGCCCCTCCTCCTCCTGCCGCCGCCGCCCCCGCTGCTGCGCCGCTCCCTCCCGCCTCTGCCGTCGCCGCCGCAGACCCGCCGCTCCCGCGGATCAGGCCCTCGAACGACGAGCTGATCTTTGCGTACAGCGAGACGACCTTGTTGACGTTGGCGTTGACCTCCCGGATCAGCGTGCAGTTGCGCGTGAGGGCCTCGGGGGTGCGCTCCTCGTGGTTGCGGTCGATCTCGCGGAGGAGGACTCTGTTGTTTTTTTAGTTTGAGGGTTTTTTTTTTTTTTGCCGCGTGAGGGTCGAAGCGGCGGCAAACTCAAAGGGACGGCTTTCTTCGTCGCCTCTCTCTCCCCCTCTCCTGCTCCCTCTCGCATCTAACTTGTTCTGGTCGAGCAGCTCCTGTACGCTCACGAGCGTCTGCGCCCCGGGCCACACGGCACGCGCCTCGGCGACGGCGTCCATCGCTTCGTCGCTGGCCGATCGGGCATTGGCGGCGGCGGCGTTGTTGTTTGCAGCTGCGGCGTTGCTCGGGCCCGCAGCTGCTGCTACTGCTGCTCCCGCTGCTGCAGCGAGAGAGGGAGAGTCCGTCCCTGGCATCAGGCGAGGAGAATTGGAACGCGGAGGAAAAACACAGGGGAGCCCCTGCCTCGGGCGCTCTCTCTCTCTCACTGTTTGTCTCGAAGATAGGGGAAAAAATGGGGGAAAAAACGCCGACGTCGACGACGGCTTGCTCCGCACCAAACTTTTGCCTGGCAGCCACACCTCTGCCTCGAAAATCGTCTTTTCCCAACTGTGTCGCGTTCTCGACAACTGATTGACAGTCGAAATCGCTCGCTAGTTTTCGACGCCTCCGAGGCGCGTGTGCCTCCTCTCTCTCTCCGCGTCCGCGAGTACAAGCAGCAACAACAACAGGCGACAACGACGGAGAATTCCACGACGACGACGACGACGTCGACGCTCCTCCGACTCCTCCTCTCTCGCCGCTCTAGAGCCTCCGTTGTCGTTCCGTCCATGAGAGCCGCGAGCTTCGCTTCTGCTGCTCCGCGGGGCGCGTGCTTTTCTGCCGACGCCGGGATGGCGACGGCGAGCGCAGGATGAGTGGGCAGAGAGGAAGAAGGGAGTTTTGCTTTTCAATTGCTTCTTCCGATAGAGCACAGGCAAAAAACCACGACGGGCCGCGATCAGCGGGCCGGTCTGCCGCGAGCGAGAGGCCGGTCTGCCGCGATCAGCAGGCCCGCGTGCCTCGCCTCCTCCTCCTCCGCTCTGCTGCTGCTCCGTCGCCGACAGAGACCTGCCCGTGCCCCGCGCCAGACGGCTAACTTATCTTTCCTCTCCCGACCTCGTTCGACATCTTCTTCGTCAACAACAGCTCCAGGGCCGCGAGGCTCCTTCTGCGCCCGGCTCCCTTCCTCCTCGGCAGCAGCATGAGCAGCAGAGTGGCCTCCTCGCGTCTCGCGTCGACTTCCTCTTCTGCAGCAGAGGCAGCAGCAGCAGCAGCAGCTCCTTCTTCAGCAGGCGCTGCCCCCGGCGTCACCGCCACCGCCACTGACGACAAGCAGCAGCAGAGGCAGAAGCAGAAGCAAAAACAGCAGCAGAAAAAGCCCGACAACAGCAAGTCCTCCGGCGCCGCCGCCGAGCTCGCCGTCACCCCGCGCTCCCAGGACTTTAGCCGCTGGTACCTCGACGTCGTCCGCGAGGCCCAGCTCGCGGACTACGGGCCCGTGCGCGGCACCATGGTCATCAGGCCCTACGGCTACGGCATCTGGGAGAACATCCAGGGCTGGCTCGACGGCGCCTTCAAGAAGCGCGGCGTCGAGAACGCCTACTTCCCCCAGCTGATCCCGTACTCTTTCCTGCAGAAGGAGGCGGATCACGTCGAGGGGTTCGCTCCGGAGCTGGCTCTCGTGACGCGGGGGGGCGGGAAAGAGCTCGAGGAGCTGCTCGTCGTGCGCCCGACCTCGGAGACCATCGTCAACCACATGTTCTCGCAGTGGATCCAGTCCCACCGCGACCTGCCGATGATGGTCAATCAGTGGGCAAACGTCCACCGGTGGGAGATGCGGACGCGCCCCTTCGTGCGCACGCTGGAGTTCCTGTGGCAGGAGGGCCACACGGCGCACGCGACGCCCGAGGAGGCGCGCGAGACGGCGCTCGAGTTTGTAGCGCTCTACGAGCGGTTCGCGCTGGAGGCCGCGGCGCTGCCCGTGGTCGCGGGGCGCAAGTCGCGGCTTGAGTCGTTCGCGGGGGCCAACGTGACGTACACGATCGAGGCGATGATGGGGGACAAGAAGGCCCTGCAGGCCGGGACGAGCCACGACCTGGGGGACAACTTCGCCAGGGCCTTCAACACCCGCTTTGCGACCAAGGAGGGCGGCGGCGGCGGCGGCGGCGACGCCTCGTCCGCCTCCTCCTCCTCTCCCTCTCCCTCTGCTTCCTCCTCTTCGCCTTCCTCCTCTTCTCCCTCTTCTTCTTCCGGCGGGAGCACCCTGGCCTTTGTTCACCAGACCTCGTGGGGCGTGTCGACCCGGATGGTCGGCGGCGTCGTCATGGCCCACGGCGACGACGCGGGCCTGCGGCTCCCGCCCGCGCTCGCGCCGACGCAGCTGATCATCGTCCCGATCCTGGGCAAGAAGGGCACCGACCCGGCCCCGATCTTCGAAGCCGCCCGGAAACTCTGCGACGCGCTCTGCGACGCCGGCGTGCACGCGAGGGTGGACTCGTCCGAGGGCAAGTCCCCGGGGTGGAAGTTCTCGCACTGGGAGATGAAGGGCGTCCCCCTGCGGCTCGAGGTCGGCCCCAGGGACGTCGCCGCGGGGTGCTGCGTGCTCGCGCGCCGGGACCTCCCCCGCTCCGACGAGCGCAGCAAGAGCGTGGGCGTGCCCACCGAGCCCAGCGACGCCTTCGTGGCCGGCGTGAAGGCGACGCTGGCGGAGATCCAAACTTCGCTGCTGGAGCAGGCGAGGGCGTTCCGCGACGAAAACATCCGGGACGTCTCGAGCTACGAGGAGCTGAAGCTCGCGATCAATCAAGGGCTCTGGGCCCGAGGGTGGTGGTCCGGGTCGGACGCCGACGAAGAGAGAGTCAAGGAGGAGACGGGCGCGACGCTGCGGTGCTTCCCGTTCGAGCAGCCCGCGGGCGCGGAGACCAACGGCGGCGGCGGCGGCAAGTGCCTGATGAGCGGGGGGGTCGCCGGCGAGGTCGCGATCTTCGCGAAGAGTTATTGAGAGAGATTTTTTTTCTTTTGTTTGTTTATTTTCTTTCGGAGAGAGAAACAGAGAGGATGGTGGGCAAAGCGAGAGAGAGAAAGAGAAAGAGAGAGAAGGTGGAGTCTTTGCTGCTGCAAAAAAAACAAAAACAAAAAATTAAAGGAAAAAACGCAGCCCCGTTCACCGTCGCGATCGACCGATGCCTCCCTCCACAATCATTCGTTTTCTTTTTTGGAAGACCTCTCACTCGTCGCGCGCACGTCCTCGCTTTTACCTCCTTTTCTTCTTCTGCTCTCTCTCCCGAGGGCTCGCTCCCGTGTGCCTCTTGGACTTGCTGCTGCCAGAAGACGCTCTCCCCGTCTTATCGCTACTGCCAAGGACCCTCGCGCTCTTCTTCGCGTCAAAAAAATCGAAAAGCAATCGACCATCGATCGAGACAAGGAAAAAAGCCTCCTCTTCCCGTCGTCCTCCGATCCTCTCGTCCGAACCCCTCTCAATCTCTCCGTGCGTGTTCTGAGCAATCCAGACACGCACCATCTCGAGAGGAGAGGAAACATAGGAAACAAAAAGCGGGCTCGCTGTTCCGCCCGGACGAAAGACTGCCTTTTTTCCTTCTCCAACGAGAGGACGAAAAAACGATCGCGCACCACCTGGCCTCGACTTCTTCCTCTTTTCCCTTTTCCACCACCGCCACCAACCGACCCCAGCCACCATGGAGTTCCTCTTCGGCATCAAGGGCGACGGATTCGTCCTCCTCTGCTCCGACACCGCGGCCACGCAGCAGATCATCACCATTAAGCACGACGAGGACAAGCTCATCGAGGTTGACGAGCGCATCCTCATGGGCATCACGGGCGAGCCCGGGGACAGGGTCCAGTTCTCCGAGTACGTCTCGGCCAACGTGCGCCTCTCGGCGCTGCGAAACGAGACGAGGCTGTCGACCTCGGCCGTGGCGCACTACGCGCGCGGGGAGCTGGCCGCGGCGCTGCGCAAGAGGCCCTACTCGACCAACTTGCTCATCGCGGGCTTTGACGAGCACGAAGGGGCGGGCAAGGAGGGCGAGAAGGAGGGCGAGGCGTCGCTGTATTGGATGGACTACCTCGCGACCATGCACAAGATGAACGTGGGCGGGACGGGGTACGGCTCCTACTTTGTGCTCTCGATGCTCGACCGGCTCTGGAGGCCCAAGCTGAGCGTCGCCGAGGCGCTCGAGATGATGGAGAAGGGCGTCGCCGAGGTCCTGAAGAGGCTGGTCGTGGCACCGCCCGCGTACGTCATCAAGATCGTCGACAGGGACGGGATCCGGGTGCTGAAGACGATCAGGACGACGGAGGGCAGCGGCGGGACAGGTGGGGAGCAGCCTCCTGCGGCGGCGGCGGCGGCGGCACCCATGGCGGCGCCGGCGTGAGTGAGGGGGGCGGGTCAGTTTTTTCTTTGCTGCTGCTGCTCTCTGTTTTGCCTTTTTTCTGTTTCGCTCATACGTTTGCTCTTTTAAGGAGCAAGAAGGCCCAGAGAGAGAGAGAGAGAGAGAGAAAGAGAGATGGGATTCGCAGCGCGGACTGTAGTCAAAACCTCGTTCTTCTTGTCTTTCTTTTCTCGTCGTTTTTCTTCACTCTTTTTTCTCTCTCTCTTTGCCCTTCGACGCTCCTCGACGCTGTAAGAGAAAAAAAAGGGGAAAACTACAGGATCAAATTCCAAATGTGGCGCGACCTGCCGCCGGACCTCGCCAACCTGGTGTTTGAGGAGCTCGACGCGCCCGAGGACAGGGCGGCGTTCCGGATGGCGTGCAGGTACTGTTCGTCTCGGTGGACAAGAGAGAGAACGAAGAGGGAGGCAAATGTCCGAGTCTAGACTTGCGTCGAAGAAACAATGGCGGGCGACGTCGTTGCCTTGCATGCCTCTGTTTCGCCACCAAAAGCACCCCTGGTTGCTCTCTCCTTTCGCGTCGCAGTGACCGTGACGTCAACTTGGTGCCACTAAGAACAAGAGGAGAACAAATAATGCGCACGCGAGGAAACGCGGCCCCCATTCGCGTAACCGATGTCGACGCCCTTTTTCCTCTCCTTCTCCGCCGACGAGGCTTCTCTCCCCCCCCTGCGTTGACCTTTTTTTTTTTTCCTCCCTTTACAACAAACAGCTCGTGGGCCCAGGCCACCACGGAGCGCTGCACGCACCTCTCGCCGCTGCAGCCGCTCGTCGCGCTCGCCCTCGACACGTTCCCGGCCCTGCGGTCTCTGGACCTGCGCAGGGCGAGGCCGCCGACCGCGGCCGACGTCGCGAGCCTGGCTTCCTCTTCTTCGGGCGCCGGCGCCGCCGACGCCGCTCCGTTCCCTACCTCTTCCGCTTTCGGCTCCAACGCTGACGCCTTCGCTCCTCGTCGCCGCCGCATCCTGCTCACGTCGGTCGCGTCGGCCCTGCCCGTCGTGTCCGAGTCCGTCGTCGACGCCGTGGTCTTCTCTGCGGCGGAGGCCGTGCGGGTCGCCGCGGAAAAGGCCGCCGCGGCAGAGGAGGAAGAGGAGGGCGGCGGCGGGGACGGACTCGGAGCCTCGACCCGCCCTCGCTCGGCCGACGAGAACGCCGAGCCTCCTTCCTCTCCCCCCTCCCCTCCCTCGTGCCCCCTCTCCCTCCCCTCGACGCCGGCGGACGACGTCGCCGCGGCCCTCGCCGCCCCGCCCATGCTGCGCGAGCTACGCGTCTGCGCCGCGGCGGGGCTCACCGACGTGGGGATGGCGAAGATGGCGGCGACGCTGCTGAGGGCGGCACCGGCGACGGCGCCGAGCGGCGGCGGCTTTGGTGGCAGCGGGGCGCCGTTCCCTTCCTCCTCTCCTGCACTTCTTCTGCCGCGGCTCGTCTCGCTGACGATCAGCGGAGCGAGCCGCGTCACGGACGCCGGCATGATCGCGCTCGCGACGGCCCTTGCCGGGGAGGAGAAGAACAAGACAGGGGGCAGCGAGGAAGGAGCAGACGAAAAACGGGGAGGGAGAGAGGCCCTCCTCGAGGAGCTGCGCCTCCCGCTGCTGCTGCAGCCGCGCCTCGCTTCGCCGCCGTCGCCTTTTTCCTCTCGCCACCCCCTTCCTCCCCTGGGGGGCCTCGGGGACTTTGGCGCGCGCTCGCTGGCGAGGCTGCTGCCTCGCCTCCGGGCCGTCGACCTGCGTGGCCATTCGCGGCTGACCCCCGTCGGCGTCGCCGCGCTCGCGGCCAACGCCCGCTGCCTCCGGGCTCTCTGGCTCGGCGGCGGAGGCGTCGGAGGAGGAGCGGCAGCGACGCAAAGGGCGTCGTTTGACTCCTCTTCTCTCCTCGACTCCGCCGCCAGCGACGCGGGCGTCGCCGCGGCCGTCGTCGGCGCTGGAGCGACCCTGGAGCTGCTCTTTGTCGAGGCCCCTGCGGTCTCCCCGGCCGTCAGGAGGCAGCAGCAGCGCACGAGAGGAGCGAGAAACCGAGGAGGAGCGGCAGCAAACGCCGCCGCCGCCGCGACCGCCGCCGCTGCCGGAAGCGCGAGCTACCGCGGCGAAGAGGAGGCCGCCGCCGCCCTCCACGCCGCCGCGGCCTGCGACCACGACGCGCTCACCGCCGCCGCCCTGGCGATCGTCGCGGTCCACGCCCCGCGGATCAGGAGGCTGAGCCTCCGCGGGGTCGAGTGGGGCAGAGGGAGGGCGGCCGTCGCCGCCGCGGCGGCGGCGGCGGGAACAAGGTGTTCCTCCCCTTCGGGCTCTCCGCCCTCGCTTTTCTTGCTCCTCCCGGAGCTCGAGGAGCTCGACGTCAGCACGCCCTCTCCGTCGTCTCTGGCCTCCGCCTCCTCGTTCCCGGATGCCGCGGGGGGCGACGGCGGGGCCTCGTCGGGCGTCGGGGCCCCGCCGCTCGAGGCGCTCTCCGCGGGGAAGCTGGCGTCCCTGAGGGCGAGCGGGACGCCGCTGGGGGGCCCGGGGGTCTGCGCCGCTCTGCGAAGAGCGAGCGGCTCCCTGAGGGAGCTCCGCGTCGTCGGGTGCAGCGGCTTTGGGCGGGAGCAACTCCGCGCCCTCGGCGGGGGAGCGAGGGACGAGGAGCGCGACGGCGGCGATGGACCTCCTCCCCCTCGGCCTCCTCCTGCTCCTCCTCTGTCCCTCTCCCCCCCTCCTCCTCCTCCTCCTCTGCCCCTCTCCCTGCTCGACGTCCGGGGATGCGAGTCCCTGGAGCGGGCGACCGCGGAGGACTGGCGCTGCGGCCTCGGGCTCGAGGCGAGGAGAAAGGAGAGAGGGGGAGCGACGACGAGCAGAGGCTGCGAGACGCTCCTTCGAGAGCTCGCCGTCGGCTGCCGCCCCCCGGCCGCGGCCGAGGCAGCCGCCGCGCTCTTCTTCTCCGCCGCCGACGCAGACGCCATCCTGCTCGGAGACGGGTCACTGGCGGCCTCTGCCGCGCTGACAGCACTCGGAAGAGCAACGGCAGCAGCAGCAGGAGCAGCGGCAGGAGCAGCAGCAGGAGCAGCGCCCAGAGAGTCCTCCTCGGCGGCGCCCCTCCTGGAGAGGCTCACGCTCCGCGGCGCGCGCCTCTCGTGCGCCGACGCCCTTGCCGTCGGTTCCCTGCCCTCGCTGGCCAGCCTCGACGTCTCCGGGTGCGTGCCCGAGGTCACTCCGTCGACGATGAACACGACGGCGGCGGCGGCGACGGAGGGGCTCCCGGGCGCCGAGGCGGCGACGGCGATGACGATGCCGGAGCTGCTCGCGGAGGGTCTCCGGCGGGGCGCGCTGGCGAGGGAAGGGAAGCTCGATCTTCTGGGGGAGGGGGTTGCCTCGAGGCCCGAGTTCCGAGCGCCCGTGCGGCACCTCAACCTGTCGAACACGGGGCCCTGCGGTGGCGGCGGCGGAGGCAGCAGCACGTGCAGCAGCAAGAGCAGCAGCGGCAGCCCAGAAACTCCCGCCTCTTCTCTTCTCCCTCCCCCGCTCCCCCCCTCGCCGCTGGCGCTGCTCCTAGCCGAGACGCCGAGGCTGGAAAAGCTCGATCTCAGCGGCACGGGATTCGGCGACGCCGACGCGCCCGCGCTGGCGCTCTGCTCGGGGACGCTGCGGAGCCTCGTCTCCAACGGCAGCGGCTGCGGCGCCGGGCTCCAGCGAGCCCTGAACTTCTCCAGCCCGACGGCGACGGAGCCCTTTTTTTCTTCTTCTTCTTCTTCTTCCAACGGCAACCGCCCGCCTCCCCGCTACGAGCGCGCCGGCGTGGGGAGCCTCAGCGACGCCGGGCTCGCGGCACTGGCCTCGGCGGCGCCGCGGCTTGAGCGGCTGTCTCTCGGCTCAGGCGGCTGCCGCGGCGTCGGGCCCGAGGGGCTCCGCGTGGCGCTCTCGCGCCTGCCGCAGCTGACGCACGTCGACCTGAGCGGCGCGGTGATGTCTGCTGGTGAGTCTTTGATGGGGAAAAAGGGGCTCAAGCTCCCCTCCTTCGCAGTTTTTTTTTCCTCGCTCTCGACCTCATCTCATCTCGGCTCTTTTTTTTTCCCTCGAAAAAAAACGGAAAAACAAAAAAATACAGCTGGACCTCTCGATGCGAGATCCGTTTTGAAAGCGCTGCGACGCTGCGAGAGGCTCCGCGAGCTCGAATTCGGTAAAGGCAGCGGGGTCCGGAAGAGCGCCGCGAGCAGCGACGGGAGCACCGCCGCCGGCCCTTTGCAGTCGTCGCTGCGTTCGCCCTCGCCGACGCCGACGCAGCAGCAGCACCAGCAGCAGTGGGGCAACAACAACAACAACCCGTCGCCGCAGCACCACGCGACATTCGCGGCAGGCTCTTCGGCGGGAAACAGCGGCAGCAATCGGATAATGACCATCGACGACTCGTGGGCCGCCGTCGCCACCGCGGCCCTCGCGGCGGGCGCGACAGTCGTCTATCCGGCGCCGACGGGGCGGGAAGAGAAAGGCGCGGCGGGCTCGTCGTCTTCGTCTTCCCTCCCTTCCACGCCCTTCCGCTCCTCGCTGCTGCGCCGCTCCACCGGCGAGCAGCCTGGAATCACCGCCGACGCCGCGGCGCTCGTCGTCATCAGGCCGCTGCGCGCAGCCAGCAGCGGCCACGTCAGGGCGCTGCTCGCTCGCGCGCCGTCGCTGTCGAGGGTCGACCTGGGAGAGGAGGGAGGCAAAGGAAGGAAAGGGTCGGCTTCTTCCTCCTCGTCGCGCCTGGTGCTGACGTCGAGGGACGCCGCGGCGGCGTCGCTGCGCGGGCTCGGGCTCGGCTGCCTGCTCGACGTGGCCGCGGCGCTCGAGGCCGCGGCGGCAGCGGCGGCCGGGGTCGCGGCGAGGGTCAAGCAGCGCGGGGTGTCTTCGCTTTCGGGTTCTGGTCCTTCGATTCTGTAACCCTCTGCTGGCCGGCGCGTCGCGCCTGATTCTTGAGATTTTGACAACGTGTACGATGATAACTGAATTATGAAAAAAAAGAACCAGGTGGCGGAGGGTGTCGAGAGAGAGAGAGAAAAAGGAGAAGGAGACGAGTTTTTTTTTTCCGAAAAAAAATGTGGGGGAATCAAATCAATCTTTCTCTATTCATTTTCATTTATCTCTCTTCTCGTAGAGCTTGCTGTCGTCCTACTTCGCGCTGCCAGCTCGATCGGAGACCGTGAACGACCTCACCAGGCCTGTGACCAGCTCCACAGATCGGAATCGAGCCTTCGGGGACATGATTGGCGGCGATGAAGAAATTGATCGTCGCCGACGTTCAACCAAGAAACTTCGACCATCGAGGCCCTCCATCCGGAGCTACGAGGCGCTGTTCCTCGCCCTGTGCGTCCTTGTCCTCGTCTCTGTAGCGTCGAGGAGCCACCGAGGCATCCGAGTCGCGCACGTCCTGTCGAGAAGAGACTAGGAACTGCCGGCGACGTCGACGACGAAAGCGAGAGCGAAAGCGGAAACGTCGCCTCGACCTCCTCCGTCGTCGCCGTCGTCGTCGTTGCCTTCGCCCCACGAGCGGGAGCGCCAGGTCCCCTGCTCCAGGGGCGTGCTAGCGGCCGCGGTCGGCGAATTCTGCTGCGCCGAGTCGTTCGTCTGCGGAGTAGGAGGAAGAGCGGGGAAGGGCGAGGCCACAGGCGGGAGCGGAGTGAGCGGGAGGCGAGGAGGGCCGGCGGGATCGTCGAGGGGCGGAGGAGGAGCCCCCCTCTCGATCCCGTGCTCCGCCGTCAACGACGACTACTGCGACTGCCCCGACGGCTCCGACGAGCCCGGGACGTCGGCTTGCGCCGCCTCGCCGGGGGCGCGGTTCGCGTGCCGAGTCGGAGGGGGAAACGGGGGAAGCAAAGGGCAAGCGTCGTCGGCAGCGGCGTCTTCCTCTTCTTCTTCTTCTTCGGCGGCGGCGGCCGGGCCCGTGCTCCTCATCCCGACGTCGTTCGTGGGCGACGGCGTCGCGGACTGCCCCGAGGGGGACGACGAGGAAGGAGTGGGAGGGGAAGTGGAGGGGTGGAGGGCGAGTTGAATGAGAGCTGAGTTGGAGTTTGTGTAGACTAGAAGGCGAGCAACAAAAAA
>Ga0114918_10002791_pt1 | contig 15551 bp, 10 predicted proteins | sample LantaG_FD_87015 | JGI IMG/M metagenome (GOLD analysis project Ga0114918, IMG submission 87015) | Deep subsurface microbial communities from Baltic Sea to uncover new lineages of life (NeLLi) - Landsort_02402 metaG | ecosystem: Environmental > Aquatic > Marine > Oceanic > Sediment | place...
CTCGGTAAGGTCATTAATCCTTCTCGTCAATATCGCAACCTGCACTTCGGGTGAACCGGTATCGCTCTCGTGAGTCTCAAAATCATCAATAATCTTCTCTTTTTCCTGCTTCTTCAGCATCTTTTATACAAATCCTTTCTTACATACTTTCATACATCATATAATCCAGAGCGGAAATTCTAATCGAATATTACAGTATTTGCAAGTCTTTTTTCCAACGTATTTTAAAAAGTTTTACCATAGCCGGTGTAAACTGGCTTATTCAGATGCCATCGGGCCACTTAAAGCAAGCTTTGACCATACTAATCGACAATCGCCTGCTGTTATATGGGAATTTGCTGCCTGAGACGCTTAATCGTGGTTTCCAGCCTTCTTTTGTTCGAGGAAGGCTCCCAGGATTTCCGCAGCGGCGACGGCATCAATTCGTTTCTTTATTTTACCTCTCGTAAAGTCTGCCGGAGCAAGTTTCTCCCCGGCACCGAAACTGCTCAGGCGTTCATCCTGGAGGTGGACTGGAACCGAGAGCTGGTCTTTCAACTGTTCGGCAAACTTCCGGACAAGTTTTGTTTGAGAGCTTTCCGAACCGGTCATGTTCAAAGGCAATCCCACTACGACAGCTTCGACATTTTCGGCCTCCACGACGTCTGCAATCTTTTTCAACAGTTCTTTCTGGCCATGTATTACGGCCAGTGGTGAGGCAATGGTCTCGCCGGCATCGCAAATCGCCAATCCCGTGCGTTTGGTTCCGTGGTCTATTGCCAGGTATCTCATTTTAATTTCACGTCTCGGCCGGATTACATCCTGCCGTGTTATAGAAACTTTTCGCCGTCATGCTGTTTTATTAGTTCAAGCAGTTCCTTCAGTCTGTGGGTCTGATCGATATGGCAAATAAGTGTGGCGTCCGGGCTGTGAGCTACGACCATATTTTCCAGGCCAATGGCCGCGATCAGATGGCCTTTGTCTTCGGTTACTATGATGCTGTTTTTGCAGTCAAGCAATTCGCTCTGGCCTGCGACAACGATATTATTGTTCTTGTCGGAGCTGATAACATCGGCAAGTGCGGCGAAGGAGCCCATATCGAGCCAGCGAGTATCCAGCTTTATGGCATTGACTCGGTCGGCCTTTTCCATCACAGCGTAGTCAATACTGATTTTCGGCAGCTTTACAAACCAGTCCTGAAGTGTTTGTTGTTGACTTGGGCTGTCCCAGGCTGATTGAATTTTGGCCAATGGCTCGGTGGCTTCGGGAAGAAACTTCGCCAGATTAGCCAGGATTGTTTTGGCCTTCCAGACGAACATGCCGGAGTTCCAGAAGTATTGATCTGTTTCAAGATACTTTTGGGCAGTCTTTTCGTCAGGTTTCTCACTGAATCCGTCTACGGAGTAAATCTTGTTTTTGCACTTCGGACATTCCCGGCTATTACCGCATTTTATATAACCAAGCGAGGTGCTGGCAAAAGTAGGCTGAATTCCGAAAGTAATCATATCGTCCGGATTATTGTTGATAAAGGTCAGAGCGTCTTTGAGGCCCTGTTGCAGCACTTCGGCGGGTTCTATTATCTGGTCGGCTGTGAGAACGGCAATTGTAGCTTCGGAATCATATTTGCTCAGAACGGTTGAAACCAACCCGATAGCACCGGCGGTATCGCGTACGGCCGGTTCGGCTATGACATTATTAAAGGGCAGCTCGGACAAATCTTCACGGACCAGATCCGCATAGCCGGCATTCGTGAGGACAATAATGTTTCTTATGTCGAATATGGGCCTCAAACGCTCGAAACAACAACGAAGAAGTGTCTTGCCGTCGAGGAGTTTTAAGACCTGTTTGGGTCGTTTTTGACGGCTGAGAGGCCATAATCTCTTACCTGTTCCCCCTGCCATTATCACTGCGTAATCCATTTTCGTCTCCAGTACTCCCTAATACAACATCCACGCGAATTAAACAAGAAAATCTTCGTCAATTTCAGTCTTCGATTGAATCTTCTGTGCGAAGTTTTCGTAACCTTCCTTGCCCATAAGTGCAAACGTGGCTTCTTTGCCTAATTCGACGGCAGGCTGGTCATACGGATTGATATCTAATAGATCGCCCATGAAGGACGTCGTGACTTCATACAGACAAATAAACTGTCCGACAGTGTAAGCATTTACCTTATCGAAGATAACGGTCAGATTGGGCCGCTTGCTCTCCATGAGGGCATATTCGGTTGCTTTCTTTTCGTTGTTGAATAAGGAGCTCATTTTCTTGCCGGTGAGAAAACCAAGTTCCGGCGCGCAATCGGGCGCCGGGCCGATTTTGACATCCCTGCCAAAATTGTCGACCTTCATGAAGGTAAACAATTTATCATTGGGGCCTTCGCGATATAACTGCACCTGGCTGTGCTGGTCGGTGGCGCCGAGCGCCTTAACCGGCGTCGGGCCTACCCAGACTTCACGTTTATCCAAATCAAATTTCTTGCCAAGACTCTCCGCCCACAATTGCCGGTACCAGTCGGCCATATCCTTGAGTGCATAGCTGTAAGGCATCATTACTGAGATCGGCTTGCCGTGCGTATAGTAATGGTAGTTTATCGCGGCATTGATCGCCGCAGGATTTTTCCGGAAGTCTTTACAGCTTACCCTTTCATCCATATCCCGGGCACCGGCGAGGAGTTGGCTTATATTGATACCGCACATCGCGGCACTAAACAGGCCGACCGCGCTTAGGACGCTGAATCTGCCGCCGACGCCATCGGGAACTTCGAGCGTTTGAAGTTTGTCGCTGTCGGCTATTGTCCGCAGGGTTCCTGCATTTGCGTCGGTGGTCGCCACGACCTGCTTTTGATAACCATTCTTGCCGATCGCGTCAATGAGAATTTCACGAATAGTCATGAACTGTGCTGCGGTTTCGGATGTTCGGCCGGACTTACTTATTACATTAAAAACAGTCCTTTTAAGCACTGGTTTTATATAGTCGAGAAAAGAAGCGAATTGGGCGGGATCGACGTTATCGAGGACGAAGAGCTGCGGTCTCCTTGATTGCTTGTTTTTGGGATCGGGCAAAAAGGGGCGTAAAGCCGTATCCAAAGCGATATTCCCCAGAGCCGAGCCGCCGATACCTAAGACTACGAGATAGTCACATTCATTTCGAAGAGTTTTCACGAGAGCATTGACACGCTTTGAAATGCCTTTGTTGTAGGGCAGGTCTCTAAATGGAGTCTCGCCGGCTTTTCGCTGTTCGTTTATCTTTGAAATCAACGGTTTTATTTTCTTACCGAGCGATTTTAGCTGACTCGGAGTGATTCCATTTTTTGCGCCAATTACAGCGGATGTTACATTCTTATAGTCAATTATAATTTGCGATTTTGCCACTCATTTTCCTTTCTCAATATACCAAAGTTTCTCGTAAATCATCCACGATCGAATATTAAAAACTACTGCAAGATATTATCACTTCGCATCAAAAAAATCAATAAGAGCATACAGTTCGTTATTGAGTTTCTTCATATCTTCGAGCAGCTTGACGTAAGGTTTGTACTTGTAATCGATGATTCCCTTGTTCGAGTCGCGGTTGGATGGATCGGTGCTGAGATCTTCCGGATTGTTGTCTCTGTATTTGAACCAGTGCCAGCCCACGCAGGATTTTGATTCCAGCAGGCCCAGCGTAAAGTTCTGATAGAAGCGGGCGCGGTCCTTTTGTGTCTGGACCAGCCAGCCGGCGCCGGAATTGTTCGGCAGGCCCGAATCATGCCCTTTGGCGTAAAATTCCGTAATCATAAAAGGTCTGCCGGACTCGCGGCTCCACATCGCCATCCTTTCGGCATCCGGCCCCCACGCGCCGTAATAGTTCACTGCTATCACATCCAGATACTTGCCGGCGGCTCTGAACATCTCAGGTAAGCGTAGTGCCCTGCCGTGCAGTCTCGGGCCAAGGCATAAATGATTTGGGTCATATCGGCGGATAGCGTTCGTGGTTATCTCATAATACCTTTCAATCGCGTAAGCAAGAAAAGCATCCCTGTCAGCATCGGTAATATCCTTCGGGCCGGCATCTTTTGATGTTCTCTTATCGAGCCATTTTTTCGCTGCTTCGTAGCCATATCGAAGGTCCGGATTATTCGCGTCGAGCTGCAGCGATTTATCCAGCATATCCGAGACAATCGGCAGTTCATTGTCGGAAAAATGTCCGAGCAGCCACGGATCGCTTTTAGTCTCCGAGAGCTGTTTGGCATACTCATCGCAGAACTTCTCGAAATCCGGATGAAATACCGGGATGCACTGGTTCGGGTATCCCAGGTGTCCCGGTTCCTGCCAGACCAGCTTCCTGGACCTGCCGAACGAGCCCATGAAATTCCATGACAGGGTATATGCAAGCCGATGCGGCGCCGTCCTCAGAAGCTCCGTATCCGACCAGCCCCCTGTTCCGTTAAAGCCCTGTTCGGCAAGAAACTCGGTGGAAAACTCGGCCCACTTCTCAGGCGTGCCGAACATCTTTATCGCAGGCTCTTGACTGATCTTTGACCTGCCAATATTAACCGAGCAGATACCGACGTTTATGAACAAGTTGCCATCGGGATCGATTAGCCACCACCTGCCGGCGATTTTCTTTGAGTAGAAAAAGCCCGTCGCTTCAGCCTTCTTGTCAATCCTGCCGCCGTATCTGCCGGTTGCAATTTTCTTCAAACCCGGCTGAAAACCATCCAGCAGCTCTATTGTCCGTGTATCGCGCAGCGTCCAGTCTTTATCCGCCGGTTTCCTCTTGACCGGCACCTTGATATATTTTTGCTCATTGGTCTGTCTGACAGCTGCTGCAGTGCCAAGAAATACTGCTATGATAATAGAAACGGAAAATATTTTACGAATAACCAAAGTTTTACGCTTTCATTCGGACATCTATTTTGTCCGGCGTTGTTTTATCGAGCCTGAAAGTGCCGGTCAGCTTTTTGCCGTCAACCTGCAAGCCGACTTCGTACTCCCCGAGGAAACCGCGGAATCGTGCGGCACCCTCTGCGTTGGTTGTTGTTTCGGCCTGAGTCCACCATTGGTTTTTAATGAGGCGTTCTAATTCATTATAGGCGGGCTTCGGCGTCATATCCGCTCGGACGAGGCCGGCCGGGGCTTGCTGCCACGCATTCTGATCGGTAAAGTCCCACCATGTTATGGCCTCGACTGCCGGGTGCGAGAAAAGTACACGGTAAAACTCGGCGACCTGCTCGGCCTGGCTTTTCTCTCCCTCAGGCGTGGTCAGCCAGTCTTGCTGCGCCTTGGGGCCCGAAACCACGGTCGTCTCTGTGAAATGCAGGGGCTTGCCGAATTTGGCGAAACGTTCACAAACATCCCATGTCTTCTGAACGGGCCAGCAGCCGCCGTGCATGTGAGATTGAATGCCGATCACATCGTAGAGCGGCCGATCGTTTTCGTCGAGAAGTTCGGAAATTACCTTTTCGACATAATCCGAATCCGTTCGGTAATCGTTGATTAGCAACGTGGCTTTCGGATTGGCCTGCCTGGCCTCTTTGAACGCCTGACGAACATACGCCCCGACGCCCATTTTCCGAATAGCTTCGGTTAATATCGGCGCCTGCTTCTTGATACTTTCCCGGTCGTAATGCGTTGCCTCGTTGACCACGTCCCATATTTCGATGTCGTTACTGAATCGCTGAACGCATCTGCCGATACGTTTCATCTGGGCCTGCATCGCCTTATCCGGATCGTCCGGCAGCCACCGCGGGTCTACATAGTTCCAGGCCAGGGGATGGCCCTTGGTTGTGATGTTGTGTGACTTGCACCAGCGAACGATTTGTTCGGTCCGCTCATCATCCGGCTGGCCCTGCCGCCGCTCGTAATTCCACCAATAGAACGGCAGTGTAGCGAAGTTCAGGAGTGCCGCGAACCGTTCCTCATAGGCCGTGTTGCCCTCCGGTGTGCTGCATCGGCCCAGCTTGAAAATGTTACAGCCGAACAGAAACTTGTGCCGCTTCTGGTCGATCTTCACGGCAAGGCCATTCCGAAGCGGTTTTCCATCCGGTCCGGCAAGTTTCAATACCGCGCCGCCCTTGCGATACTTTTCAATGCGGGCCTCAGCCTGATCGAGAATCTCGTTTCCTTGCTCTTTCGCGGCAAACAACGGCCTCGAAAATGCCATCGAAGCCGCACTAAATCCTGTTGCTTTTAGGAAATCACGCCGGTTCATAAGAGTCCCCTTCCGAAAAAGAGCCCCGCGGTATACACGGGGCTCAAAGTAAGATTTCATAGCGAAGCGTCTGTTCAGACTGCCTCGTTGACCATTTCGATTTCCTTGAACTTGCAGAAATAGCCCATCTCTTTTGTGACGTCTCCATAGCATGTCTGGCGGTGCAGACCGTTAGTCCAGTTTTTCCAGAGCTGTTCGGTATCGCCGTCCACTTTGACTGTAATCTTGGTCCGGCAGCCTCTCTCAATGTCGGGGGCATCGATGACATCTCCCGTGAAATAGAGCAGACGGTCGGGACCGATGAGGATCGCCTGGGTTACTTTCTGGCCTGGCCGCATGAATACCTGCGGTACGACTCCTTCTCTGCGTTCCATCACCGTTCGCAGCTTGTACGGAGCGGTCGGTCCATCCGGACCATCCATTTTCGTCGTGCCGAGGCAGTGCGCCAAAATGATCGCATTCTTCGATTCATCTACCGTCGGGTCGCTGATGAATCCGGGTTTTCCCGACAAACCCTGCAACATTATATGGGTCATTGCGCACTGTAAGTCCGACTCACAGATGCCGCCCAAGCCTATGTTATTGAGCCTCGTAAAGCCGACGCACGGATAGGCGGGCAGCTTGATTGTTTTGTCCCACATAGTACCGTAGCAGTCGATAGTCAGCACGGTCGCGTTTTCCTCGTTCAGCATGTTCTCAAAGGCAAGCGCCAGTTTGCAGGACTTGAAGACCTCACCCGGAGAGGGTTCGACAACCTCCCTCGCTTCTCCGATCCAGCGTTCGGTCTCCGCCTTGGCGTCGCTGTCACTTACGGCGGCATAAGCATCAAGCACCCGCTGCCGTTCGACTCGTTTGATCTCGGTTCCGAACTTGTCCTTCATGGCATTTGCGTAATTTTCGAAGTTCCGGGTCGTGACGTTCAGTACCTTGGCTTCTCTTAGATGATGAATCGCTCGGAAAGGCCTTATGGCAACCGCCAACTGGCTGTAGTCGCTGGTGAGCATGCATTCGAGTTTGGATCCCAACTGCTGCTTCTGCAAAGACCCGAATCCTGTCCAGCCGTGCCCGGAATACGGAGCTGCAAACAGGACTGTGGGCTTGCCCACGCTGAGAATCTCTTCGAGAATCGGCCTTACGCCGATGTTGAAATGAATCGCCAGGATTCCGTCAACTCCCTCCAGCTTACTTTTCAGCGGCTTTATCTGATCCGGGGACGAGACCATTTGGTCGATTACGAATTCGACATCCGACAGTTCCCCTTTAAGCTTCTTGAACTCAGATTCATAAAATTCGATCTCTTTTTTGAAATCCATTCTTGGCTCGGGCCACAGGCCATGCGATGTGCCCATATAAAATCTGGCGACTTTGACTTTTGTTCCCCGGCAGCCCGGACTGATGAGTTTCGAGCCTCTTGAACCGGCGCCAAACACAAGGCTCGAACCGCCAAGGCATAGAGCACTTCCCGCGACTGACAATTGAACGAATTCTCTCCTGCTTATCTCTTTCCTCATTTTTGATCTCCTTTTTGCGTTATCGTTGAACTTCCCGCCGGATAGGAGCATCCAAACCTGCGCCTCACCGCCGGTTAAATATCCACCTCTGAAAGGTTGGCGTATTTTACCATCAGCGATTTTGTCTGTCCAGAATTGAATTTGACGGTTGCGACGCTATTTTCACCCATGTCGACAAACTCTTTAATCCTGCCGAGGCCAAACTTTTCGTGCCGTACCAGTTGACCCTTCTTGAAACGCAGCACTTCCTGGCTTGAGGTGTCGTAGTCATTATCGTCATCGATATCAATGTCGTCATCAGCCTCGTCATGCCGGGCCTGTTCGGTAAAGTTTGTGCCGAGCTCGAAAAGAAACTTGGACGGTATGGTTCGCAGGAATTGACCTCGCACGGTTCGGTAACGGGCGTAACTGATAAATAAATCAGCTTTGGCTCGCGTAATTCCGACAAAAAAGAGCCTGCGTTCCTCCTCCAATTGTTCGTCATCTTCGCCTGTGATACTTCTTTCGTGCGGCAGTAAACCCTCTTCGACGCCGGTGATAAAGGCGTGTTCGAATTCGAGTCCCTTTGCCGCATGCAGTGTCATCAGCGCAATACGGTCACTGGCGGCATCGTATGCATCGGTGTCACTGAAAAGCGATATTTGCTGGAGATAGTCGAGCAGTGAGGGCTGCTCGGCCTGCTTGTCGTACTCGGCGGCGCTGTTTATCAGTTCGTTGAGGTTCTCTAGTGCGTTCAGGCCTTCAGGACCGCCGGCACGAAGAGACTCAGCCAGCCCGGATTCGGTAAAAACACGCTCGGCGAGCGGTGCGACTTGACCGCTTACGTCTTTGGCGAACTGTTCGAGCATGTTGGAAAAGACCGCGAGCTTGGCTTGGGCCGCTTTGGAAAGAGAATCAATGTGATTTGAATTTTTAAGAGCCTCGAAAAAAGAGATTTTGTGCCGGTCGGCATAGGCACTAATCCTGTCGGTTGTTACTTTTCCTATGCCGCGGGCGGGTGTGTTGATGATACGCAAAAGTGAAATTTCATCGCTGGGATTGACAAGGACTTTCAAATACGCGAGCAGGTCGCGAATTTCTTTTCTTCTGTAGAATTCCACGCCGCGAACAATCTGGTACGGCAATTTATTGCGGACGAATGCCTCTTCGATTGCGCGGCTCTGGGCATTGACACGATAGAATATCGCAATGTCGTTAAGAGAAGCGCCTTTGCCGGTCAGCTCCTTTATCTGCTGAGCAACCGCATGGGCCTCGGCGTTCTCGTCTTCGAATCCCGTAACACGAATACTCTCGCCCTCGGGTTTTGTCGGGATGAGCTTTTTAATTTTCCTGTTCCGGTTAAACGCAATCAAATGATCAGCCACGGCGAGAATATTCGCTGTGCTGCGGAAATTTTCTTCGAGCTTTACAACGACAGCATCGGGCCAGTCGCTTTCGAAGGCCATTATGTTGCGGATGTCGGCGCCGCGCCAGCGGTAAATGGACTGGTCCGGATCGCCGGTCGCACAAATATTATTATGGTTCGAAGCAAGGGCTTTGGCGATTGAATACTGGGCATGGTTGGTGTCCTGATATTCGTCGATGAGCAGAAACTTGAAACGGTCCCCAAGCTCACGGCAGACCTCGGGACAATCCCGGAGCAAAAAGGCCGTCTTCATCAGCAGGTCGTCAAAATCGAGCCCGTTCAGCTTTCCAAGAATATCCTGGTAGCTCAGATATATTTCGGCCAATTTGATGGAAAAAAAGTCGAACGCGTCGGTCTTGAACGTTTCGGCGTCGATCAGCTTGTTTTTCAGCGTGGAAATCGCATCGAGCATCCGGGCAGGTGAGAAATTTGTAGTATCAAGCTGACACCCTTTAACCGCCAGCTTTATACATCTGGCCTGGTCTGAACTGTCATATATGCTGAAGTTCGGATGGATTCCGGCCTGATCCGCATACTGGCGAAGAACCCTGACACACAAAGAATGGAACGTGCTGATATACGCGCCTGCCGAAGCTCCAAGAGTGAATGCCCTTTGGCGCATCTCCTCGGCGGCCTTGTTGGTGAAGGTTATCGCACATATATTATATGGCCGAACACCCGAATCGATGAGAGCTGCGATTCGATATGTGATTACGCGGGTCTTGCCGCTGCCCGGGCCGGCAAGAACAAGCAACGGTCCTTCAGTATGAAAGACAGCTTTTCTTTGTGAATCTGTCAATTGTTGCGAGAGTGTATTGTGCATCCGCCAAAACGCTCATATCTGTGAAGCTCACTGTTCAAAACTTTTAATCAAGTCCTGTTCCTGCTGCCTGACCATATTTATCTGCTGCTCCAGATCTTCTTTCCAGGGCTTGAGCTTCTCGGCAAGCTCGGGTCGTTCGACTTCAATCCGTGCGATCAGGCTTAACCTCAAGTCGGGTACATATTGCCGGTCATCCAGGAAATCTCGAAGTGCGAGATATTGTAAAACTTTAAAGTCAGGCAGGTCAATCCTGTTTTCATCCAGATACTTCTTTTGGTAATAATTGTGAATTTCCTGCGCCAGCTTTTCTCTGCCGGATGACGTCTCATCATCGCGAATTGCATAAAGGAAGAAACTTTCCCTAAGAAGGAGGATTACCTGTTCTTTTGCATCGTTTAGACCTATCGACTCTAATTCCTCAAGGAAACGCGCCCTTGCAAATTCCACCATCGGAACCTTGAATTCAGGAAAGTCATAGAGTTTTCTTAATTGATCGTAGATTTGTTGTGCTTTTTGTTTATGCCCTGATTGATAAAAGGATAGCACGGCATTCTTTAGCATATTGCGGTGCCCGTTTTGAAGGGATACTAAAGTGGTGCCATCCTTTTCGTCTGTGTATTTGTCCAAAACCGCTAAAAAAGACGTATTGTACGAATCGAACATTCTCAGATCCGGCCGTGTAAATACTTCCTTGAATATCTGTGTCTGAGTTTCCTGTGAACCTTCGACAGGTATCTGAAGCTGCATGTCACGGATAAACAGCTTGCCGTTGCGGAACAGGTTCTGCAGACTATGGCCGACGATACGGTCGGAGTTGGTTTCAGTCATATCGATCTCGCGTGACTGATCCCTGGCAGCTATCTGCAAGCCCATGACACCCCAGTAGATGGCGTGAGTGTCGGGGTGACGCCAATCCAGAGGAAAATGCGTATTCGGGTCGGCGAAGTCAATTGGACCATAGGTCTTGTTCAGATTACTCATTAAAACCGGGTCGAGTTTCCAGATTTTACGCAACTGCCGGGCTTTGGCGAAAAGATCGAATTTCTTCAGAGCATCTGTGCCTCTGAAATCATCTATAGTGCTGCCCGCCGCATCGTTGAATCTGCGGGAGTCCTGGCGCAGCGACAGATATTTGCTTACGAACTCATCGTCATCGGAAAAAGTGTTATCTGCTGATTTTAAGGCTTTGACCAGTGATGCCACATTGGGGTCAGTAACAATCTCCTTCCAGCTAACCGGAGCTTCGGCCAGAGCTTCGAAATACCGATTGTCCTTTGGTCCGAGCTGGTTATCTTCGGAGCGGAGCAGCGGCTCTATGGACATGGCTAATTGAAGTTTGTAATATTTGTGCGCATCATCCGAGACGCCGCCGACTTTGTGCTGGAATATCCGAGCCAGCTCGCGGTAAAGCGTTATGTTCTTGAGCTTGTACTTATCGATAGCCTCATCGCGAAGCAGCTCGTAGCCGTTTCTTACCCAGCGCCATCGCTGGTCGGGCTGGTTTGCAGGTATAGCGACCGAAATGTTATAAGCCATATTCCATGCGTGGAATTCCCAGACCGATGCGAAACGGGGCTGCAGGATGGTTATCCATTCCGCAAGCTGCCTTGCGTCGAAGAACTGGCCCTCGTCTTTCATTTTGTCGGCCCGCATCCATAAGACATCCACAACGAGGCCGCGAAATGCACCCGTTGCAATGGTTGCAAACGCCAGCGAGGGCGGAATATTTTCAGGCGTGTCAATTATAAGGCCCATATCCTGACGCTGGCGATTTATGGGATCGAGCTGCATACCTGCGGCAATAAGCAGACCGACTGCAAGAGCAATACAAGAAAAACAAATTATTATATCACGTAAACGCATAGTACTTGCTTCGTGTTCTGTATTACACCTCAAACTTTATACTGTGATCTTGGCGATTTCTCGATAACTGAAAATAATCAGTGAAAATATCAGAGCCAAAACCGCTTTAATACAAACCATAAAAACGGCACATTGGGCCAATAAAGACCAGCTTATCAATCTCGCAGGTACCAGGAATTTCGTTGGATTATACTTGTCGAACTGCGGCAGGAGCTGGATTATCCACTTAATGCTGTAAGAGTAGACTGCACCGACGTCTTTACTCAGGAAGGTAAAGGAATCGAGAACAAAACCGCTGAAACTTGCTGTGAAGAAAATAACAAAACAGAACAATATCGCCACTGGGAACGAAAGAAAAGACGCAGCTAACACGCCTAAACAAGCCAGGAAAATCAGACGAAACAGGATCATCAGGATGGCTCTAATGAAATTGCCGGTGAACGAGTCGGCCTTGTAAAGCACCTCGAGGCCGTCCGGCGGGAAGATAATCGCCACACTGTTCAGCGGAACATTCATGAATGCGACGGCCAGGTGGCCGTGTTCCGGTACAACTTCGGCGGGAATTTCTATTTCGTGAAAATCGCGGACAGAGTGCTTATGAACCTCGTCGTAAATCGGTGTTTTGCTTTGCGTGCCGTATTTAAAGTACTGGTAATCGCCTGCCAACCATCTGCCCCAGACCTGCGAATCGGGCGGATTTACCGAGACATCGTATTTGAATCTTATAAACATGCTATCGGAAAGAGGTTCGACGTTCTCGAAATCCCACAGCAACGGCTGCCCGACACCGGCGGCTCGCTTGGCGAGTTGTGCCTGCTGGGTAAGCTGGGCGATGATTTCTTCTCGCGGTACATCGGCAGGTAATTCGCCCCTTCGGTCAAGCTCAGTATATTTATCCGCTACTTCTTTGGTGACGTCTACCTCAGGGACGGTTAAGGATGCTCTCGCTGTGAAAAATCCATTATTAGCCTGAATAAGCTCTTCTTCGGATGCTTTAATGAATTTCGGCGTGTAAATAGTAATTGTGTAGATTATAGCTGAAAAAAGGACGAGCAGAATGACGTCAAGCACTATGACGCCGAGCAGTTTGCCCAGGATGAATTGAAAACGGCGAATGGGCTTGGTAATAACAGTGTATATTTGTTTCTGGTCGATGTCGCTCGTCACCGAATAGATAGAAATGATGATTGTTAGCAGACAGAGCAGAAAACTCATCAGCGAAAGAGCGTAGCTGACAAAGGTCTGCAGCCTGCCCTTCAACGTCTCATCGCCTGTCGTGGTAATACCAAGAACCGGCAACAGTACAAAGAGAAGTATTGTAAAGACGACGGCTATTTTAATCCGCAAAGCCTGCTTTATAGTATTTATGGCGACAGCCCAGATACTACGCATCGCCGGAATCTCCTGCCTGCGGTTTGTCAGTCTTATCCTTGTCACGGCTCAGAGCGCCTGAACCGCCGGTGAGTTTGTCTAAAATATTCTCTCTGACTTGCTTCTCACGCTGAGTTTGGGATTCGACCGATTCCGTTTTAATTGTTTCTTCTCTGGTAACAGCTTTGGATTCGGACGGCTCTACCGAACGGGTCAATTTGCTCAGCAACTGTTCGTCGGCTTTCAGCCTGACACTTTCCGCGGCGGCAACTTTCTCCGTTGCCGGAATTTCCTCGGAAGTCTGCTCCGATATCGGCGCCGAAACAAGTTTATCGAGTATGCTTTCCACTGACTCATGCTGAGTCAGGAAATCGCCGATTTTGGTCGTACTGACCGCCCCGCTCGTAGGCTGGGCCTGCTGCTGGGCGGCTGTGACCGTCCTGATAAAATATGTTTCGAGCTTGTCCATCGGGGAAGTAACTTCGCACTCGGCATTTTCGTCACGAACGATCTGTTTGATCTTCTCGACAGCCGTATCGCTGATTGCGTCGGTAGTAATTTGCCTCTTGTTTGTCTGCTGCAAAAGCTCTCTTACATGGCCCTGAGTCTGTATTTTTCCGCCGTACAGAATAGCGATTCTATCGCATACGTCCTCGACATCCGCGAGCAGGTGACTGCACAGCAGAATTGTTTTACCGCGATCTGCGAGCTTCAGGACTAAATCCTTGATTTGCCTTGTTCCGATGGGATCGAGCCCCGTTGTCGGCTCATCCAATATCAATAAGTCGGGATCGTTTATCAGCGCCTGCGCCAGGCCGATTCGGCGTGCCATACCTTTCGAAAACGTTCCGACGGCTCTGTTCGCGACAGCTTTGAGCCCGACCATGTCGAGCAGTGCCTCGATGCGCATCTTCCGCACCTTCGTCGGCAGGCCAAATAATCTGCCATAGAAATCCAGAGTCTCGCGGGCGTTCAGATACCTGTAAAGATAGGACTCCTCGGGCAAAAAACCGATTTTGCAGTTGATCTTGGGATCCGAACCTTCACCGCCCAGAAGTAAGGCTTTGCCCTTTGTAGGGTGAAGCAGGCCCAGCAGCATTTTTATGGTCGTGGTTTTACCCGAACCGTTTGGGCCTAAAAGTCCGAACACCTCGTTGGTACGAACCTGCAGGTCCAGGTTATCGACAGCATAGACTTTGGTCCGACCCCACCAGTCGGAAAAAATCTTGGTCAAAGAGAAAGTTTCAATAGCGTATTCCATCGTTTTGTGTCTCTAATCTCCTCAAGCGTGTTTGGTATTTCGCTCGATGCCTGCCGCTTTACACTTGAGGTCCGTGGTCGAGTTCCTCTCCATAGCGGACAAGTCGAGCACTATTGAAAACGACAATCAATGAGCCGGCAAAATGCAAAGCCGCGGCGTAGGGCGCCGTTAGCCATGCCGCCGTCGCTGCTGCGATGCCCAGAACAATAAAGATAATTCCAAAGCCGAGATTTTGATAAATCACTCTTCCGGTTTTTTTCGAAAGCCGGACGAGGAAAGGCAGCCTTGTCAGATCGTCGCTCATCAGTGCGATCGAAGCGGAATTAATGGCGACGTCACTTCCGGCGGCTCCCATTGCGATGCCCAGGTCTCCTGCCGCCAGAGCGGGAGCATCGTTGATTCCGTCACCGACAACCACAACAGTGTGGCCGTCTCTCTTAATTTGTTCGACAATTGCCAGTTTGTCCTGTGGCAAACAGTGTGCTTTGAAGTCGGTGCAAGCCAGTTCGGCGGCGACTCTGCTTGCTACTTCGCTACGGTCGCCGGTAAGCATCGTGACTCTTTTGACGCCGATATCGAAAAGTTCCTGGACGGCCTGCTTGGCTTCGGGCCTGGTTTTGTCCTGCAGGCCGATCCAGCCGATGCACTTGGAATCCTTAGCCACATAAAGCGTGCTGAAACCCTGTTCCTCGAGAAGAGCCGGGTCGGAAATATTGCTGGTATCTATATTGTTTTCTTTCAGGAAGGTATCTCTGCCAACCATGATTCTTGCCGAATTGATTGTTGCAGTGACTCCTTTTCCCGGTGTCTCTTTGAAATTTTCTGTCATCGGCAAGGTAAGATTCGCCTCCCTGGCGACCTCTTGTAATGCCCTGGCGGCCGGGTGTTTGCTCATCTGCTCGGCTGAGGCGGCTTCTGCCAGTAATTCACCAGGTTCAACGCCCTCTGCGGGTGTCAGTTTGGTCACATAGAGCCGGCCGGTAGTGACAGTCCCAGTCTTGTCGAAAACCATCGCCGTGATTTTGCCTGCAATCTCAAGGTCTGCTACATTTTTTATCAGAATACCGAGGCGGGCGGAGGCCGAAATCGCCGCGACCATCGCCGTCGGCGTGGCTAAAATCAATGCACAGGGGCACGAGATAACAAGGA
>Ga0114918_10002792_pt1 | contig 15542 bp, 11 predicted proteins | sample LantaG_FD_87015 | JGI IMG/M metagenome (GOLD analysis project Ga0114918, IMG submission 87015) | Deep subsurface microbial communities from Baltic Sea to uncover new lineages of life (NeLLi) - Landsort_02402 metaG | ecosystem: Environmental > Aquatic > Marine > Oceanic > Sediment | place...
CTCTCTCTCTCTCCTCCCTCTCCGCAGTCCCAGGCAGGCGCGCCCGTCCCCTCCTCCTCTGAGCCCGACAAGCTCATCGGCCGGGCGGTGAGTGTTTTTGAAGAGAGAGAGACACACACGCGAACGCTTCCCACGCCCCCCCCCCCCTTTTCTTCCCTGAAAAAAACTCACATCTCCATCCATCCTCCTCCTCATCAGACGTCTGCCCTCGAAGCCGCCCGCGCCGCACTCGCCGAGGTCCGCTCCCGCGCGCCCGACCGGAGCGCGGGGCCCTCCTCTTCCGCGTTGTCCTCCACCCCCACCTCCTTTGAGTTCAACTCCGGCCGGCGGGACGCGCTGGGCCTGGCGCGGGAGGAGGGCAGGGCCGGGCAGGCGCCACCCTCGCCGCCGCCCCTGGAGCCCCGGGCGGCAGCCGCCGCGCCCGCCCCTCCGCGCCCGGCCCTGGACTTCGCTGACCCGCCCGCCGCGCCCGACGTCCTGTTCCTGCCCTCCCAGCTGGCGGCGGAAGCGGCCCGGGCGCGGGTGACGACTGAGCTGCCCCCCTTACAGTCGGTCCTAGACTTGACGACCGCGGCCGCGCCCCCGACCCGGCACGGGGCGGTGGAGAAGGTGGACGTGGCGGCCGCCACCGCCGCCGCCGCCCCGGTCCAGGCTGCCATCGCCGCCCAGATTCTGACGGATGGCAAGGGCACCCTCGCCGACGGCACCACCTACGAGCGCGACTCGGGCGAGGAGCGGGGCCCCAACGGGCTCTGGCACCGGTGGACGCGCCTGCGCGGCGTGTCGCACGGTGGCAAGGTCGAGTGGCAGGAGTGCTGGTGGGAGACGACCGACTGGGCCGGGCGCAAGGAGATGGGGGCCGAGAAGACGGGCTGCTCCCTGGCGGGCGACGCCTGGCGGGAGGCGTGGCGGGAGGCGATCGGCTTTGACGACGCCACGGGCGAGCCCACGGTGGAGAGGACGGCCCACAAGTGGGCGACCGAGGCCGGGTCGACCAGCGAGTGGGAGGAGAAATGGGGCGAGCATTACTGGGCTTCTGGAAAGGCTTCCAAACATGCGGACAAGTGGGCCCGGGCGGGTCCCGACGTCTGGCACGAGCGGTGGGGCGAGGAGTACAAGGGCGGTGGGTCGGACGGGTGCACGAAATGGACGGACAAGTGGGCGGAGCGGGCGCGGCCGCCCGCTGAGGGCGGCGGGTGGGACAAGTGGGGCGACAAGTGGGAGGAGACCTTTGAGGGCGGGGTCGGGGGGAAGAAGGGGGAGACCTGGTCGTCGGGCGCGGACGGGGGCTCGTACAACCGGTGGTGGGCGGAGGACCACCTGGGCGGCGGGTGGGTGCGCAAGCACGGGCACTCCACTGGCGGCGAGGCCTGGGACGCGAGCGAACAAATGGACACCTACTACAACCCCATCCCCCACTTCACGTACGCCATGGCGGTGGACCACTCGCCCACGCTGCGGGACCTGCCGACGCTGCCGCGGGAGGAGGGCGGGGACGGGCTGGGCGAGGGGGTGGGGGCGCTGTGAGAAAACGATGTTTCGATGGGCGATGGAGGTCGAGGTCGGGGGCCGGGGCACTCCGCATTGTTCTTTTCATTTTTGGCACCGCCGAGATGCCGTCGCCCCTGGCGGCCGCCCTCCGCCGGGCGGCCTCCTGGCTGGACCGCCAGGCGGAGCCAGACGTGCCTGATGCCAAGGGTGTCCAGGCCGAGGCGGAGCGGGAGCGGGCGGCGGCGGCAGGCGGTGCGCCGCCCGTGCCCCCAGCCGCTCCCACTAGCCCCTCCCCCTCCATCACCTACGCCGACCACGCGGGCGCCGCCCTGCCCGACCCCGCCCACCTGCAGGCCACGTTCGCCTCCCTGCTATCGTCCGGCACCCTGCACACCAACCCGCACTCCCAGCATGCGGCCCTGGGCGCGGGCGGGGCGGCCGCGGGCGCGGGCGACGCGGTGCGCGCGGCGGTCCTGCGCTGCTTGAACGCGCCGCCGGTGTACGAGTGCGTCCTCACGGCCGGCGCGTCCGCGGGGCTGGCCCTGGTGGCGGCCTCCTTTCCCTGGGGCGGCGGCGGGTCGCTGCTCGCCCACACGCGGGACAACCACTCCAGCGTGGTCGGCCTGCGGGAGGCTGCCCTGGCGGCGGGCGCGGGCGTGGCGGTGGTCGAGCCCACGGACCAGGGAGGCCTGACCCTGGTGGCGGGGCCGTACACCCGGCGGACCGACAGTGGCGCGCAAGCCAGCACCATCGACGCCGCGCCATCCCTGTTCGCCTTCCCCCTGGAGTCCAACTTCAGCGGGGCGCGCTACCCGCCAGGCCTGGGGGGGCGGGTCGCGACCACGCCCGGCCTGGAGGAGGGCGGTGGCGCACGCACCCGCGCCTGGTTCACGCTGTGCGACGCGGCCAAGGCCACCGCGTCCGGGGCGCCCCCCGACCTGGCCGCCGCGGACGCCGCCGGCACGCCCCTCGACTTCGTCCCCCTGTCATTCTACAAACTGTTCGGCGCGCCGACGGGGGCGGGCGCGCTGGTCTGCTCTCCCCGCGGCCTGGCCGCCCTCCAGGGGGGGAGGCGGTACTGGGGGGGCGGCACCCTGGCCGCTGTGTCCGCCACAGAAGACTTCGCGACCCTGCGGCCGGGGCCGGCCGGGCTGGAGGACGGCACGCCAGACTTTCTTGGGGCCGTCGTCGCGGCCGCGGGGTGGGCCGCCTGGGAGAGGGCGGGCGGGTGCGGTGCTGTCGCGGCGGCCGCCCACCTGCCAGCCGCCCGCCTGGCGGCCGGGCTCGCGACCCTGAGTCATGCGGACGGGCGGCGGGCTGTGGTCGTCTACGGCGCCTGGCCGGGCGCGGCGGTGGCGGCGGACGAGGAGGAGGGCGGCGGCGGCGGCGACCGCCCGCCGTGGGCCGTCGGCGGCCCGCCGCGGGGAGCGGTCGGCCAGGGCCCCATCGTGGCCTTCAACGTCCTGTCGCCCCACGACGGCAGCGCCATTTCCTACCGCACCGTGGAACGCCTGGCCGCCCTGCACGGCGTCCTGCTGCGGGGCGGCGCCCTGTGCAACCCTGGCGGCGCGGAGGCGGCCCTGGGCCTGGGCCCGGCTGACGCACGCGCGGCCGCCGCGGCCGGTCGGGCCTGCTGGGACGGCGGCCCCGCCGCGGCGGGCGGTGGGCCCGCCGGCGTGGTGCGGGCCTCATTTGGGGCCAGTTCCACGCTGGATGATGCGGACGCGGTGCTGGCCGTGGTGCGTCGTTATTTCGTGAGCAGTGGCGGCGGCGGCGGCCTGGAGCAACCCGCGGCCTCGGCCCTCTTGCCCCGCCCGGTGCCGGTGCCGGCGCCGCCGCCCAGCACGGCCCCCCCTCCCACCCGGGTCGCCACGATCGAGGCCCTGTGGGTGTACCCCCTGAAGGGAGCGGCCGGCTTCGCGCCGCCGGGCGGGGCCTGGCCCCTGGCATCCCGCGCCGCCGGCAGCGGCGGCGGCGGCGGCGGCCTCGCGTTCGACCGGGCCTGGGCCGCGGTCGGCCGGGTGGACGGCGGCGGCCGCGCCCGCCCCCTGGGCGGCCGGTCCGCGCCCCGGCTGGCCAGCATCACCGCCAGGCTCGATCTGGGGGTGGGCGGGAGCGCGACCCTGGTCCTTTCTTGCCGTGGCATGGAAAGCTCGCTGCGAGTTTCTGCAGCCGACCCGGCCGCGGGGGGCGCCCCGGCCGCCGCCTGGCTGTCGGCCGCCCTGGGCCAGCCGTGCCGCCTCGCCCGCGCTGCGGCGGGCGGTGGAGAGCAGGGCTCCGCCGCCGCCGCCGCCGCCGCCGCCACCTTCGCCAACGAGGCCGACCTGCTGGTCCTGTCCCGCCCCTCCCTGGCGGGGCTGGCGGGCCGCCTGGCGGTGGGCGGGGCAGACCCGGCCGCCGCGGACGCCGCCCGCTTCCGGCCCAACCTGGTCCTGCGCGGCGACGACGGTGGTGACGGCGGCGGTCCGCCCTTGGCCGCCCACGCCGAGGACGGGTGGGCGCGCCTGTGGCTGGGCGACGGCGGCCCAGGCTGCTCCCCGGCCTTTGCCTCGGCCGGCCCGTGCGCCCGGTGCGGCGTCGTCAACCTCGCCAGCCCGGTCGCGGTACCGCGACCGGGCCGGGAGGAGGACCCCGCCTCCTCGCCCTGCGCCCGTCAGCCGCTGCTGGCCCTGGCGCAGTACCGGCGGGCGGAGGGTGGGGGCATCCTGTTTGGGGCGCTGTTCAACCGGGAGGCGGGTGCGGAGGAGGAGGAGGAGGTACAGGAGGTACACGTGCGTGTGGGGATGGGCGTGTGGGGCGTGTAGACACATTGATGGAGCTTCTCTCATTGATGGAGCTTCTCTCACTCGCTCACTCGCTCGCTCCAATTGAGCGAGACGGCGCGAGAGGGGAATGCCGCCTCCCTCCAAGAAGCGGCGGGCCGAGCGGCGGGCGGCCGACCGGGCGGCCGCCACCACCACCAGCGGGCGCGTCCGCCGGCCCGGCGCAGCGCCCCTGCCGGAGGACGCGGGCGACGCGGACGGCCACTACAATGACGCGGAGGCGGGCCGCTACTCGGCCCAAAACGCGGGCGTCCAGGCCGACCTGGCCGCCGCGTGCCTGCGTTTTATGGGGCTCGATGGCAGCGGTGCGCCGCCCACCACCCGCCTGCTCTTGCTCGACGCGGGCTGCGGGTCCGGCCTATCCACCGCCGCCGCGGCCGCCGCGGGGCACGCCGTGGTGGGGTGCGACCTGAGCGCGGCCATGCTGGGGCGGGCTGTGTCTGCTGCCCCGGCCACCCGGGGCCTGGTGTGGCGGGGCGACCTGGGCCAGGCGCCGCCCTTACGGCCGGGCGGCGGTCTGTTTGACGGCGCGCTGTCCGTGTCCGCCATCCAGTGGCTGGCGCCGTCGTCCTGCTCCGGCGGCACGGCCCGCCTGGACGCCTTCTTCGGGGGGCTCGCGGCCGCCCTGGTCCCCGGCGCTGGCGCGGTCCTCCAATTTTACCCGCGCAGCGATGGTGACGCCCTCGCGGTGCTGGCGGCCGCCCGCGGGGCCGGCCTGGACGCGTCTGCCCTCTTTGCGGACGTCCCGCACGCCAAGGGCGGCGCCCGCAAAACCTTTGTCGGCGCGATCAAGGGTCGCGAGCGAGGGGCCGCTGTTGCTGGGTGGTCCCCGCCCCCGGCCGCCGACTGCCCGATCTGCTGGCCCGGGCCGGGACGTGCGGCCTGTGGTGGGCCCGGGTCGGCGCTCCCCTGCTGAGGAGGGGACAGGGCGGCGGCGGCGGCGGCGGTGGCGGCAACGGCGGCGGCGGCGGCGGCGGCGGCGGCGGCGGCAACAGCGGTGCCGCTGCCGCGCCCGCCGACCCCCTCACCCGCGCACACGCGCTGCTCTCCGCGGCCGCGCCGCGCCTAGTGGGCGAGCACCGCGCGGCCGGGTCCCGCCTGGCCCGCGTCGCCCGGCGGGCGCTGGGCCAGGTGGGTGAAGTGTCACTTCCGCGCGCCCGCCTTGAGGCGTGGGTGGCCGGTCCGGACGGGCAGTGGGCGCCCTGCGGGGCGCCCCTGCTGGTGAGCGTGGCCGGGCCGACGGCCGCGTGTTTTGAGTGTGGTGGTGCTGCTGCTCCTGAGCCGGGCCGGGCGCCCAATGGGGTCGCCCAGGCAGCCGTGGCCGCGCTCATCGCCCCCGCCTTCCCGGGCCAGGCGGTCGGGGGTGGGGCGGCCCTGGTGGAGGTGGTGGCCACGGCAGTGGCGGGCGCCCCTCCACCCCCGCCCTCTGCTGTGCGGGCGGTGCCGCTGGGCGACGCCGCCGCCGCTGCCGCTGGCTCCCCGGCCACCCACCTCCTGCTCGCGGACGGGTGTGCCCGGTACGTGCTGGCGCGGTGGCCGGGCGTGGCCGTGCCCACTCCGGCTGCCGGCGTGGCTGCAGGCGCCACGCGCGCAGCCGCGGCCGCGGCTGCGCTCGGCGCGAGGACCGGCCGTGGCGGTGTGTACGATCTCCTGGTCGACCTGGGCGTAGAAGATAGTGGTTTCACGGCTACAATCACGCTGGCTGTGCACGCGCGCAACGCGGATGGGGATGAGGGCGCGGTGGCGGGGCTGGCGGAGCGGGTCAGGCGGGTCGGGTAGAAAGAAGAAGAAGAAGAAGAACAAAAAACCCCAGAGCACATCATCCTCTCCCTCTCCATTCCCTCTCTCTCATCTCTCTTCACGCCCCTGCCCTTGCCCGCTCCTCCCGGATCATGGCCTCCACAAAGAACTCGCCCGCCCGGTAGCTGGACCGGACGAGCGGCCCGCTGGCCACGTACCGGAACCCGCACTCCTCCTCCCCAAACACGCGCCAGTACTCAAACTTGTCTGGGTGCACAAACTCCGTGACCGGCAGGTGGCGGGGGGTGGGCTGCAAATACTGGCCGAACGTCAGGATGTCGACGCCCGCGTCCCGCAGGTCCAGCATGGCGTCGATGACCTCGTCGTCGGTCTCGCCAAAGCCCAGCATGAGGGAGGACTTGGTGAACAGGCCGGGCTTGGCAGCCTTGGCCGCCCGCAGGACGGCCAGGGACTGATCATACCCGGCCCGCGGATCGCGCACGCGGCGTTGCAGGGAGGCGACGGTTTCGAGGTTGTGGGCGAAGACGTCCAGGCCGGAGTTGGCCAGTAGGTCGACCGCCCCCAAGTCGCCCGCAAAGTCGCCCACCAGGCACTCCACCAGGATGTGCGGGGCCCGGGCTTTCACGGACCGGACGGTGGCCGCGTAGTGCCCCGCCCCGCCGTCCGCCAGGTCGTCCCGGTCGACGGAGGTGAGGACGACGTAGCCGACGCCCCAGGCCGCGATGGCGGCGGCGGTGTGATCCGGCTCGTCCGGGTCGGGCGGGGCGGGCGTGGCCGCCGTGTTGACGGCGCAAAAACGGCAGCCCCGGGTGCAGGTGTCGCCCAGGAGCATGATGGTGGCCGTCCCGACCCCGGCATGGCCGCCCTCCCCACCCCCCGCAGCCCCGCCATTCCAGCACTCGCCGATGTTGGGGCACTGCGCCTCCTCGCACACGGTGGCCAGCTTCAGGTCGCGCAGGTTGGAGCGCAGGTACTCGTACCGGTCGCCCTGGGGCGCGCGCTGGCGCAGCCAGGGCGGCTTGACGAGGCCGGGCGGCAGGGAGAAGGTCGAGGGCGAGGGGCCGCACTGCGACGCGGCCGGCAGGGGCGGCAGGGACGGGTCCACGGACCGGGCCGCGTCCACCAGGGCCGCAAACGCGTCGCCGCCGCCGTCGATGTCGGGCACCTCCAGGAGGACTTCCGCCTGGGCGTCGCCGGCACCGGCGGCGGCCGCGGAGGCGGAGTGCGGCGGTGCATTCCGTCGGCGGCCGCTGGCCAGTCGCGGCGACGAGCAGCACCTGTGGAGGGAGTGGGCGGGCGGGGGCGGAGCCAGAGCTGTCGCCGGGCCCGCCAGGGCAGGGAAGTGGTACATGGCTTGGCTCTGACCAGGTGGCGAGAGGGGTGCGTGGGCTGCGCCTGGTCGGAGGACTGCGCCTGGTCGGGAGAGGGGATGGGCGCGTATTTTTCTCGTGTGGACGGCGATGGGCCCCCGCGCCCTGCGCACTCTCACTTTCACAACACGCCCACTCTCCACTTCCCACTATGCCTAAGACCGTCTCCACCGCCCAGCTGGAGGTCAACGCGCCCGCGCACGATGTCAGTTGAACAGGGAGAGGAGGAGACAGGGGGCACGCGCGCGCCGTCCCCCGCGCCGGCGCCGCCCGCTCCCCTCTCTTCAACCCTTCATCAAACCCACTGGCTAGGCCCCGTTTCCTTCCCCCGCCCATTCAGGTCTTCGACAAGCTGGCCGGCATCGGTTCCTGGAACTCGTGGCGCACCATCTTCTCCCGCCTGCTCGTCACGGGCGGCGGGCCCGTCCTGAAGGAGGGCGACACCTTTCTGGGCATCTCCCCGCTCCTGCTGGGAATCCTGCCCACGCCGAGCGTGCACACGTGCACCAAGGTGGCCGACGGCAAGGAGATCGCATACACCGCGTCCACCCTGTTTGGCGCCATCACGGGCAAGCGGACCGTCACCCTGCGCAAGGCGGGCGGCCTGTTTGGCGGGCGCACGGAGGTGACGGTCCAGCAGGAGCTGGCCGGCCCGGCCGCGTCCCTGGTGCCCGCGGCCGTGCTGGAGCGGGCCAACGTGCGCCTGCTGTTGGACCTGGCGGCCGCGACGGAGGCCAAGTGAAGAAGAAGGAGCAAGGAGAGGGGGAGAGGGAGGAGAGAGGAGAGAGAGAGACGGGGCGCGCGCAACCACACACACGCTGTCCCTTTGCAAAAAGACGCGCGCCCAGAGCCCCCCGCACCAGCGGTTTTCGACCCACATGGGCCCCCTCTCTCTCTTTCTTTCTCTCACCGACGTAAACACACACACACACACACACACACAAGATCACTCAATCACTTTCTCATCTCATCACCACAATCGAAATCACTCCCCGTTCGCCGGGTTGTCGTTGACCAGGGTGGTGTCGTCGTCCAGGCCCCTGTTCTCGCCGACGTCGCCCTTCGACTCGGTCCGGAACACGCCCGTGCCGCGCGAGGCCTTGTTCTTGGCAAACTTGCAGCCCGCGATGTCGCCCGCCACGTGCGAGTCATACACGCCGCCGCCGAACGACTTGGCGGCGTTGCCCGTGAAGGTGGAGTCCAGCAGGTTGCCCGTCGTCGACCCCCGGAAGACCGCCCCGCCAAAGGCCGCCGCATTGTACTCAAACACCGAGTCGTGGATGTCGCCCACCACGCCCTGCAGGTACAGGGCGGCGCCCTTCTCGGACTTGCCGTACGAGAACCGGTTGAAGCCGATGTCTGTGGAGAGGGGAGAGGGGGAGAGAGAGAGAGAGGGGGAAGGGAGGAGGCGTGTGAGTGAGGTTGTGATGAGAGAGGAGAGGAGAGGCCACCACGCGTGCGCGCGCGCTCCATCCCCCCCCTCTCTCTCCAGTGTCTCCCCCCCCATCCCCTCTCCCTTTCGCACCGGCATTGCACTGGTTCATCTCGATGCCCGCGCTGCCCTTGTCCGCCGTGTTGTTCACAAACTTGTTGTCCGAGATGACCAGCTTCTTGCACGCGTTCTGCCAGACGGCGCCCGCGTTGCTGCCCCGGTTGTTGCGGAACGTGTTTTCGGTCAGGTCGCCGGAGCACTTGGTCTGCCACAGCCCGCCGCCCGCCCGCTTGGCCAGGTTGCCCGTGAAGACGGACTGGTAGATGGAGGCGTGGCCGCAATCCTCCAGGTAGACGCCGCCCCCGTTCTTGGCGGAATTGTGCAGGACGGTCGAGTTGAGGACCTGGATGACGGGCGAGTTGACGGCGGAGATGGCGCCGCCCTCGCCGCGCGAGGTGTTGTTCAGGAAGGTCGTCCCGTTGATGATGAGGGAGGAGTTCCAGACGTTGATGGCGCCCGCCTGCCCGCCGCCATTGTTGGAGAAGGTGGAGTCCAGCACCCGGATGACGGAGGACTCGTTGGCGTAGATGCACCCCGCGGCGGCGTTGTTGTTGGCCACAAAGGTCGAGTTGATGAACGCGGCGCGCGCGTCGGCAAACGCGAGGGCGGCCCGGCCCATGTAGTTGAGGTTGACGAAGAAGGAGTTCTCAAACGCCACGTTCTGGCCCCGGATCTCGATGGAGCCGCCCGGCAGCTGCACCTCCTTGACGTACTTCACATTCGTGAAGTTGGCGGCAAAGGGCGCCAGGGCGGGCCCGCCGTGGATGACCAGGGGACCCCCACCCCGGCAGTTGAGGTAGGCCGACAGCATGGGCCGGTTGCCCGGGTTCACCCGCTTGCCTTTCGCCTGGGAAGCCGAGAGCACCAGGTCGGTGGCGGGGCCCTGCAAGATGGCCTCGCAAATGATGGCGCCCGACGCCTTGACGTCGGCCTCCAGCTTGCCAGCCGCGTACCGGTCGGTCAGGGGGAGGCCGTCGTCCCCCACATCCCGCCCGGAGGACGTGACCTTGGGGGGCTTGCGCACGGCGGGGGCGCCGTCATCGCTGCCCTTGGCGTCGGCCGTCGCCGTCTTGGCGGCGGCCGGGATCGCGGCGGTCGCGGTCGCGGCGGCGTCGGCCTTGTTGGTGGTCAGCGGGGCGTCGGCAGAGGAGGCGTCGGCCGGCGCGGCGGCCGCCGCCTTTTTCACGGCGGGCGCGGCGGGGGCGGCGTCGTCGGCAGCGTCGGCGGGGGCGGCCGCGGCGGCGGAGGACAGGGGCTTGACCGCGAGCGTGGCTGGGGCGGCGGCGATGGGAGCAGTGTCGGCCTGGGCGAGGACGGCTGTGGTGGTGAGTGTGCGGGACGGAGAGAGAGGGAAAGGGAGAGAGGGTGGAGGTGAGAGGGAGGGGCAGGTAGGTAGAGGAAGGCGAGCGGCAGCGCCGGGGCCGCTGCACCCCGTTCGCGTTCCTCTTCTCGTCTCGCAAAAAACTCACCAGGAGCCGCCGTCGCCAGGGCCGCCGCCAGGACTAGCAGGCACAGGGTCTTGGCCTTCATAGGGCAGGGCAGGGGGGGGGGAGGCCGTGCGATGCGCGGGGTGTGGGGGGCACTGTCTGAAGAAGGAGAGAGCGCCTGTGTTGTGTTGAGAGGGGGTGGAAGAGCGGGTGAGCGCGCAATGCCTCTCTCCCGGGACTGCCCGCCCTGCAGGGTGATGCGCGGTTTAGCCCAATCTACCCTCGACTCGACGGGCTAGGACATGGCCTAGCGAGCAGCGGGCAGTTGGATCCCAATGAGGAGGTCAACGGGCCCGAAAGCGGCACAAGCGCGCCCTGCCGGTCGGGGGCGAGAAGGGGGGAGGAAGGGCGAGAACCGATTCGCGCGGGGGCCTCTTGCTACCGCTGGCCGCCCGCCGTCGCGCCGACTATCGGCGCGGGCCATCACACCCCAGCATCCGCTGGCCCCAGTCATGGAGTCGCCATCACAGGGCACAAGCGGGAGTTGCGGGGCCGCGGTGGTGGCCGCGGGAGGGGGGAGGGAGGGGAGCGCGCGCAGAGTGGCTAGCGTGTCCGCGCGCGCGCCAAACTCGCTCTCTCCTCCTTCGTCGCGCTCTCCGTCCCAGTGTCCCGACCTCGCCCGGGCGCCCGGACCATCAAAGCAAGGGTCTGGTGAGCTGGGGCACCAGCGCGGCTTGGCGGACGGGAGTAAGGCACACGCTCACGCACCTGTGTTGTCGCAAGTCTGCCGGACACAAGTCGAGCGGCGGAAGGGAAATGTGGAGCGGGGAGTGAGCGAGCGAGCGGAACGCACTTTTTTACTAGACCCCGCAGAGGGGCGTCTGCATGCCATGGATCCGCACCTCCCCGCACACCCACTCCACCCAGCCTACCTTTGCTGAGCTCGTGGAATCGCCCCAAGCCTCCCACAAGTGCGCGCGCGCTCTGAGTCAGCACGCAGAGCACACAGCAAACAAAATGGATGAGCCGTCGACGCCACCGCCTCCCCTCCATCCGGCCCCGCCCCCCGGCTCCGCCGCCCACGCGTGCGTCCGGGTCGGCACCTGCGGGGGACTGGCTTGGCCGTCCCTGCTGAGGCCGTGGTAATTAGTGATGAAGGAGAGAGGGGCAGTGTGGACGGGCGCGCCTCGAGCAAGGTGCACGCATGACACATCCCTTTCGCCAACCACTCCTCCCTTCCTTCCAGGCTCACCGCCCCGGCCCCGGCCCTCGCCCTGCCCACGCCCGGCCGGCCGCCGCCCCGCCTGGGCGTCGACCCGGTGCCCGGGGCGGCCCTCTACCTGGGCCCACGCGAGGACGGCGTGGTCGCCGCCTGGGCGCCGACGGGCGCCAGCGACGCTCCGCCACCCGCCGACCCGGCCGCTCTGGGCGGCTGGGCGGACGCCCAGGCGGCCGCCCTGCTGAGTGGCCAGGCCTCGGCCGGGCCGGCCATTCCGCCCATTCCAGCGCACCTGCTCCGCTCCTGCCTGCTGGAAGACGCGGTGGACGGAGGGCGACGCGCCCGCCGCGCGCCGGCGGATGCGTGCGCTGCCGCTGCTCTCGCAGGCCACGGCACCGCCCTGGTGGCCCACCCAGCCGGCCCCGCGGGCGCCAGCGCCCGCCTGGTCGCCCTGGACTCGGCCTGCTTTGAGGACGGCGACACCGCCACCGGCTGGGCGACCGACTCCACGGGCTCCTGGTCCTCCGACGGCGAGTCCGGTGAGTCGTCGTCGGGCGGGGAGGAGGGGGGGGCGGGCGGCGCGAGGCGGGGCAGTGACCGCCGCCTCTTTGACCCGCCCGGCACGGCCAGTGCACCCACCGCCACCCGCCAGTGGACCCTGCCCGGCGCGGGACCCACCATTGCCCGCCTGAGCCTGGTCAGCGGCGTCGGCGACGGCCGGGCGGTGCTGGGCGCCGCGGCGGGGCAGTGGGCCACGCTGAGCGCGCTGCGGTGCGGGGATGGAGGTGGCGGCGACGGCGACGGCGACGGCGACGGCGACGCGCCGCCGTCGCCCTTCCTCGGCGGCATCGCCCTGCGGACCGCGTGCCCAGTGGCCGCCATCTTAGCCTCCCCCTCGCACGCCGCCCTGGCGGGCGCGGCCGCCACGGCCGACGGCGCGGTGTGGGAGCTGGCGGGGCCGGGCCTCGGCCTCGGAGGGGCGGGGCGGGCGGCGCCCCTGCCCTCGGGCGCGGCCTTCACGCCCGCGGCGTCCCGCCTCATCGCCGGGCCAGCCGGTGGGGACCTGGCCGGCACGGTCCACCTGGCGGCCGCGCCCCGCCTGCCGGGCTGCCTGCTCGCGTCCGCGGGCGGGGGCGCGTGGCTGGTGGACGCCCGCGCGCCGCCGCCGGCCGCCCGGGCGGCCGCCCTGCTCCTGACGGGCGGCGGGCGGGCCGGCGGGCCTCCCGCCCGGGCCTGGCCTGTCACGGCCTTGGCAGGCGCTGGAGCGGCCGCCTCCGGTGCGGCCGCCCACACCGCCGCCCTGGCCACGCCTGCGGATGTGTCCCTCTTTGACGTCCGAGCCCCCGCCACCCCGCTCGCAACCTGGGACGCGGCGTCGGCCTGGCCGCCGGGCGGCCCGCCCGTGGATGGGCTGGCCATCGTGGGCGGCGCCGCCCCAGGCACCCTGGCCGTCCTGGCATCCACGGCCGGCGCGGCCGGCGGCGGGCGGGTCGTCCAGTGCTGGGTCGAGGCGCGGGACGGCTACTGCCGGCGGGCGCGGGGCGGCGGCGGTGCCAGCGGCGCCCGGCCGGCCCCGCATCCGCCGCCCACGCTGGCCCTGAACTCCTGGCCCGGCGTGCGGGACCCGCGCCAGCGGACCTACTCCCTGGACGGCGTGGGGGTGGGGGCCGGGCGCAGGCGGCGTGGGGGTGGCGGCAGCGCACAGCCCCCGCCCCCCTTTGCCTGGCGCCCCCTCGCCGCCGCCGCGTCCCCAGTCGCGGCCCTGCCCCGCCTGTGGGCGGGGCCCTTGCCGGCCGGTACTGCGCCCTGCATCGGGACCGCCGTGCTCCTGGCGGGTGGTGGCGGCAGGGGCGGCGGCGCCCTGGTGCGTGCGGACGCGGCGGGCGGGCTGTGGGTGGAACCCATCCTTACCTCGCACCCTCCTCCACATGGCCCGCCGCTGGCACCCGCCCTGCAGCCTCACCCGCCTGGCGCGGTCGCTGCCGCGGCCGCGGCCTGGGCCCGGGCGGGCGCGGTCGCGGCCACCCCCTCCCTCCCGCCCGGCGCGCCGCCGCCGCCTCACCCGGCTTGCCGTGCGCCCCGGCCGCCGCGCCTGGCGGACGCGGCCGCGACGGCGGAGTGCGCGGTGGGCGCCATGGCAGCCTGGCGGTCCGCCCGACCGGCATGCGAGGAGACGGGGTGGGGTGCTGGTGACACGGTCGCGGCGCTGGCGGCCGCGGGGCGGGTCAAGAAGAGGGCAAAGGGGGGCGGCGGCGGGGGGCAGGCGGCGCGGGAGCCGCCGCCGCCGCCCCCGCCCCCGCCCCCGCCGCCCGGCCGCCCCTCCACCCTGCCCCGCCCGCCCAAGGTGGCCGTGCGGACCAGCGCGGCGGTGGCCGCCCTGGCCGCCCGTCGGGCGGGCTGGCGGGCTGGCGGACACGGGGGCGCGTCCCCCGCCGTCGCTGTGGTCGGCACTGCCTGCCCCCTCGTGGTCGGCGCGGCAGGAGGAGGGCCGCCGGATGTGCCGGGCCCGCCGGTCACGGCCGTCCTGCGCGGCGCCGCCCTGCCGGAGGTGTCAACGGAGGGCGCGGCACTCCCGCCCTTGCCGCCACCAGGCGCGGCGGGCGGGGTGGGCGGGGAGGGCGGGGAGGGGGGGGCGGGCGCGGCGGCGCTGGCGGGGCTGGTCGCGGAGTGGGAGGGCGGCGAGGGGTGAGGGGGGGGAGAAAAGGAGAGAGTGTGAACGCGCACTGCTCTGTCTGTCTGTTAGATTAGAGAGGGAGGCCCGCGCGCGCTCTTAGGATGTTTTTACACGCGCACGCCGCTCTTCGCACGCACCGGGCTGGCCCCCCAACGCATTCGAGTGAGGACACCCGCGCTCACTCTGCCCCTCCTCTCAACGGCACTTTGAAAAAGGGGTGGGCAGCATCCAGGCAAAGGTGCGGCCGCCGTCCAGGGAGCAGCAGGCGAGGAGGCCGAACTGGCCGCCGTTCGGGCAGCCCTGGAACCAGGGCTCCTGCTGCTGCTGCTGCTGCTGCTGCTGGTTCTGGTTCTGGTTCTGGTTCTGGTTCTGGTTCTGTGGCGTGTGGGAAGGGGGGGAGAGATGGGAGATGGGGGCGGGGTGAGACAGAAGAGGATGTGTGGGTGGGTGGCGCGGACCCCCCCACGCACAAGCCCACACGCACGCACGCACCTGGTCCTGGTTTTGCTGCTGGTTCTGGTTCTGCTGGTTGCTGTTGCTCCAGCCCTGGTTGTTGTTGTTGTTTTGCTGTACGGGGAAAAGGTGAAAAAGTGAAAATGAAGGGAACGAGAGGGGTGAGGGGAGGCTGAAGAGCGAGAGCCGGCCCTGACACACGCCCTCTACCCTCCGACTCGCGCCCGGGCGCTCACGTTATTGTTGTTGTTGTTGTTCCAGTTGCCATTGTTTTGTGCCTGCGGTGGAGGAGAAAGGAAGATTATGTGAGAGAGAGAGCTGGCGGCCGCGGCCCCGAGGGCGTCCGCCGAAGAGGGGGAGGTTGAGAGAGTCTTGGCAGCAAAGCTGGCGTCCTCGTCTGCACGCAAGCAACGCGTGCAACTCTGAAAACACGACGCGGCGGCTCTGTTTTTCATATCCCATCACGCACCAGGGTCAGGCCACAGGCGGCCAGGATCAGGGCCAGGAGGAAGAAGGTGGCACGCATGGTTGCTGGGATGGGTGAGGGTTTGGGCGTGCGACGCGGTGGATGGGAGGAGTGCCAGGCCGGCCTAGCCGCGCGACGGGGCTGACACCTCTATTCTATTCACACTCTTCCTCTCCTCTCCCTCCCACACGCACACACGCCGCCCACCTCACTCCCTCAAACCATGACCCGCCTGCTCGCCCTGCTCGCCCTTTTGGTAAGCAGACCGGGTGGGTGGTGCCCGTGAGGGGGCATCCAGCGCGCCGCAGGGTCGCGCTGCTCGCATGCACTGGCCGACACCCTGCCACCCCCCCCCCCCCCCCCACCC
>Ga0114918_10002795_pt1 | contig 15531 bp, 12 predicted proteins | sample LantaG_FD_87015 | JGI IMG/M metagenome (GOLD analysis project Ga0114918, IMG submission 87015) | Deep subsurface microbial communities from Baltic Sea to uncover new lineages of life (NeLLi) - Landsort_02402 metaG | ecosystem: Environmental > Aquatic > Marine > Oceanic > Sediment | place...
AACGCGAAGAAGTGGTTCAAAGATTAAACAAACAACTTCCGGAGGGCCTTGAAATACTCGAATGTACAGATGCCCCGTCTAAAGCCGAAATAAACAGGGCAAACGGGTTTACTTACCGGGTTTGTATAAATGCTTTTGATTTTGATGAAAGCGCTATACAAAGATTTAAGAACCAGGAGGAGGTTATTGTTGAGCGTTTGAATAAGAAAAGAAAAATAAATAAAATAAACTTAAAAAATGTTGTATTAAACATTCGTTTAACATCAAAAAAGGAAATAGAATTTATATTGAAGCCGGATAATGGGAAAACCGTCAGACCCTATCAAGTTTTGAAGAAAATATTTAATTTTACGGATGAGCAAAATAAACGGGCATTGGTTGTAAAGATAAGGAACAGGAAAAGCTAAATAATGATTTAAGTCTCTGATCCTTTAATATTAGCCTAAGGGCTATGGCTTTTCCAAGTATGTGGATGAGACAAAAAATAAAAAGAGTGATAAAATGTTTAAAAAGATAATAATTAACGAAACAGAGCACGAGACAAGGGTGGCACTCCTCGAAGAAGGTACAATAGTGGAGCTTTTTGTCCAAAGAGGTGATGAATCTGATATAGCGGGAAATATCTACAAGGGAAGAGTACAAAGGGTTTTACCTGGAATACAGGCAGCATTTATAAATATTGGTTTGGAACAGGCGGGGTTTATCTATGTGAACGACGTTGCAACACAAAGCGATATGGAATTTGAAGAAATGTTCATTAAGATCGAGGAGCCGGATGATGAAGCGATAGAGGAAAAAGAAGACATTTTATCAAAGCCACTTAAAAATAGTCACTGGCGCATAGAAGAGCTGCTGATTGAAAATCAGGAAATAATGGTACAGGTTGACAAATCACCCATAGGAAGCAAAGGGGCACGGGTCACATCTCACGTCTCACTTCCGGGGAGATTTCTCGTTCTTATGCCGCAATCAGACCATATAGGAATATCAAGGCGTATAGAAGATACAGCGGAAAGGGAGAGGCTTAAAGAAATCACTCTTTGTTTAAGAAAAGAAAATTACGGATATATTATAAGAACAGCTGCAGAAGGAATTGCAAAGGAGAAAATTGCCTACGAAATGACTTTTCTTAATAATATGTGGGAAAATATGCAGCAGAAATTTAAAAAAGCTCCAGTCCCCTGCCTTTTGCATAAAGAGCTTACAGCAAGTCTTAGAGCTGTGAGAGACCTGTTGATATACGAAGCTGAGAAGCTGGTAATAGATTCACACAAGGGTTATGAATCCATCATTTCATTTATGGAAAGATTTACGCCCGGGTTAAAGGAAAACGTGGAACTATATAAAGGACAGGAACCCGTTTTTGATGCCTATAATTTAGAAGGAGACATTTCAAGGGCGCTTAAAAAAAAAGTTTGGCTGAGGTCGGGTGGTTACATAGTAATTGAACATACAGAGGCTCTTGTGGCCATTGATATTAACACTGGAAGGTATGTCGGAAAGCACAATCTTGAAGAGACGATTTTAAAGATAAACCTTGAGGCCGTGAAAGAAATAGCTTATCAAATCCGTCTCCGGGATATTGGCGGAATTATTATTATCGACTTTATCGATATGGAAAAAAAATCAAATCAGGAAAAAGTATTTAGTAAGCTTAAAGAGGCTTTTAAAAAAGACCGAAGAAAAACAAATATTCTGCCAATATCCGAGATGGGATTAATACAAATGACAAGAAAGCGAAATAAAAAGCCACTTTCGAGAATGCTCTGCGAGCCTTGTTTTTACTGCGAAGGTGAAGGATATCTAATATCCAAACAAACAATATGTTATAATATATATCAAGAGATAAAGCGAGACATAAACGATATAACAAATACAAAAATCACATTAAAGGTTAACCCGGCAATAGCAACTCTTTTTCATGGTGAAGAAAGCAAAGTCATTTCCAGGCTTGAAAAGGAAATTGGAAAGGAAATTATAGTTTATTCTAATTCAAAATATCATATGGAGGAATTCGAAATTTGCTAGAGCTTAAAGGGTTAAAAACAAAAAACTGTTGGCTTTGCAAAAAGTTCCATCTACTACGGTTAAGTGGTTTCTCAGATACTCGGAACACTACACGCATTGCCGCATTGCTGACAGCGATACGGCTTGGGCAGGGAGATTTATGCTTGGGTAGCGAGCGGGTATGCTTTTAGGGAGCAATCAACTCTGACGGACTCGTAAAAAGTCAAAAAATATGGTTTTTTATCACTACATCGGACTCCGGACCTCGATCCGGTGTAGACGCCGGAATCCAGTATTTTTAGTTAATTGGCACTCTTATTGACTACGACTTTCACCGGAGGGACGACTGCATACTTCGAAATAAGCTCCGATGAATTTACTAAAAGATAGAAGCGGAATATTTTCGGGACTATATGTTTTGACTATTGACACAAAATAAAGTATGTGATTAAGTTGTATGTTTAATTTATAAAAGAGGAAAAAAACCCTCGCAAGACCGAAAACAAGGTAAAACAAAAAGGATAAAATTATGAAAAGAACATATCAGCCAAGTAGGATTAAACGTGCCAGGACACACGGTTTTATGAAAAGAATGTCCACAAAGCAAGGAAGGAGAATCATCAACAGAAGAAGGGCAAGGGGAAGAGCGCGCTTAGCCGTATAGCCACGGAATAAAACGGCAGCGGGCTGCAAAAAAGCACGTAAAAACAGAGGTTTAACATAGGGCTGGCTGCGCTTGAAAAATTTCTCCTTTAAAAAAAAAGACAAAATATTAAAAAGGAGAGAATATCTAAAACTACAGAGATGCGGAAAAAAAATTCAGGACAGAAATTTTATAGTCATTTATTCTGACGAAACATTTGAAAAAAAGCGAATTGGCATTACGGTTAGCAAAAAACTAGGAAATGCGGTAAAGCGCAATAAAATTAAACGGCTAATCCGTGAACACTTCAGAATAAACAGGGATAAGATCGCAGGGTTTATTGATATTAATGTAATAGCGAAAAAAAAGGCAGGAGAAACTTCAGCTGATATGGTCTTTAAATCACTGGACGGAATATATAAAAAAATACCTAGGAGCAAAAAACATTAAAAGATTATTTTTGTTGCCTTTTCTGATTAGTATAAAAGCCTATCAATATTTGGTATCACCAATTTTTGGCCCTACCTGCAGATTTTACCCAACCTGCTCTGAATACACCTATAAGGCTATTAAACGACACGGCCTGATTAAAGGAGGATACCTTGGTTTAAAAAGAATTTTGAGGTGTCACCCATTTAATCCAGGCGGAATTGATCCTGTACCATAAAATCTAAAAGGGAAAAAGACAACTGTTTAAACAAATAGACTTTAAAACGCCGAGACCCTTGCCTGCCAAAATAAACCTCTCTTTGAATAGACCGATGTAAGTAGAATAATGGGAAAAAAGGCGGAAGTTTATTATGCTCAACAGGAAATTATACCTCTTGGAAAGCCCATAATAAATTAAAAATAAAGGATATTTAAAAGGGTCTGTTTTATATATCTTACAAGGAATAGTGGAATCTGGGCTTTTGGTTGCATGAATTCATTACACTATTCAAGCGTTCCAATTGTGGAGAGAAGGTGAACTAAGTTCAAAGGTTAAAGAAAGAAAAGGAAAGTTAGAGTAAATTTCGAAATATTTCAGCTCCATAGCTGGATCAATGCTTTACAGGGAAAAAAATAGTATTGAGCAGATAAGCGCAAACTTCGAAATGGGAAGTTTTGAAATTGCTTCGTTAGTATTGAAATAATAGGAGAAAAAAATGGAACAAGGCAGGATAATAATAGCAATTGTGCTTTCTATTCTAGTGTTTATAACTTGGGATTTTTTCTTTTCAGGTAAGGAAGGTACAAAAAACAAAGAAAAAAAAGCTAAGGTAGTACAAATTGAGAAAGAAACGCAAAAAGTAGAGGCGTATAAAAAGACACCAGAAAAAGAACTTATTGAAAGCAAGGATGAATTAATAACGGAAGAAAAAGCAGCAAGAATTATAACGGTCGACACGCCTTTATATTCAGTAAAGATTTCAGAAAGAGGAGCGATATTTAAAAGCTTTGTTTTAAAACAATACAGGGAGGAAGTAGAAAAAGATTCTCCGTATAAAGAAATTATTGTAAGCAAGAATAAAGAGGGAAGCATAATTCTCGGTCTTGAAGAAAACAGCGTTGAAGGAATAGAAAATGCTATATTTTTTAGCAATTTAAATGAAGATACGGTTAATGTAGTTAAGGAGAAAAGAAAAATTGGCTTTTCTTGGGAATCGCCGGAAGGAATCATTTTTGAAAAAGTATTTTCGTTCTCACCCGATGAATACACAATAGGACTTAATATTAATATAAAAAATGGATCCAGTCAGGGCTTTAATGATAAAATAAAACTTTCTTTAGTAAAGTATTTTAAGCAAGAAAAAGCAATGTACGGATTTGAAGGGCCAAGCGCGCTGATAAACAATAAACTTGAACAAATAAAAGTTAAAAAAATAGAAGATAAAAGCGTATTTTCAGGAAAATTTAAATGGATAGCTTTGCAGGATAGATATTTCATGTCAAGCATTCTACCAGGAAATAATGAAGATGCACCAGAAGGAACCATGAAGCTTTTGTTTAAAGATGATATTCTCGAAGCACAGTATATTTTAACAAACGTTAAGGTAAATCCAGGGACACAGAAAAAAATTGAATATAATCTGTTTTTAGGACCTAAAAGCATGAAAGTTCTGAAAAAAACAGGTCATAGTCTGGACAAAGCGATTGATTTTGGGATGTTTGATATATTAGCAAAACCGTGCCTGTGGATAATGAATTTTCTGCATGATAATTTCATTCAAAATTATGGCATAGCCATTATTATTTTAACAATGTTCACAAAAATATTATTATGGCCTCTTGGAACGAAGAGCTATAAATCTATGGGAGAAATGAAAAAAATTCAGCCATTAATGGCTGAAATAAAAGAGAAGTATAAAAATGATAAGAAAAAGATGAATGCAGAAACTATGGCTTTGTACAAAACATATAAAGTAAATCCGGTGGGAGGATGTCTGCCTATGATTGTGCAGATACCCGTGTTTTTTGCTCTTTACAGGATGTTGTATGAAGCAATCGAGCTAAGGCATGCACCGTTCTTTTTATGGATAAACGATCTGTCTGCCCCTGACCGTCTTTTTAGTTTTGATTTTTCAATTCCATTCATGCAGCCGCCATATGGTATTCCCGTTCTAACAATTATTATGGGAGCATCAATGTTGCTTCAGCAAAAAATGTCGCCACCAATGGGTGATGCGGCGCAGGCTAAAATGATGATGTTTATGCCGATAATATTCACAGTCATTTTTATTAATTTTTCATCCGGGCTTGTTTTATACTGGCTTGTAAATAATGTACTCTCTATGGCGCAACAACATTATATAACTAAGAAAAATGCATAATATGGAGGTCAGGAATGACGTCTTATATAGAATTTGAAGGGAAAAACATTGAACAGGCTGTTAAAAAAGCTTGCAGTAAGCTAAAAATTAATAAGGAAAAAATAAGGTATAAAGTGATATCTTATGGTTCAACAGGCATTTTTGGTTTGGCTGGAAGAAAAAAAGCGAAAATAAACGTTTCTGTGCCAGAGGCCAAAAAGCCAGAGAAAATAAAAATTGATAATAAAGAAGAGGGCAGCGCATATTACGAGAGTAAAGAAAACGAACTAAGAGAAAACAATGTACAGACAGGAAAAGAGGTTTTACAAAAAATAATAGATTCGATAACTGAAGATGCAAAAATAAAAATCGATGAAAGATCGAATAAAACTATATTTAATGTGGTTGGCGGAAACTCAGCTTTGCTAATTGGGAAAAAGGGAAAAACACTGGAAGCGATACAATTAATTGTTGAAAAAGTAATTAATAAAAAAAATGAAAAGAGAAGCAGAACCCTGGTCGATATTGAAGGGTACATGGAGAAAAGAAATTCATATCTGAAAAGCCTTGCAAAAGGTCTTGCAGATAAATGCAAACGTTTTGGGAAACCAGTGTCTCTTGGAGAGATGAACGCACATGACAGGAGAATCATTCATATCACTTTAAAAAGCGATAAAGAGGTAGGTACAACAAGCAAAGGAGAAGGCACGTTAAGAAAAATAGTGATATTTCCCAAAAAGAATTCTCGTCAAGAAAAAGAAATGTTTCAAGCTGAGGTTGAAAAAGCAAATTAATATATAATAAGAGCTACAGAGTTCGGATTTATATCATCAATACAGAAGAAAAAGCACTTAAAAACTTTATCCAATATGAAAACTCACCTTCTATTAAATCCAAAATGAACGACTCTACAATAACGGCACTTGCAACACCTCCGGGAAAAGGCGGAATAGGAATAATTAAGATATCCGGAAAAGACGCATTGTCCATCGCAAAATCTATCTTTGTTACAAAACAAAGAAAAAACCTCTCTGAAAAAAAAGACCAAAAAAAGACTTTTTCTAATAAAGAATGGCACTTTGAATCACACAAACTTTATTTAGGAAATATTATCAATGAAAAAAAAGGAAAAAACATTGATGAGGTTTTGCTATCTGTAATGAAAGCACCAAACTCTTATACAAGAGAGGATGTTGTAGAAATAAATGCACATTCAGGACAAATAGCTTTAAACGAAATTCTTAAGCTTGTAATAGAAAAAGGGGCAAGGCTTGCGCAACCGGGGGAATTTACCAAAAGAGCATTTATCAACGGGAGGATAGATCTGACCCAGGCAGAGGCGGTTATTGATATTATAAATGCAAGAACAGAAAAATCACTTGAGATAGCAAACTCGCAAATAAATGGAAAACTGAAAAACTGCATAAGTTTAATAAGAGATTCGCTTATAAACATTTTAGCAGGAATTGATGCAGGAATTGATTTTCCCGATGAAATAGGTGAAGATTTAAATAAAGATGAAATAAAAAACAGAATTAACAACGAAGCGGTCAAACCTCTGCTGGAACTTCTTGAAAATTATAAAAAGGGCCATGTTTTTAAAGAGGGTATAAGACTTGTAGTAGCAGGAAAACCAAATGTTGGAAAATCTAGCCTTATGAACCGGATGGCCAATAAAGAAAGAGTAATAGTAACTTCAGTGCCGGGCACGACAAGAGATGTAATTGAAGAAACAATTAATATAAACGGCATTCCTGTTATTATCAGCGATACAGCCGGATTACATGATTCCAATGATCCTATTGAAATAATGGGAATAAAAAAAGCATATGAACATATAAACGTTTCGGACATCGTTTTATTCATGATCGATGCAAGCAAAAAATTGACAAAAGAGGATTATAAAATAAAAAATGATTTTAAATATAAAGAAATGATCATAGTTATTAATAAAATAGATCTGGTTGAAGATGATTTTGATGTTGAGATGCCGGAAAGATGGAAAAAAACAAAAAAGGTCAAAATATCCGCTTTGTATGAAAAGGGAATAGATGAACTAAAAAAGATGATTGAAAATGCCTATGCAGGCGACTTCGGGGGAAATATACTAAATAAAACAATACCAAATCTTAGGCACAAAATAAAAATTGAAACGTGCCTGAAAAAAATCTTGAGAGCTAAGAGAAGCATAGAAAATGAAACACCCTTTGAGCTAATTGCTATTGATATTAAGGAAGCAATAGATTCTTTGGAAGAAATAAGCGGAGTTTCGGTAAAAGAAGAAATATTAGATAAAATATTTAGCAGGTTTTGTATCGGCAAGTGATGTTTCACGTGAAACAATCAAAGGAAAAGCACACTTTTGACGTAGCGGTCAAGGTTGACGGTCTTTTATAAAGTATAGGGATCCGCCTTAGATGGCTAAGTAAAAAAGTTCCATATACACGGCGTAATGGCTTTTCGGAAACGAAAGCATACATTATAGTATGTTGGGTTTCTAAAAAGCCACTACAATGCAGTAGCTGGGACTTTTTACGACGGTATCAAGGTTTACTACGGAATATATAGGGGGCGCTGATGAAAATTGAGTTTGAAGCGGTTTTTAAAAAATATGAAGAACTTGTAAAAGCAGCTGATGCTGTATTCGAGCATGTGTCCAAAGAGCATTCTGAATGTGTGAAGTGCAAGATTGAATGTTCTGACTGCTGCCACGCAATATTTGACCTTACTTTAATCGAGGCTATTTATATAAACCACAAATTTAATGAAAAGATTAAAGGCAATGACAAAGAAGTGATTATTAAAAAGGCTAACGATATTGATCGGCAAATTCATAAAATAAAGAGAAAAGCGTATAAGGAATTAGAGGCGGGCAGCGGTGAAGATGAAATACTTGCCAAGCTGGCCGGGGAGCGAGTGAGGTGCCCTTTCCTTAATTATAAAGATAGTTGCGACCTATATGAATACAGGCCAATAACTTGTAGATTTTACGGAATACCTACATCTATCGGCGGTGTTGGACATACCTGCGGAAAATCAGGCTTTATTAAAGGCGAAAAATATCCAACGGTCAATCTGGATATAATACATGGCAGGCTTCAGCAGATTTCTGCGGATTTTGTAAAAGAAATAAGAACTGAGTATATAAAACTTGTTGACATGCTTGTTCCGCTTTCCATGGCGCTTCTTACGGTTTATGATGAGGAATATCTGGGGATAAAAGAAGATTCATAGCGGTGTCCCATCAGAAGTAGCAAACCATGGAAAAGGATAAAGGAGTTTGAGATGACCAAATTTTCTGTTGAAGAGCTTAAAAAGAGAAAAAAAGCAGTTTTTGACTGCATGTCACCGAGGCGGCAAAAGCATATCCTTAAAAAAGGGTTTGATAACTGGGATCCCTTTCAGGAACCTAAAGATCCTATTGATATTCGGAAAGATAAAACAAAGCGTACGAGCCAGATGCTTATAAGAGAATTTCTTCAAGAGACCAGTGTTGAAAAATACAGCAACGCATACGGCAGGGGAGTTGTGGATATTTGTATTGGAATCATAAACGGAGATGAACGCTATATTGCCATGCTCGAATTTGCAAACTGGTATAGTGAGCTTCTTAAAAAAGAAGGATATGAATAATCGTAGCCGTTCACGGCTTGAAACTTGAAATTGGAAAGCAGAAATTCAGGAGAGATAAAACGGATTTACGGTTTGGTGAAACAAAAAGATTCAAGACATCGATGGCTATCAGATAATACGATGACCACAAAAGTATGAAGGCCAAATTTCTAATTTCAGCAGTCCGTGAACGCTTACAGATATGGCAAACTTCGACTATAAAAAAATCGATGGCAGAAAAAAGTCCCAATTGATCCTCGGGTATTTTAATTCCGTGGCACGAAAATATGATATGATGAACACCCTTTTAAGCTTCGGTATTCATCATGTCTGGAAAAGAAAAGCTGTTCGTATGCTGGGGTTAAATAGTGGAGACAGGATTCTTGATGTATGCGGCGGTACTGGGGACCTTGCTATTCATGCAGCCAGAGCTGTTGGTTTGGTAGGTCATGTCACCTTGTATGACTTTTCCGGCGCCATGATAAATGCAGGCAGGCTGAAAAATAATAATTCATCCATTCGAAAGCGTGTTCAATATATTCAGGGGGATGCCCAGCAAATTTCGTTTCAAGATGAAATTTTTGATGCGGCAATGGTAGGGTTTGGAATTCGAAATGTGATAGATATGAAAAAAGGATTTAAAGAAATGTATCGCGTTTTGAAACCAGGCGGAAAGATGATGTGCCTGGAATTTTCAAAACCGGCCTTGCCTTTGTTTCGCCTGCTTTACGATTATTATTCATTTTATATTATTCCTTTTTTGGGCAAATCTATTACCGGTTCACAGCAGGCCTACACTTACCTGCCTGAGTCAATACGAACCTTTCCTTCGCCTGACGAGCTATCAGATATCTTAAAAAATATCGGCTTTTTTCATGTAACTCACAGGAAACTCACTAACGGTATCGCTGTCATCCATCTGGCGAGGAAAAACCAAACATAGCACCATAACATCAAGATAAGACCTTTGAAAAATGGTGATTTTCGAAGTCTGCGCTTATCTGTTCGAGTTCAAGGAAGGCGATCCGCCTGAGGCGGATCAACCACAGGTGCCACGTAGTAAATGCCCTTGGGTTAAATATATAGAATATTTCGAGGATTAAAATTTGAGCTTGACGCAGAAATCGGGGGAAAAGTGCCGTTTTGCAAAGGTCTCAAGGTGTTAGCTCGGCTTATAGGGAACGGTTAAAGGCGCTTTTCTACAGCCTCAAAACAATAGATACAAAGGGTCTGGCCGAAAAGCCGGCGTGTGCGTGACTCCATTGTTGCTTCACCGCATTCCTGACATATTAAGCTTTCCAGTATTCTTGCTTTACGGGGCAGAGGGCTTTGTGAGGGCTTTACCTCAAAAAGTTTATCAATATTTGCTTGCATTATCCGTTTTGTCCGTTCTGCCATTGCTTCTTTCAGACGCTCTTGTTCTTCGGGCGTAAGCTCTTCTTTCAACGTTTTGGTTCTCAGAGCGATTAGTTCATCGTCCGGCTCTCCGATGGTATTCGGTCTTGCAACGATTCGTATCGATTTTCCCTTCTGTCGACTGTAGAAAGTAAAAGCGCTTTTCCCATAGTCCAGGTGAATCAGGTTTCCCTTGCCAAAGGTACAGCCCAATAAAAACTGAATTGCGTCGACAGCGCACATATCGGTTTCTACGACCGCAACGATTTCTTCATCCGGCGAGCGGCCAAATCTGCCCATTGCCATTTCCGCTGCCCGGATGCCGATGGCCAGGCCGGGACAGGAATGGCCGTGAAAATCGATGGTTGCTTTTATAAGTTCCGGGCTGATTAATTTTTGATTCATATTAGGCACCTTTCGCTATTTAACATGAAATATTGTTTATGAATATCGAATGTCCAACAGATAAGCGCAGACTTCGAAAGAGGACGTTTTGAAATTGCCTCAAGTGAATAATATTAATTTTCATATAAACAATCAATAGTCAAAGGGAAATGGCATCTAACCTGGCAGTGATCCACATCAACCATTTCCGGAGTTTTTTCGCGGCATACGTCTTTAGGCTGTGGACATCGGTGGACAAAAGGACAGCCAAAGGACTTCGTCGATTCCGACTCTGGCTTAAAAGGGTTTTTGATCAAACCTCGCACACTGTCGATGAGCAGCCGGGTGAAGGGATGGTGTGGTGCAGACAAAACAATGTTGGCAGGGCCAACTTCAACCAAGTGACCTGCAAGCATAACACCGATCCGGTCTCCAATCTTTCGAGCCAGGCCGATGTTGTGGGTAATAAAAAATATGGACAGACCCAGCTCAATCTGGAGATCCAGAAGCAATTTTAATACTTTGGCTTGAACACTTGGGTCCAGGGAACTGGTTGGCTCATCAGCTATAAGAAGAGATGGCTCAAGAATAAGGGCGCGGGCGATGCAGACACGCTGTATGGCCCCCATGTTCAGTTCATGGGGATAGCGCTTTAAGAATGAAGGATCGACAGAAAGACGAACCTGGGCCAGAACATGGGAAACGCGATTTTCAAGATCTTCCCTGGTTATGGCTGTTTTGTGAATTTTAAGGGGCTCTGCTACAGCCTCAAAAACGGAAAATCTGGGACTGATCGACTCAGCCGGGTTTTGGTATATCAAACCGATGCGCCGCGCCAGGGATCGATATTCCTGCCTTGCCCACTGATCCATATCTCGTCCTTCAAAGGTTTTTTCGCCCCTGTCTTGTCTAAGTATGCCTGCAGAAATCATAGCTAGGGTAGTTTTGCCCGAGCCGGTTTCACCAACGAGGCAAAAGACTTCACCACATTTTAAAATAAGATGAGTGGGTTGAAGCGCCGCTATATCTCCATAGCTTTTGCTTACTCCTTTAAGGTTAAGGATGTCGGCAATGCCGTTGCGAAGACAGCGAACCGTGTGGTTCCCAATCTCTTTAAGAAACACTTTTTCATTTTTGCACCTGTCAATTGCCTGGATGCAACGGTTTTGAAAAATACACCCGTCAGGTGGAGCATGGCCGTCTTTGTGACTCGAATCGGGGATCTGAATGTGGGTGTGCTTGTATTTATCCTGATCTTGTCGCCCGTGTTGATGAACAAGTCTGTAAAAGGCATCACCTTTAATACCCCCCAAATCACGAGTTGTGGTCATGGTAGGGTATGATCGGCCAAGCGCCAAGGTATATGGGTGAAGCGGTTTAAACAAAAGGTCATTGGCAGGGAGTGTTTCTAAAACCTGGCCAAGGTAGAGCACAGACACCGTGTCTGCAAGGCCGGTAGCCATTTCAAGGTCATGAGTAATTAAAAGGACTGCCTTGCCAGTTGACTTAAATTGATCGATTACACCTGATATAAAGACTTTACTTAAAGCATCCAGAGAGGAGGTCGGTTCGTCCAAAATTATTATTTCGGGATCGAGAATCATGGCCATGGCCAGTAAGACCCGTTGAGTCTGGCCACCGCTAAGTTGATGAGGATATCGATATAGATGCTCATCGGCAACTCCCATTTTTTCCAGGGCTTCTATCGCTTTTAGATTTGCTTTCACCCGGCCTGACAATCGGCGTTGAATCAACGGCTCTGTTACCTGGTCTATAATTCTATGGACAGGATTAAGATTTACAGCTCCGTTTTGAAAAACCATGGCGATTTTCTTCCAGCGGATTTCATTTAAAGCGGATTCCTTTAGATTATCGATCCGCCGACCGTTTACGTTTATCTCTCCTTCTTTTGCTGCATTTGAAGGGAGCAGGCCCATGCAGGCTTTTCCCAGGGTGGTTTTTCCTGATCCCGACTCTCCCACCATGGCCAGACACTTTCCCGGAGTTATAACAAGGCTTACTTCCTCCAGAGCCTGGATGCTGTGGGAGCCGTCCTTATAAACAACACTCAACTGTTTGATTTCAAGACTCATATTGTTTATTAGCCAATTCCTTTCCGTGTGGAATTATATTTAATGTTGGTGACTTAAGTAAAATAGTTCCGTAAAAAGTAAAAAAGCACTTTTTTAGAAACGATTTAAGCCTTAACCGCTTGATAAAACTGCCAATTCGATCAATCGAAAAGCTAATGAATTCTACTTTTTTGGAATGCATTAGGTAACAATGCTATAGTTTTAATATCGAATATCGAACAAGGAATGTCGAATCATTAAGTTCAAAATATTTTTTTACTTCGTCATTCATTTTTCCTTGCTCGATATTCTGCGGTTCAAAAGGATTTGCTTAAAGCAAAAGTACTGGACTTTATCCAAGGGCCTCTTTAAGGCGTGGATCAAGCACCTTCTCCAGGCTAATAGCCAGGAATGTAACGGTCATAATCAATAAGGACAGACAGACAATCGGCGGCAAAAGCCAGTTCAACCAGATGTCCAGGTAGTAATATTTAACGGCATAGCCTATCATCATCCCGAGCGATTTCCGGCTGGGATCAAAAAGTCCAAGGAAAGCCAGAGATGCTTCCATGAACATGGCCATCCTGGTTTTCGCAGCAAGGCCGATTAGATACAGAGGAAACATTTCAGGCATAAGATGGCGACGTATAATATACCAGTTGCTGCCTCCGATCTGGGCAGCAGCTTTCACATGGAGGCTTTCCCTCAGTGTGAGAGTTTGTGCCCGTATAGCCTTGCTTATAGTAGGCCACATCAAACCTGCTAGGATTAAAGACAGCACGAACGGCGAAGGTCGGAAAAGGGCGGCTGTGAGAATAAGTATCATGATGGCAGGAATGGCCAACAGAACGTCTGCCAGGCGCATCAGGATCATATCAACAAATCCGCCGAGCCATCCTGCACCCAGCCCGATTATAACTCCAACTCCCAGCGCAACCAAGCCACTGATAAGGCCAAAGGTGACCGTGTTGCGAATAGCAAAGATAAGCTCTGAAAAGATGTCCTGTCCACCATCGTTAATACCCAGGAAATGCTCCGCCGAAGGTGGTGAGATAGGAGTAAATGACATATCCCAGGGATCAAAGGGAACGAGCGACGGTCCAGCCAGGACAGTAAGGGCAAATACTATTGCAAGGCTAAAGCCGCAAAGGAACCATGTATCCTTAAAAATATACAGGCGCAGATTACCGAGCATATTCAATCCTCGGATCGATTATTTTATAAACGAGTTCCAGGACCAGAATAATAGCTAAAACCATCAAAGAAGAGATCAGGACAACAGCCTGAATAACCGGAAGATCCCTGACCTGGATTGCGTTGAAAAGGAGTGTCCCAAGGCCCGGGTAAGAATGAATCCTTTCCACCACAAGAACCCCTGTAATCATGAAGGCCAATCGCAATCCGAAGCGTGTTATAAGGGGCAGCAAAGCGTTTCTGGCTGCATGGGCGTATCTTATCCTCCGGTTCGGCAGGCCCTTGGCGCGGGCTGTTGTTATGAAAGGCGCTTTTATGACCATAATCATGCTGTTGCGGGTCAGTAAAAAGTTACCTGGGACATAGGCCAGAACCAGCGTGGCAAGGGGCAGGGCCAGGTGATGACCCACGTCTGTCATCCATGCCCAGAAGGAAACTTTTGCATAGGCTGTCTCTGCTCCGGCAGCAGGAAACCACTGCAGGTTCAAGGCAAAGATAACAAGCAGGAGAACGCCCGTACTGATTTCAGGGATTCCCTCCAAAAGAGTCATGCCTCCGACAAATCCCTTTTCCAGCCTGCTGCCCTGTCGCCAGGAGGCTTCCACCCCTGCTATAAATCCTATGGAGATGGAAATAACATGAGCCGCACCAAGCAGCAGCAGAGTCCAGGGAAATGCCTCTAAAAAGAGAGCAGACACAGGGGTCAAAAAGGAATAGGAGTATCCCCAATCGAGTTTAACCAGCTTAAGCAAGTAGTTGCAAAAGCCGGGATCTTCTGTGTAAAAAGCTCTCAGTTCAGCCTCTTGCGCTGCAGTGAGTGTAACAGGAGAGCTGGCGTACATGGCAGTGACGAAATCACCAGGCAAAAGACGTGGCAAAGAGTAGCTTAAATAGATCATAACCAGGGCGGCCAGGCCGAAGGTGATGATAAGACCTATTCGTCTTGGTATAAAATGAGTTGAATTGGCGATCATAGTGCTGCCGGCTTTACTTTACAAAAGACATCTTGTTTTGGGAAATAGGAATGCCCAAACCGATACCGCCATGGGTATAATACCACTTGATCCCTTTTTTGGGGTTGTAGGCGGCCATGGATTCCGGATAATAAAGTGAAATGGCCGGAAGTTCATCAGCATAAATTTCCTGTATCCTGAATACAAGAGCCTTGCGCTTTTCAACGTCCATTTCGGCAACCTGATCCGTGAGCAGTTTGAGAAGGCTTTTATTTGCCCCAAAACGCGCGGAGTTAACCGAGCCGGTGACTTTGGGGTTTATCATACGGTTGAGTATCCTCGCATCCCCCAGCAATCCTCCGTGTCCGGAGATGGCAAGATTAAAATCCCATTTTTTAATCTTTGCATCCGTGGTTGCCTGCTCTAAATGGAAAAGATCCACCTTGATGCCTGCTGCTTCAAGTTGTCCTTTTATCACCTCG
>Ga0114918_10002796_pt1 | contig 15525 bp, 3 predicted proteins | sample LantaG_FD_87015 | JGI IMG/M metagenome (GOLD analysis project Ga0114918, IMG submission 87015) | Deep subsurface microbial communities from Baltic Sea to uncover new lineages of life (NeLLi) - Landsort_02402 metaG | ecosystem: Environmental > Aquatic > Marine > Oceanic > Sediment | place: Baltic...
AAGTGTTGGCGATGCTATAAATCCTTCTTTGGCTATCGATTCCAACGATGTTATTCATTTAGTTTGGGAAGATACTAGAAGTAAATCGCATCAAATTATGTATGGAAGAAGTTCTTCAAGCGCGACTGATGGAGATGCTAATTTTGTAGAATGGAGTACAAGTAATTTCGGGGCTAAAGATCAGCTTATTTCTTCTGATTTTTATGCGGAAGATCCACATATATCAGTTGATGGCAATAATGTTATGCATGTTGTATTTGCATGCAGAATAAATTCTACTGATAGTTCGAAATACGAAATATATTACTGCAACAACCAGAATGGAGTTTTTACTAATCCGCTGAAGATAACAGAGTTTGTAAAGTTTTCGAGAAACCCAATGATTGTTATAGACAAAATGATGAATAGATATGTATTTTTCACATGTAAGAGAACAGATACGGAAGATGTCTATATGGCAAAATATGATTATAGTGTTTTAGAATGGCAATCTCCCAAAAAGGTGTCGTTCTCACAGTCCGATTCTCTTCTGCCATCTGTCTGCATTGATGCCGATGACGTAATTTATATTTATTGGATTGACAAGACTTCTACTTCAGATAGTGTGGGGTTCGCGAGATATAATACGGCGCTTGATAGATTTTATTATGATGAGATTCGTCCAAGTTCTTCTCCGGCAAGTGTTTTGAGCGTTTCTGTGGCTATGGATGAGACTAAAACGGCCTATTTGGCTTGGGAGGACGGGAGGCTTGGATCTAACGTTGGCACAGAGGTTTACAAAAATGAATGCATAAACTTAGTCAATTTTGACGAAAATGAAGAAGAATTAGACGAAGAAGAAAAGACAGATGAGGAAGTTGTTGCAGGGCAACTGAATAAGTTTGTCATCGGCAAGAAATATTCAGATGAGGTTTCTCCTTCTGAGCTTCCTCTGTCTGAGGAGTCATTAGGCGATGTTATGTTGACATTTGAGACAGATACGGTTTCCTATGTCGTCCCTGTAGACATATTTAATTCAGGAAATCCTTTGGCAACCGCCGAGACAGTGATCTTAGATTCAAGAGATGTTAGCATTAAGATAAAAGGACTTCCGCGAACTTTGGCGTACAGGATAAAGAATCTCGATGATGCAGACGCCGCTTATAGTGAGTTCTACGAATTTACTATTGATGTTTTTCCGGATACAACTACCGCAAGTTGGAGATTGTCGTCAGGAAATGGCGCAAAAAGCATTGCGATACAGCTTTATACCTTGCAGGGATTGGCATCTCCTATAACCGTAAACCTATATACTAATGAACCGGATATATATGATATTTTGTTCTATACTGACGAGGGAGATACGGTTGGAAATGTAGTAAGTACGACTTATCAGGACGTTACTGTCTTGAGTTATAACACATATTGGGTAAAAATTAAACCACATAGGGTTGTTAATAGCGATCAGGAGGTTAAATTCGATGTTGAGACGCAGGGAAATGACTTATCTAATGTCTCAACGACCTTCGATGGAGAGTATTATGTAGGGAAGTTTTCTGTCAACACCCATGACGGGATTAGGTATGTTGACGGCGGCGCAAAAATAATACCCAAGATCGTATCCAAATGAAGGAAATAAAGTCTCAACAAAAGAATGATAAATAAAACACAGGAGATTTTTGATTATGTCAATTCAATCTAGCGATATAAAAGTATATTTGACTGGTTTAGCAGTCGATGGCGTGAATTCAGACGGTTCTGCGGCTCAAACGAATTCGAATCTTTCACTTGGAGGATTTCGTTCCTCAACTGAGATCAACGGAACATCCCAGCTTAGTGCGTCTATTACAGACACTGATACCTCAATACAGGTTGATGATGTTGGGCAGTTGCCCGGAGCATCACCTATTAATCCAGGTTATGCAGTCATTGGGAATGAAATGGTGCGCTATGATGCGAGAAGTACATCATTGGGATCGGGATATCTAGTTGGAGTTGTGCGAGGGGTAAATGGAAGAGTCCCTGAGGCTCATGATTCGGGAGAGGTAATTACAGGCGTAACGTCTCAGAATCTTTTCGACCATGTTAGAGCTTCAGAAAACGTAGCTGGAGATACGGAGTATAGATGTTTTTCAGTTCTTAATACAAATACTTCAGATACTGCTTTTAACGTCAAAGTATTTTTGACTCCTGTAGCTCATGCTAGTACGGCAACTAGCGCGGCGACTGGCACAAACGCGACTTTAACAGATGACACTTTGATTGGTCAATATATTGATGACTTTTTCAATTCAGGTACGATTCTGATTACTGGAGGTTCTGGTTTAAGCGCCACTGCTTCCGAAAACCTTTACAATGTTATCGATTATGATGATTCTATTGGTAAGTTCACTGTTTCTGGAAATTGGAATCAAGGAGTGCCAGATACTAGCACAACATTCGTGGCAACATCATTAAAAGCTTCTCCTAATCCTTATGATACGGTTAGCTTTGCAGTAGAACGCCATTGGTATTCAAATCTTGATGGATCTGGAGTTATAACATTGGGCGGGCAGACTTATTTGGTTGACGATACTCTTCCTGGAGCAGGATGGACAAGCGCTTCGCATTTTGTAGGCGCTTATGTGTTATTGCTTACTGGCGATGGGGTAGATGGAATACCAAAGAAAATTACTACTTATAATGCATCTACTGGAAGAATTGATATTAGCGGAACATTTGTAAATACTGGGGCTTCTAATGGGGATCTATATACTATTGTAAGAGGTCCAACTAGAACTATGGTCTCTGGAGAGGGAGTGGAACCCCCTGTCGGAACCGGAAACATTTCTTCATGGTCAACTGCCACTACGGTTAATACAGCCATGTCGATCAACATTAATTCCACGGGCGAAGATTTGTCTCATGATGAATTGTTTTTTGTATGGGTTAAGAGAGCAATCACTCCCAACACAACTAGCTACACCAATGATAACATCATTCCTAGCATCTACTTCGAAGTTTAATAGGAAAACAATATGGCTGCTGAGTGGACAATTGGGTCAACCACCCTTAACGCAATTAGCACATCAAATATTGAAGTCCAACCCATTTGGCAAGATATTGATGGCCTTGCTACTTATTGGGTTGTTTGGAGCGTTACTAGTAACATTTATTCTGCAAAGATAAATGAGGCCGGGGATGTTCTTGCAGGTCCATATACGGTTGCTTCAGATTTTTCCAGTTATGGAAAAGTAAAAACCAGTTACGATGCCACATCTGGAACACTTGCCGTAGCTTATTCTAATACTGTTCCGAATATTATTCTTGCTACTTCAACAAATGGGTCAACCTGGTCTTCGTCTGTTTACCTCAATGATGATCCAATTGCATTCGGAACATATTATGAAGTGATACCATCGAGGCATGAGGTTTATGGGCTGCAATATATTGATGGAACGTATCGGATTGCTTCTACGACATCCGGCTCAGTTTATCACGTTTATAGAGGCGAGTATACTGGTATCTTAGCTTCTCCTGCTGTTCATATGAGAGTTCTAAGTGGGTCTAGCACTGTACTGGCTTATTCGTCCATAGATCAAGCAGACTATTATTATATACAATATTCGTACATTTCTTCAGTGATATCGATGGGTAATATTGATGGAAATGACCTTATTACATCAGGGTATCGGTATAGTGATTATTCATATCAGTATCTCAAGATCCTTAAAAATGGTGCGTATTTTAGCTATGTATCATCGAGTAACTATGGGTATATGAACAGAGCTACGGATATCGTTGGCGGATATTTTACAACGCCATCTGGGGAGTTGATTAAAAGAGCCTCTTTCATGATGTCGTATAGTGGGCTTACGCATTATTTAGCCGTGGCTAATGATTCGACGGGGTATGGTTGGACAGTTAGTTCATTGCTACATGATGATTCCGGCGCCTCTAAGAATTATGGATTCCAGTATGCTATAAAAGATGGGACGGATTACGAAAGAACTTTTGCGTATTATGATTATGCTGAGTCTGGACTTTCAATATATTGGGATGGAAGTCAGGATAATATTGACATTCGGGGCGATGTAGGTCATAATCCATTTATGACATGGAATTCTCAGGGTAGACCTTTAATTCTTTATCATGGTGATAATAAGATAAAATTTGCAGTTTATGAGGAGGAAGAAAGCAGTGAGTCTTCACAGACTAGCGCGAGTTCCCCATCTTCGCAGACATTACCCAGCGAATTAAGTCAATCAACACAGTCTGAATCTTCGAGTACTCAAACTATTTCCGATTCATCTTCGAGTAGCTCTGAATCTTCAAGTTCTGAGTCTTCAAGTAGGCTCGTACCATTTATTAGAGGAATACCTGTCCTTTATCCATGTGTACAGGTCGGAGGTGTCAAAACCCCTGCTCTGTTTAGGTCTCTAGGCTCTGTAGACTATCTTACAAAGGGATTCATATGGAGCGATGGAAGATCGGTTGAAAAAACTGTTACTGTTCCAACAAAATATGCATCTTATTCACAGAGTTTTACGGCTTCACTTGGAAATGTATGGAATTTCAATAGAGCACCTATTTTTGACATGGGAGTTAATATCAAGACTTATGTCAGGGCAGTTCTTCATCCTTTCTCAGACGTTACAGTTCAGGATTTAAGCGGGATAATTAAGCATTTAGAATATAGGATAGCTAATAACAGTTGGATTCGACTAGATATAGTAAGTGAGGACTATGATGGAGCGCTTCAGGCCGTGCAATATCATTATAAGAAGGTTGGTTCAATCCCATGTCAGGTTAGAGCAATTTTAGATGATGATGAGATCGTATACAGCAAAGAAAAATATGTTTTCGTTACTGTCGAAAATGAGACCGAAGTTCAAGCATTTTTGACTTCTAGAACAGATGTGTACACTTCGGATGCAGATAATAGTTTGGGCGGAATTTGTTCAAGAACTTCTTTAAATGTTTCCACGGATATTGCGCAAGAAGATGGGATGTCAGCTTTTCAGAATTATGTGCATGTGGAATCAGTTCGCGATTTTCCATCCTCTGGATATATAGCCGTGGGAGATGAAGTAATCAGTTATAATAATAGGACTGATTCATACCCGTATAGACTTCAGGGATGCGTTAGAGGCCGTTTTGGAACACAGCCAATATCGCATAAAAAGAATACAAGGGTTCGTCTTATTCAGGAAGAGGGACTGTTCCCGCATATTACACAAACAAGTTTGACCAAAGAGGATAAGATTGATTATAAATGTGTCTGTTTGAAAAATGTTAAAGACATAGAGACTGGCGATATATCAATGTATTTCTCTATGCTTCCTCCTTCATATTCACAAGAAAGAATATCGTTCGCGATTGAGAAGGCGCTCTCTGGCAATACTCAATTCTCGCAAGAAATTGTGGATAAAAATGCGCAACCATATGTCAGTTTAACATCGACTCCAGAGTTGATCAATTTATTGCCATCAACATTCTCTTGGGAGGGACATATAGGAACTGCGTTTGATAGTTCTTCTGTTGGTTTTGGTTATGTCGAAAAAAGGAATTTGGAAGAGGATGATAACTATGTTTATTTGAGCCAGGACTCCATAGAGGGAGAAGCAATTTACAGATTTAATAATGAGGATGAATATTTTACTGTTGATTCTCTGATTTATAATTCATCTAGTATTGATAGCACTTCAACAATTGTATCCTATCGTTACGGAAACACTTTATCTGAATTGACGAGCGAAGATTGGGTTAGTTATGAGGCGGAAGATAGAGAGGCTGTTACACAGGTATCAAGAGATGTTCAGAAATATTGTAAATATCTCGATGTAAAAATACGTCTTGAAAGAAAAGAAATAGATGATCCTTCTCCTTCTATTGGAGATTTGACTTTAATGTATTGGGAGAAGGGCTATTCTCGTTTCATCGAGGATGCGGATAAAACAACATCAAGGAGTCTTGTTATCGATGGGGATCATTATAGGAAGCTGTTTGATGAATTCTATGCTGATTATCCAGAGGAAACTTCAACTAATCTAAAGCCCTTGACTGGTAACGACAAATACATCATTCAATCTACTTATGCAAATTCTGTAGGGCATGAAAGTTATCCGATAAAATTCAATCAGGGATTGGCATTTAGCTTTGTTCCTTACCAGGATTCAGATTTAGATGAGATGGTTATATTCGAGAAGCGTATTGATTGGGATAATATCGCAGATCCTTCAATTGAATTGACTTTGAATCTTTTGGTTTATAACGGCGATCCAGAGTCTACAGGCAAAGTAATAGGGAGTTCTTCGCAGACTTTATCCTTAACCTCTAAAGTGACTCATGCGTCTCATAGAGTTTTTGATTTCACTCGTTCACTTCACTTGAAAGCGAATCAAACTTATTGGGTTTACATGTATTGCGCTTCTGATCCATCTGTTAAGGGAGAATGGAGATTTAGAGGCTCGTTCGACATGCTTTATGGAAACCCTGATAATAATTTAGTTAAAGTATTTGAGACTAATAACGGAATGGTTAAGAGGCGGAATGTTGATGATTTTGCGATTGGTTTTACTGCCGTTGGAAAAGTTTCAAATATTCTGACCGGGCATCATTCTGAAAATTCAACCATATATTATAGGCTTGCCCCTTCTGGGTTGGATGCAGACTGGGAGTTTACGGGTATTAATTTAACTCTAAATTCTCCTTATAATCATCCTTATAAAATTGGTCCTTATGTTCATGCAATGTGGAAGAAGAGTACGGATGACGGGTGGCATAGATTCAGACCTAGAAAAATTTCTACTAATAATGGAATCCAACTATTGGCACCTTCCGCCGCGTATAAGACGATTGATGCATTGGAATCTATTATTGTGAGGGTAGAGATAGACAAGATTCTTGATTCTGATGATATCAGCGAAATTAGAGGATTTGGAGAATACGGAATAGGAGCACAGCCAGCCCTATCCAGTATTGAGGCTCTATGGAAGCAGAGCATAGCTGAAGATTTCGTGCAGAATGTTGTAACAAAATGGATGCCAGCGCCAAGAGGTAATTCGAATGCCGTGTATCTTTCTGATATTTATGGCGAGTGGGCAGACAATCTTTCCCCATATGAGCAATTTTTCGTATGGATTAAGAGGGACTATTCTCAGGTAGAAAATCCTGTTAGAGATTCTGGATTTACATTCGTAGTAAATCATGGAGTGGAGACGTTTTATGAAATTTCAGAATATAATATTGACGATTGGACTCCGATACAGTCTGAAACTTCTCCTGGCGCTCCATCTACAATAACAGTACCGGCGACAAGTAATGATGGCGTATATGAAGTTTCATGGTCGGCTGTTTCTGGAGCTTCTTTTTATGAGCTTCAAGAATCTTCTGGAACTTATCAGACATTGGCGGTAACTCCTGAAAATTCATTCATAGTTTCTGGTAAGACGGATGGTGTTTATACATACAGAGTGAGAGCAATTAACTCGTCTGGGTACGGGGAATATATTATTTCAACACCTGTCGTAGTTAGTATAGTTGTGGTTGAGGAAAGTTCAAGCAGTTCTGTTTCTAGTAGTTCTAGCGTAAGTAGCTCATCTGAAAGTAGTAGCGAAAGTAGTTCTAGTGTAAGCAGTTCTTCATCGAGTAGTAGCGTAAGTAGTTCAAGTATAAGCAGTAGTTCTTCTTCATCGAGTTCAAGTGAATCTAGTTCTTCAGAATCTAGCAGTAGTTCAAGTAGCTCTGAATCAAGTAGCTCTGAATCAAGCAGTAGCTCTAGTAATTCAAGCTCGATAAGTTCGCCAAGTTCAGAGTCAAGTTCAAGTTCAGAGTCAAGTTCTAGCTCTAGTGAAAGTTCAAGTTCTTCAGAAAGTAGCAGTTCAATTTCAAGCAGTTCTTCTGAGAGCAGTTCTAGCGAAAGCAGTAGTACACAAGCCATGTCAAGCTCAATAAGTTCATCTAGCATAAGCTCATCTAGCATAAGTTCATCGAGTGAAAGTAGTTCGTCTGTAAGTAGCAGTTCAATTTCAAGCAGTTCTAGTGAAAGTAGTTCAAGTATAAGCAGTTCTAGCAGCATAAGTAGCTCAAGCGAAAGCAGTTCGTCTATAAGTAGCTCTAGTAGTATAAGTAGTTTGTCATCTTATTTTGCAAATCAAGTTAAAATAGTTGCCTCAGATGCTGAAGCAAGCGACCAATTTGGATGGTCTGTTTCTATAGATGGTGATTATGCTATAGTCGGTGCTCATACTGAGGATGCTGGAGGAGTAAACGCAGGAGCGGCTTATATCTATAACAGGACGGCATTAAATACATGGGACACAGGAACTAAAATAGTTGCTTCAGATGCTGGGGCAGGCGATATATTAGGACGTTCAGTCTCTATATCCGGCGATTATGCTATTATTGGTGCCCCGAATGAAGATGCTGGTGGTTCTAATGCTGGAGCGGCTTACATTTATCATAGAACGGCCTTAAACACTTGGGATGCTGGAACTAAAATAGTAGCTTCAGATGCTGAGGCAGGCGATCTCTTTGGATGGTCAGTTTCCATAAGTGGAGATTATGCTATTGTTGGTGCTCATGAAGAAGATGCTGGGGGTTCTAATGCTGGAGCGGCCTACATTTATCATAGAACTGGATTGAATACATGGGACGCAGGGATTAAAATAGTAGCTTCAGATGCTGACGCCGCTGACAATTTTGGAGTTTCAGTCTCCATAGATGGCGATTATGCAATTGTTGGTGCCTATTTAGAGGGTGCTGGAGGAATAGGCGCAGGAGCGGCTTATATTTACAATAGGATAGGATTAAACACTTGGGATGCAGGAGTTAAAATAGTTGCTTCAGATGCTGGGCCATATGATCTCTTTGGGTTGTCTGTTTCCATAGATGGTGATTATGCTATAGTCGGTGCTCATACTGAGGATGCTGGGGCAATAGATGCTGGCTCTGCTTACATTTTTAATAGAACAGCCTTAAACACTTGGGATGCAGGAACAAAAATAATTGCTTCAGATTCTGAAACATATGACTATTTTGGATGGTCGGTTTCTATATCCGGCGATTATGCTATCGTTGGTGCTCATGAAGAAGATGTTGGTGGTTCTAATGCTGGAGCGGCTTACATTTATCATAGAACGGCATTAAATACATGGGATGCAGGGATTAAAATAGTTGCTTCAGACGCTGCAATAAATGATCAATTTGGATACGCAGTTGGTATTTCTGGTGATTATGCTGTTGTCGGTGCCTACGGCGATGATAATGGAGGATCGAATTCTGGAGCGGCTTATATCTTCATACAATAGTTTCATTAAATAACGGAAATGCAAAATGGCATGGAATACATATAAAATAAAATCAACAGTAATTAATATATCTGGCGCTCCTCCTGCGACTTCTATGGCGGATATTTCTGGCGAACCTGCGGTTGCCTATACTGAATCAGATTCGCTTAGATTCGCCAGGCTCAATAGCGCTACCGGAGTTTGGGCAGATGTTCTTGTTCAGACAAATAATGTTGCCAAAAGATGTGAGATACAACTTCTTGAGATTAATTCTCGTCCTGCAATCATATATTATGACACTAATCTTGCTGAAGTTAGATATACAAGGGCTAATGATTCAGCGGGTTCCTCTTGGGGTACTACTGTTACTATATGCGCATCTAGCTATGTTGATGATTCTTCGAAATTTAGTATAGGTTACTATTTTGAGGGAACAAAATTAATCGTAAGTTGTATTGGACAGTTTATTTATACCACTGATGATGAAGCAGTATTTGCTGAATCAAGTGATATTAATGGATATAGTTGGATAGTAAGGGAAGTCGTTTCTTCTAATCAAATAAAAACAAGAATAAATAGTTGGGCAACTGGATGGAATCTGGTTGCCTACGCAGATAGTACGCAGATTGGGGCTTTTTCACAGAACTTTGCCGGATCTACCAGTACAGTTTCTAGTGGATTATTTTCTCCTGAAATTGTCCTTGTGGACGATAATGAGATTAACTCGTACCCAACTATAATTTATAGGAATAGCGGAACCGTATATCAGAAAACCAGTCTAAATGCTCAGGGAACTTCTTGGCCAGCTAGTGCCACTACTTTTTTTAGTTGCCATGCTTCAATTGGAACTCGTGGAGTAAATAACATTCTTGAAGATGACACAGATTATTCTTTTGTGTATAGAAAGTCTGATGGTACGGGTATCGGGTATTATAAGGGATATAATCTTGATATTGTTAATACATCGAATTCTGTTGGTAATTTTGGCATGATGCAGTCAACAGCTAATGATAGTGTTTTGGTTTCATATTATCAGTACAATTCTACGGAGGCTGAATATGAGGTATGGGTTGTTTCAGAAGAAGCTTTAGAAGACTTAAGTTCCGTGAGCGAATCAAGTCAGTCTGCTGTTAGTAATTCCAGTCAGTCTTCATCTTCATCTTCTGTAGAGGAAAGCAAATATGTTTATTCATATTTTGAAAACGGAACCAATCTATTAAACCTACAGGGAAACATGGTTGGGTCAGAATTCGTTCTTCCTGAGACTGTAAATGTATGTTCTCTTTGGGCATATTCTGGAGATTTGATGTATACTCTGAAATTGGAGGACGTTGACAATTCAAAAATTCTATGTGAAATTTTAAGATATGGCGCTGAAGTAACTTTTAATACTGTGCCGTCAGGAAGAAGACTGCGAATCATAGTGGATGATGGAGATCCTGGAGACATAATCAACAGTTATGAAGTTAAATTCAGGTTTGATTCAGAAGGACAATCATCGGAAGTTACAGAAAGTTTTAGTAGCGGTAGTACTGAGAGTAGCGACTCTTCATCAACGCAGACAAATAGTACAAGCTCATCATCTTCTTCTAGTACACATGCAATGACTAGTAGTGATAGTAGCAGTACTATTGCGAGAAGCACGAGTTCTAGTGTAAGCAGTTCATCGAGTGTTTCCAGTTCCAGCGAAAGTAGTTCCAGCGAAAGTAGTTCCAGCGAAAGTAGTTCCAGCGAAAGTAGTTCCAGCGCGAGTTCGTCTAGTTCTAGCCATACTATTAGCACAAGCAGTTCGGTTAGCAGTTCAAGTTCTAGCTCTGAAAGCAGTAGTTCATCTAGCGAAAGTAGCTCTAGCGAAAGTAGTTCGTCCATATAAAGAGAAAATAATGAGTATCGTTCAAAAAATATCAACATTATCAGAATGGAATTCTACTTCAAAGAATAGAATCCAATTTACTGAGTCTGGATTGGCAAAGATTTTTTACTTTGACCATTCCTTTACTGGTCTTTCTGTCGATTCTAATTATTGGCAGATAGTCAATCAGACTGGCGATGCATTATCTTTTAATGATTCTATGACCGTGCAGACTGATGGAGTTACATATCTTACCAATTTGAGATCTAGGCATTTTTATACCGGTGATTTCGATATTTATGCGTCATATTCAGACTTTGGCGTTGGCGGAACTTTCTCGGATAGATACATTTATTTTGGGCTATCTGATGAGGATATTGATGCGGTTGACAATATTAATTTCAGAATTGGAATAGGAATTGAATCTGGATTAACCTCGATAAGAACTCAGGTTTTGGAAGATAATAAAACCTCAATTCTGTATTCTAACACGCAGGCAAAAAATTACACGTCAGGCAAACTTAGATTGAAGAGAGAAGGCACTAACATAGAATTCTTTGCAGAAAACTTACTGGGTCAATGGGAGTCCCTTGGGGATTTTACTGACGCTAAGGTTTTGGCCAGCCAGGATTTATATCTATATTTCTCATCTGAGTTTGGAGGAGAGGTTGCGAGTAGTTCTTCTGTTAGCGGGGCATCAAGCTCCAGCATGACAGAATCTTCTTTGTCAAATTCATCAACAAGTGATGACTCTTCGAGTTCAGATATGTTCTCGATTAAGTTCGATCAAATCGTATCTACCAATGTTCTTTCTCAGCATGATGGAAATATTTACTTTGACTATTCCTATGATGAGGACGCTACACTTGCTTACTATTCTTTTTCTGGGAGCGCAGATGTCGCAAGAGGATTAATCAGTGTGAGAGTTAAGTCTTCGGATACTGAAGCCGGTTTGGAATTGGCTTCTTATTCATCCTTCAAGACAACATATAGCGGCAATTTTACAATTTCATCCGCCGACAGATTTGTCAGATTCAATGTAAAAATTCTTTCATATGAACATGGATATTCTCCTTTGTTGGATTCTATTACAGTCGGCTTGGAGGAATTTCTTTCTGGCGACGAGACCCCAACTATAATTGCGCCATCTCAAAGTGAAACTTTTGATAATATTCTTCGAATAATTTGGAAGAAACCAGAACAATTGGTCTCTACGGTTGCTCAAAGATATTATAAGGTAGAATATAAGAACACTGATCTTGGAATAACGGATTGGATTTTAGTTGACAATAGAGTTAACCCTCAGGCTGGTTTTTATGATTGGGATGTAAAAGATCTTGATGAAGACGATAATTACCAAGTCAGAGTAACACCTATATATGCTGAGGTCAGTGATGTTTCTGCGACTCTGCCTTATCAGATGCAGGCGCAAAATGCAGGTGATGACGATTTTAACGCTGTTTATACTCTTATTGGAGTGCATAACGGGGAGAATTTATACGAGGGAGATGACGGTTATATTTACTATGATGGATCTTCTAGGTGGCTAATGGGGTTGACGATTGATAATTCTTCTTATTTTTATTATGCCTCTGATCCGCTGGGCATTTGGACTGTTTCTTCGGGAACCGCGCCTGCTCCAGTTGTTGCAGAATTTGTGTTATCTACTTCAGAATCGTCCGGCGGTCTTTTTGGATCTAGCTCATCTTCATATGATTTCTCAAGTACAAGCTCAGGTTCGTCTTTAAGCTCGTCTTCACAGATACTTACTTCGAGCGCAAGTAGCTCATCCTCAATATCATCTGAGTCAAGTAGTACTGCGAGATTTTCTACATCGTCATCGAGCAGTAGTATTAGTAGCGAATCATCTTCATCTTCTTGGTCTTCTTCGTCTTCCAGCACGGAAAGGCAGAAATTCAGTTCAACTTCTTCGGCAAGTTCTACGAGTACTCATGTTCTAACGTCTTCTTCAAGTAGCTCAACTATGGCATTGCTGAAGGGAACGGGTCTTAATGAGCATGGGGAGCTTGGATTGACTCATAATGATAATATCAATGCATTTGTAGAGATTCCAATTGATGAAACTAGATATTACAACATAATAACAGGTGGAGCATATCATTCGATAGTTCAAAAAAGCGATGGAACCGTTTGGGTTACTGGCCGAAATAACTATGGGCAATTGGGATTGGGAGATTTTATAGACAGAAACGAATTTGTTGCTCTTCCTGCATCTTTTAATAATTCGAAAAAAATAGAGTGTGGAGAATATTTTACTGTTATTGAGAAGCAGGATGGAAGCGTTTGGGTAGCAGGTAGGAATAGCAAGGGACAATTAGGTCTTGGAGACAATGTTGATAGGGATGATTTTGTATTGTTGCCTTTGAAATATACATCTCCTAAACATATTGCTGCCGGTTCTGAATTCTTAATGATTGTAAAACAGAATAGCTATCTCGATGCAACTGGAGCTAACGAAAGTGGACAGCTTGGACTTCATGATACCGTAGAAAGAAATTCATTTGAGGAGTCTGGAATTAGAGTCGGAGATATTCTGAAGGCAGGTTCGCAATATGCATACATGACTGATACAAGTGGATTTGTTAAATCAACTGGTAATAATTATCATGGACAATTAGGGCTTGGAGATACAACCAATAGAAATGCTTTTACTGAAGTTTCTGGTCTGATTAATCCTAATGTTATTGCCGCTGGTGGAGGCCATGTTTTTGCGGAAACTACTAGCGGAGTGTTAAAAGTTTGTGGAGACAATAGCCTTGGGCAACTTGGAATAGGGGATAATACTGATAGAGATGAATTTGTTAATGTTGGATTTCTCAGCCCGAGAATTGTTACAGCAGGATTCCATCATTCATTTATTGTCGCTTCGGATGGATACGTTTATAGCTCAGGGTATAATATCTATGGACAGCTTGGTTTGAGGAATTACAATAACAAGAATACTTTTACTAGGGTGGATTATGTGAATAGCCCAGAAAGTGTTGTTTGTTGCGGATATCATACTTTTATTTTGACTCAATATGCGGAGAGCGAGAGTAGCACATGGCTCAGCGAAAGCGAAAGCAGTTCTGCATCGGCAATGGGCGACAGTCCCATTTTTCCGTTTGGGTATTTCCAGTTTTCTGCCTCAAATATGGCGGATAGTTATGGGGATCTAAATGGAGATGCATTTTACATACCTACTAATAGAATTGATTCTGCCATGTTGACGCATGTTTCGCTTTCTAATTTAGGAGATTGGGAGTTACAGAAATATGATACTGGTTCTCTCTCCTATGTAACTTATTCTAGTTTGAAAATTGGGGCAGAAACAACATTTGCTAAATTATTGCCTGGCGATAGGGTTAGAGTTGTTTTTGATGGGCCTGCCAGTACGGAATTATTTTCTTATAAATTGTATATGCGTGGATTGCCTGAAGATAGTAGTTCTTCGTCTTCTATTAAGGCGAAATCATCGTCATCATCATCAAGTATGAGTTCTTCGTCAATTTCAAGTTCAAGTTCTCCATCTTCACAGACGTTGAGTTCATCTTCTACACAGATTTTGACTTCCTCTGAATCTTCGTCGTCAAGTAGTGTTTCAAGTAGTTCAAAAAGTTCGTCAAGCAGTAGCTCTTTTTCGAGTAGTTCGTCTGTAAGTAGCAGTTCTTTGTCAAGTTTATCTAGCTCTAGCGAAAGCAGTTCTAGCGACAGTAGCACAAGCGAATCATCTGCTTTTCTGATTAACCAGGTAAAAATAGTAGCTTCGGACGGTTTGGCTGGGGACCAGTTTGGAAACTCTGTTTCAATATCTGGAGATTATGCGGTAATTGGGGCATGGTATAACGAGATGTTCGGCTATGCGCAGGCTGGTTCAGCTTATATTTATCATAGGACTGGTGGAAATAACTCATGGGTTGCTATAACGCAAGTATATGATTCTACGCCTATGGCTTCTGGCCGGTTTGGGCAGTCTGTTGCAATAGATGGGGATTATATAGCCGTAAGTTATCCTAACGACAACACAAAGGGGTCGGGCGCAGGGGCGGTATGGATGTATCGAAGAACAGGAACAAGCACATGGGCATATGCTGCAAAATTAGTTGCTCCTGATGGGCAGGCATATGATTATTTTGGATGGTCTGTATCTGTTCATGGAGATTATGTAATCGTGGGTGCTCCTTATGAAGATGCTGGAGGGTCTCAGGCAGGGGCGGCTTATATTTTCAATAGAACAGGCGTAGGCACATGGGATGCTGGAACAAAAATTATGGCCAATGACAGTCAGTCTGGAGATCAATTTGGATGGTCAGTTTCTATATCCGGCGATTATGCTATTGTTGGTGCTCCGACTGAAGATGCGGCAGGATCTAGCGCAGGAGCGGCTTATATCTTCAATAGAACGGCATTAAATACATGGGATGC
>Ga0114918_10002797_pt1 | contig 15521 bp, 14 predicted proteins | sample LantaG_FD_87015 | JGI IMG/M metagenome (GOLD analysis project Ga0114918, IMG submission 87015) | Deep subsurface microbial communities from Baltic Sea to uncover new lineages of life (NeLLi) - Landsort_02402 metaG | ecosystem: Environmental > Aquatic > Marine > Oceanic > Sediment | place...
GAAGGGTTTTTTTTTCCCCTAATCATTCCTCCCCCGCCGACCCCCCCCTTGGCCCTTTTACTACCCCTCCATACCTCCGCCCACCCATGCAGGTGAATTTTTTGGCGGCGCCCCCCTTGGTCTACCTCCCCGCCTCCCCCCCCCCCACCCACCCACCCACCACACACACACACACGCACGCAGCACAGAAACCAACAAAACCCCCTTCTCGTTAAAACAAGAAAAACATTATTTCCACCATGAGAGAGCGGCATTTTGATTGCCTCATAACTGCCCCACCAACCTGACCCCGCTTGTGTTTTCAAATCACTCGCTGAAAGGCAAAATGAAGAAGGAGACGATGAACAAACGTATTGTTTGTTTGTTTATTTTTTGTAAAGGAAAAGTTCCAAGCTGTGAGACGAGGAAATAAATAAAGTTCTCTTCTCGTGTCTTCCAACTTCTCTCTCTGTCTCCCTTTCTCCCTCTGTCCCTTTCTCTCTCTCTTTCTCCCTCGCCTTCCTCCTTCTCCTCTCTCACAGTATTCCCTTTTTAGATTATCTCAAACACTTTCGCCGTGGCGTCGTCCGAGGCCGTCAGCAAGGCCCTCCCGTCGGGCGAGAACGCCACCGCCTGGACCCCTCCGCGGTGCCCTTTGAAGACCCGCGCGAGCTCGCCCGACCTCGCGTCCCAGAGCCGCACGCAGCCGTCGAGGCACCCCGTGGCGATCAGAGGGGCCCCAGAAGCAGCAGCAGCAGCAGAGGAAGAAGAAGCGTCGGCATTCCCGCTCGCCGAGGGGGAAACCGCGGCGCAGCTCACGGCGTCGCCGTGCTCGCACTTGACCCTCTCGGTCCCCGTCGAGACGTCCCAGAGCCTCAGGGTGCCGTCGACGCTCGCGGACGCCACCAGTGGCGGGGCGTTGGGGGCGAGCACCCAGCAGACGGCCTCGACAGACTCGCTGTGCCCGGAGAAAGTGGTGAGGGGGCGCGATGACGACGAAGAGGAAGCCGTCCCGGCGCCGTCGTCTCCTCCCTCGACGATGGCGAGCCTGGCCGTCCCGTCCTCCGAGCCAGTCAGCACCGTCCTCGACACCCCGCCCGCGGCCTCCACGCTCAGCGGGGCCGGGGCCAGGCAGGTCAGCCCGGCCTCGTGGTACCCGTGCCCCGAGACCGAGGCCACGCAGGCCCCGGTCCTCGGGTCCCAGCGGCGGAGCGCCGCGTCGCCCTCGCCGCCCCCCGTGACGACGCCGCGCCCGTCCGGGGTGAAGGCGCCGCAGCGGACCGCGCCTCCGTGGCCCGCCAGCGGGGCGCACATCAGCTTGCCCGTGACCGTGTCCCACAGGTAGGCCAGGAAGTCTTCGGAGCCGGCCAGCAGGGCGCGGCCTCGCGGGTGCCAGCAGACCCACTCGACGCCGTCCGAGGGGCCCGCGTCGAGGGGCGGCAGGGAGGGGGGCACCCCGCCCGAGTGCGCGTCCCAGAGCAGGACCGCGCCGTCGAGGCCGCCGGAGGCGAGCAAGGAGCCGTCGGGAGAGAAGGCGAGGGAGACGACAGAGTCAGTGTGTCGGCGGGGTTGCTGCTGCTGCTTCCTTTCTCCTCCTCTGCCGTTTCCGTTTGCTTCGTCGCCGTCGTCGCCGTCGTCGTCGTCGTCGTCGTCGCCCTCGTCGTCCCTGTCTCCGCCGAGCTCCACGGTTCCGTCCGCGGTCCCCGCACGCCACAGAAAGGCCCGATCGTCTCCCCCGCCGGTCGCCACCGATCCCTGCACGGCGGGGTTCCAAGCGATGGAGAAGACGGCGTCGGTGTGGCCGTCGAACGAGTGCGCCGAGTCGTCCTGGACGTCCTCCTCGAGGTCTTCGCCGTCAGCGGCCATTTGGGAAGGAGCGGCGGAAGGACCTGCATCGCCGCCGCCTTCGTCGTCGCCGTCAGAGTCGATGGGTGCTGCGAGTGATGATGTTGATGATGATGATGATGATTTCATTTCGAGAAAGTGAGTGAGGGAGACGGAGAGAAAAGGAGAGTGGAGAACGAGGGAGAAACCGGGTTGATAAAATGCCCCTCGCTGCCACCGCTCGGCCGTCAATGCCTCTTTTGCCAGCCGCCGCCTTCTTCCAGAGATCTTAGAGAGTCTCTCACCTTCTTCTCCCGTGCCAATAAGGTCGTCAATAACGTCGCCATCCAGCGGGACTGTTTCTCCGGGAGGAGCAGAGGCCATGGCGAGAGAAAACGAGAAAGAGACAGTGGTTTTTTTTCGGCTAGCAATTTGACTTTTTTTTCCCGACGTCGCGGCAAAGGGAGAAAAAATGAAAACAAGTCAATTCTTTTCTCTCTTTTTTTGTTCGTCAAGGGGGGAAGGAGCTAGTTTTTGAGCGTTTACAAAAAAAACTCCCCCTCTCTTCTCTCTCGCTCGGCTCGAAGAAACATGGGATGAAAAAATGGAGAAACAAGTGCTATACGATGGAAAAGTTTGTAAGTCAAAATGAAAGAGAAAAGAAGAAGAGAGAAAAACCTTTTCTCTTTTGCCCCTCTCTCTGGGTCACGCCACCACCACTCTCTCTTCCGTCTCTCAGAAGTTGAGCCCGCCAGCCCTCGCAGCTTCGGCCAGCGCCTTGACGCGGCCGTGGTAGACGTTGCCTCCGCGGTCGAACGCCACGGCCTCGATGTTGGCCGCCTTGCACAGCTCGGCGATCTTGGCGCCGACGAGCTCGGCCGCGTCCTTGTTCCCGCCGGCAGACCCGCCGAGCTTCTCCCTGATCTCGGGGGTGGGGGTGGAGGCGGCGGCGAGCGTGGAGCCGGCGGTGTCGTCGATGACCTGGGCGTAGATGTGGTTGTTGGAGCGGAAGACGGCGAGGCGCGGCCTTTCGGGCTTGCCCTCGAGCTGTTTTTTTTGTTTTGGGAGGAAGGAAGAAGAAGAGCGAGAAGAGAAGAGCGCGGGTGAGCACGCGTTGAAGATTGAAAGATGACAGACTTTAGAGGTTGAGCGATGCCGGCAGCGTCGCGGCGAGAGAGCAAAGGGAGGGCGAGCACGGGGGGCAGCGCGCAGGCGAAAGAGAGCGGGAGTCGGAGGGGGGGGGTCAAGGGCCCCGTCGTTTCTGATCGTTGGTGGGTCCCGAGCGAGAGAGACGGCGGCGGCTAGTAGCTCAACTTTGAAAACCATCTCCTTACCTTGTTACGGATCCGCTTGTGTCGGGACTGGATTCGCTCGCGCCTGGTCGTCTGAGTCGCCGCGTAAACGACGCCTGTGTTTGGAAGTGGTGGAAAGGGCGACGGAGAGAAATGCAGGTGAGTAAAAAGGGGCAGAGAAGGAGAATTGCCGCCGTGTCGCTCGGGCCGCCGCTGCCGGCATTTCGAGAGGGGGAGCGAGCAATTCGAGCGCCGCAGTTCTTTCCCAGCTCGGAGCTTGGGTGCATCTCTTTTCCAACAGGCGCCCTCGGTGACATCGAGATGCCTGCCCATCCGAAGAGAGGGGTCGCAGTTGGAAGGCGACGGCGCCATTTCCCGAGCGGAAAACAAACTCGAGAGCGGCGACGACAGCCGACGCCGACGAAAGGCGAAGAGAATAGAGGAGGAAAAATACTCATTCTCTCATTCTTGCATTCAACTCACCGGTCGAAGCGCGGGGCGCGACACTGGCCCTGGACGCCGAAGTGACGCGTGTACCCGACAGGCACGACGTGGAGGAGAGGGCCGCCTGCATTCTGGTGCTTCAAGAGCGCGCGGGGAGGGGAAACGAAAGAGGAGATTTCACTCCCTGAAGAAATTTGGTGGTCGAGAGAGGAAACAGTGACGATAGACCGCAGTTTTTTTTTCTTTCTTACTTTTTTTCGCCCCTTCGCAACCCCGCACGCCCGCCCGCCGGCGCAAACCGCCTTCTTCTCCAGCAAATGCGCGCAGCCTTACGGCAGCACGCTAAAGGTTCTCCATTCCAAGCCCTGTGCGCGCGAGAGAGAAAAGCTCGTTTCTTTAGACGCGTCCTGTCGTCGGACACTCACGCACCTCTCTCTCAAAAACTACAGGAAAAAACTCGGAAAAGTCTTTTCTATAGGCTCAAAAAATCAGAAAAAGCACGACGAATTTTTCTCCTGTTGTTTTCTGAAAGCAATCAAGAGATGAGGGGAACTTCGAAGAAGGAAGGAGAGCGAGGGAGGAGGGGAGGAAAAAAGCTTGTCTTTGTTGAGCGTTCAACAAAGGTGAGCTTAGAGACTTCTCTCGACGTCTCTCTCTCCATAAACTCTCTCTTCTTCTTCGATCAGTTCCCCCTCCGCGCATATGCCCGAGTGGTTTTAAGGGGTCTCCCTGCTAGCGAAACTAGTCATCACCTTTGGTCGGAAACTCAACTTTCGAAGAGAGGAGATATCGCAAGATGCCGAGGTTCGAATCCTCGTGTGCGCGCGAAACTTTTTTTTCCACCTTTTTGCTGATGAAAATTGGAAGGAGAGGGCGAGGGCCTCGCATCTGGAGGCGAGAGGGAGAGGAGAGGGGAAAGGAGGGGAAAGGAGAGGGGAAAGGAGGGGAAAGGAGAGGAGGAGAGGTTTGAAGAGCTTTTGAAGTTGAGTTTTTTTTGTTTTCTTCACTCCACTCTCAGATCAATCGCTTCGAGAAATAAGTAAAAACTTGTCTCTTCAGCCGCTTCATCGCTAGCAGCTTCTCTCCTCCACAGGACACGCACCCGCTCCGTGCCCCCCCCCTCCCCCCCAGTGCATGCGCCGTCGCCTCGCCCGCGCAGCCGCGCAGACGCTCGAGGAGGTGCTGCTGCTGTTGAACAAGTCGATGATGACGACGATGGGTTTGCCTTGCTCGTCGGCGATGAAGGCGCCGTCGGCTGCTGCTGCGTCTTCTTCTTCCTTTTCGTCTTGCTTCATGAGAGGTAGCTCTCGTTTTGGTGCGTGTGTATGCCGTTGTTTTGAAATCGAGCAATCACTGCGCTCATGGAAAAAAAAAAGCAAAAGGCGCTTTGTTTGTTCGCCCCAGATCGATGGAGTGCTGGCTTTTTTCTTTTTTCTTTTTTTGCACGAGCACGGAGCCCTCCATGCTTCATTTTTGCACTTGTTTCGACCTCTAGTGCGGTGACACGATGATTGATTATCTCAAGACGGTGGAGAAGATCGGATCCGAGCAAAGGAAAAGGCGAAGCGACGAGCTGAGGGGATTCGTCTGCGAGCAATTTTTTTTTGCCGCTCTTTTTCCCCCCCTTCTTTTTTTAGTTTCGCTCACGTCGACCTCTTCTCCTCCCAAAAACAACCAGGCACTCGCCGCGCCCCCGTCGCCGCTCGCCTCGCGGCCTCCGCTTCCGACGGCGGAAACAATGGCGCCTGGCAGCAGCAGCAGCAGCAGCAGAGGCAGGCTTCGTCCGCTTCGGGTTCTTCGTCGTTGCAGCAGCCTCCGCCGCCCTCGCAGTGGCCACCGTCGCAGCAACAGAGCAGAGCTGTTTCTTCTTCGCCGTCGTCGCCCGCTTCTGCTGCTGCTCTACCGCCACCTCATGCGACGCGCCAGATGCAGTCGCAGCAGCAGAAAACGCAGCAGCAGCAGCAGCAGCAGCTGCAGCAGCAGCGCTGGAACGCACCGCTCTCGGTGTCATCGTCGTCGTCGCCGTCGTCGCGGTTTTCTTCTCCCGGCGCTCCTCGCGCCGCCGCCGCCGCCCCGCGGCAAAAGCGAGCTCCTACGCCGGTGCCTCGCTCCGAGGCCACGCTCCGCCCCGACGTCGCCCAGCAGCAGATGAGCAGCGCCGCTCCTGTTGGTGCATCTTCATCCTCGGCGACGGCAGCAGCACCTCCTCCTTCTTCCTCTTCTTCTTCTCTCTCCGACTCCGCCCGCGCCTCTCTGCTCGGCAACGGGGACAATCCGACGGTCCGCGACCTCTTGCTCGAGAAGCAGATTGCGCTGAGGCAGTACACCCCGGGAAGGCACGTCCGGGGGCTCTGCCCTGCCTGCCAGGGCGGCTCAACGAGGGAGCTCTCGTTCGACGTCGACATCGCCTCCGACGGCCAGAGCGCTCTGTGGAACTGCCACAGGGGCACCTGCGGCTTCAGCGGCAAAGTCGACGTCGAGAGGGAGATGCGCAGGAGGAGGACCGCGGGCAGCAACGTGGAGGATGGCGGCGGCGGCGGAAGCAGCAGCAGCAGCAGGAGCAGCGGAAGCGGACCCTCTGCCGAGGTCGCGACCGTCGTCGCTTCGACGCCGACAAGTGAGTTTTTTCCTTCTTCTTTTTCAGCGCTCGATTAAATCCCTCAATGCGCTTTGAAAGAGACACTCTTTCGTTCTTCTGCCACCACTTTTGCTCCTAGACTTTTGCTTAAATGCGCCGTTTGGGGAGAATAGAGGCCGGGGGGGCCCCGAACCTTGAAAAGTCGAAATTCCACGCTTTTTGGGGGGGCAATTTTCTGCTCGTTCGGCCCCTCTCGCTCGCCGCACGCTGACCCCAAAACACCCCGCACCGCTTTGCTCAACCCGAAAATTCGACCATCAGCTGGAGCCTTCTCCATCACGTACAAGCCTCCCAAAGAGTTCACGAAGCCGAATCCGAAGCTGGAACCGCTCGAAAAGGCGCAGATCGAGTGGTTCGCGAGCCGGGGGATTTCGGAAAAAACGCTCGAGCGCAACCGGGTCCAGTTTGAGCGCAACGCCTGGATAGCTGGAGCTCCGACCCCCGCGATCGCCTTCCCTTACTTCAGGAACGGTGAGCTCGTCAATGTCAAGTATCGCTCGATCGAAAAGAGGTTCACGCAAGTGAAAGGAGCAGAGAAAATCCTCTACGGGCTCGACGACGTCGTGGGCGCGACCGACGTGATTTTCGTCGAGGGCGAAATAGACAAGCTCTCTCTTGAAGAAGCCGGATTTTCAAACGTCGTTTCCGTTCCCGACGGCGCGCCCCGAGACGTCAAAGAGGGTGCCCTGCCCGACCCCGAAGAAGACACCAAGTTTTCTTACCTGTGGGCGAGCAGGGGGTTGCTCGACCTGGCTGCTCGAGTGATTATCGCGACCGACAACGACGGGCCAGGCAACGCGCTCGCCGAGGAACTCGCTCGAAGGCTCGGGCGGGAGCGCTGCTGGCGCGTCAAATGGGCTGGGGATGACGCCCCGGGGGGCAAGCGCAAGGACGCCAACGACGTGCTGGTGAACGATGGCCCAGGAGCGCTCCAGCAGGCGATCGAAAAGGCGGAAGCGTACCCTATTCGAGGTCTTTTCAGGTGAGAGAGTTTATATATTATTTTTTCCAGCGGCGTCCTCGCGTCCGTTCTCCGCACAACTCCGCGCGTGTCTTTGCTCGTCTCATGCGCCCCTCGATACAGAGCGACGCGAAAAACCAAACACCGCAACATTGCCTTGCGGCGATTTCGAGCCCTCGACCAGTCACCAGCCTATCACTCAAAAACGCGCAAACGCCATCACAGCTTCAACGATTTCAACAGCGAGATCATCTCTTCGTGGGTCGACCAGCAGACTGACGTGACAGGCGTGTCGACGGGGTGGAGGGGGCTAGACGACCTGTACAGGGTGCGTTTTGCGCGGCGAAGGATTTGGCGCAAATGCGGCGCAGCCATCGTCGCAGGTGCTTTTCTCCTTTCCAATGCAACGCATCGTTCGGTCCCAGTCTCATCATCTCCGCATTATTCCGCAAAAACAAACGCCGCGCGCCACAGGTCGTCCCGGGGGAACTCGCCATCGTTACGGGCGTGCCTAACTCGGGCAAATCTGAGTTTATTGACGCCCTCTTGACCAACCTGACCGAGAACGAGGGCTGGAGCTTCGCAATGTGCTCCATGGAGAAAAGGGTGCGGTGAATGAAGGAGCAGAAGGAGAGTTTGCGACGATTTGCGGGCTTTCCCTGGGTGGCTCACCATCAACTCTTTTTTTCTCCTGTCCTTTCGTTCTCCGCAGGCGCGCGACCACGCGCGACAGCTCCTTGAGAAACATGTCCGCAAACCGTTTTTCGAAACGACCACGTACGCGCAGGGGAGGGAGCGGATGTCCTTACCCGAAGTTGAGGCCGGGCTCTCCTGGCTCTCGGAGCGCTTCTACGTCGTCCGCTACGAGGACGAGGAGCTCCCCAGCATCGACTGGGTGCTCGATGTGGCGCGTTCTGCGGTGATGCAGTGAGTCGCAGGCGTGAACTGTTAACATGCGAACGAGTGCTGCGTCGCATTTTTTTCTCCTGCGTCGCTGCGGCGTTGTTGCTTTTGGTCCTGCGCGCATTTCGCTATGGATGCGTCGCATGAAGTAATCCAAACTTTTGCGGCAAATGCCGAGCTGCTTGAGGCTGCGGCGCGCACTCTTTCTTCGCTTGATTTTTTGCGCTTGATTTTTTTTTTGCGCAGCCGGAGCGAAAAAGAGAGCAACAAAAACAAGCTGGCAACTTTTGCACTCTCGACTGCTTCGTTTCCCCTTTTTCATCGTTTCTCCTCTCCCCGACGCCCATTTAGTGCCTCTCGATACCATTGCTGCACTCTGGCATGGGTTTGAGACTTCGAAACGGCGTCCTCCTGAATCGATTTTTTGGGGTCGAAGACGCAACGTCGGCAACTTTGCCTCTTCTTACCTCTCGACCTCAACAAAAAAAAAAAAAAACTTCAGCTACGGCATCCGAGGTCTCGTCATCGACCCCTACAACGAGCTCGACCACCAGCGGCCCAGCAACGTCTCCGAGACCGAGTACGTCTCGCAGATGCTCACGAAAATCAAGCGCTTCGCCCAGCACTACGACGTCGCGACGTGGTTTGTCTGCCACCCGAAGCAAATGCAAAACTGGACGGGCGGGGCGCCCAACCTCTACGACATCTCGGGCTCGGCGCACTTTGTCAACAAGGCGGACGTCGGCCTCGTCGTCCACCGCGTCCGCGACGAACTCGCGCAGCAGCAGAACCCGGGAGGGCAGTCGAACGACAAGGTAAGAGAAGAAGAGGGAGAAGAGGAAGAGGAGAGAGAAAGGAGCGAGCGAGCCCGTCAAGCGTCGTCGTCACTCACCTTTCTTTTTTTCATTCCCTTTGATAATTACACGTCCTCTTCTTTTTTAGGTTCAAATCATCCTTCGCAAGGTTCGAAACAAGGCTGCTGGCACGATTGGTGGGTGAATTGGGTCGATTCGGGGACTCGAAGAATTGGGGTGCTACGAGCAACCTCGTGCGTTTTCTTCTTCGCTCGACCGACGGGCGACAAAACTCACCTTGCTTTTCCTTCTTCTTCTCCTCTCTCAAAAACGAAAAAAACAGGTGAGTGCTACCTCAACTACGACCGCGCAACGGGGCGCTACGAGGACGTCAGCCCTGCCGAGGCAAGCGCCTTTGCTGCGTCTATCGCAATGGGAGGGGGGCAGCAGCGCGGAGGGAACGGTGGCGGCGGCGGCGGCGGTCGAGGGGGCGGCGGCGGCGGTCGAGGGGCCGGCGGCGGCTTCCCGAGGCACTCTGCTGCTTGAGCGTGTCCGTTTTTCGCGCACTTTCCTCCAAAACTTCTTGGTCTTTCCAATCTGAGTATACCTTGCGCTTCCCTTCGTCAAGATGTCTGTCCCCATCTGGTTTTCAGTTCAAAAAGCAATGTAGAAGATGGATGAAAACCTTTTTTTTGTTTTCAAAAGAAGTGCATTTTTTCGGATCAAAACGCTGTTTTTCGCCCTTTTCGCCCTCTTTCGCTCCTTCAACCTCTCCCGCTCACCCGCTCAAACGCTGATGACGCCAATGCGCGACTTTGATGGGATGGTTCGAAGCATTTAGGCGATTGTAACAGGGTGCTAATTTGAAAAGAACTGTTTTTTACATCGAAAACGGGTTTTGGAACCCTTTCCGCTCACTTCCACCCCTCCGATCCCCCTACTGCTTCACGCCGCAGAAGCAGAGACCGCGCATGCCTGCACTTCGGACGGAAGCCAAATGCGTTTCGGCCTGCAAAGACCAGCGCGGGAGGTGGTCGAGCCCCTGCGCACGTCGCCAGGCCTGCTCTTGTAAACGTCTCGTTTCGGCAGTATCCCCGTGGCAGGTGACAACGACGACGAGCGTGTTGGCAGGGGCAGCCGTGATGAGGACGTTGAGGTGGGCGTCGATCTGGCGGAGTGTCGTTTCGAGCTCAAACGGGTCGTCGAAAATTTCGTCGTTTTCGCCATTTTCGCAGCCGTCAAACAGCCGAGGAAGCGGAGGCTTCGCTGTTCCTTCTTTCTTCTCCGCCGCTTCGGCCGCCTCGGCGTACTTGACGATCAGGGCACGCTTGGCGTCTGCGTGGGCCTGCTGGAGCCTCGCCAGGCCCGTCAGCTGCGTCCAGACGAGGTTGACGCTCGTGTTTCCACCACCTCGGCTCCCTCCGCTCGCGACCTCCCTCGCCGCCCGCGATGCACGCTCGCCGTCGGTGCCCGCCGGAATCCCCGAGGCGCGACCCGAGACGTGCCTGTTGACAAACTCGGGCCTGTCGATGAGCGTGCACCTTTTCCCGGCGTCAGAAAGCACTTTCAAAAGCCTCTCCCCTCGCTGGTAGATCCCGCCGATGCCGCCCGCGCCGGCCATCGGCGTCGCGCCAAACGCGGGGCCCCTCGAAAACTTCAACAGCGCCAGGTCCATCGCCGCGCGAGCGTCATCGACCGAGTCGTGGTCTCCCTCCTGGATCGTGCGGCGCAGAAACTTGTACGACAGGTTGCGCAGGGCCGTTCGATAGGGCGGACCAGCAGGGTGAGGGTAAAGCACTCCCGTGTCGACGACGCGGGCGTGGAGCAGCCTCAGAGCGCGGAGGTCGTTCTCCAGGGCGTGGCCCACCAGCAGCGTCTCTGCGTGCACCAGCTCCAGGAGCATCTCCCTGGCGCGCTCCAGGGTGGTCTCCACCCCGGAGAGCTTCTCTGCCGTGATCCCGGAGAAGCGCGTGTGGTAGTTGAGGACTCGGCGGGCAGGGCGCACGAGCTCGTCGAGCAAGACGCTCCCGTCCGGCGCGACGGCGGAGACTCGCGCGAGCTCAAACCCTTCTTCTGTTTCGCACATCTCGCAGTCGATGGCGACGAGGTGCGGAGAAGAGGAGGGACAAGGCTGCTGGTCAGTTGTAGGAGGAGGAGGAGGAGGAGGGGGAGGAGTGGTGGCGGTGGTGGTGGTCGTGGGACCGTCTTTCTTTTCTTGCTCCTCCTCCTTCCGCCCTTCCTCTTTCTTCTTCGGCCTCGTCGCCACAAACCCAGGGGGGCACAGCACGGCGCCGTCGGGCGTCACATGCGGCACCGGGTACTCCCTCGCCACCATGATGTCCCTCGTCAGCGTGTAGTGGTGCGGCGGAGGGAGGTGTGGCGGGTGGAAGGGCGCGCGAGGTGGGGGGCGCTGGTAGTGGTGCTGCGGCAAAAGCGAGGCTGGAGCTTTCGCGTCACCGTTGGCGGCGGCGGCAGCGGGAGAAGCGGCAGCGGCGGCAGCAACGGAGGAGGGAGCGTCTTTTACCCCTTCTCCTTCTCGCGCGTTGCTGGTCCCTGCCGCCGCCGCTCCGCTGCCAGCACCGCTACTGTTGCCTCCTCCTCCCCTGCCGCCGCGACCACCGCCACCGCCGCCGCCGTTGCCCTCGCCCTCCTCCCTCTTCCTCTTGGCGCGCTGCTGCCGCTGCAGCTGCTCGGGCGTCGCCGCTTTGGGGACGGAGAAGAGGAGGTCCATCGCCTGTGCGGGCCTCAGGTCCGGGATGCGAGCGATGCAGGACAGGGGATCTGCGAGGGCGGCCAGGGAAGGCAAGAGAGCTCGGGCGCGAGAAATGGAGGAAGGAGGAGGAGAAGGAGTAGCAGCAGCAGCAGAGGCAGCAGCAGCAGCAGCAGAGGCAGCAGCAGCAGCGCCGCCGTCGTCGTCGCTCTTCTCTTTCTCTCCGTCTCCCTTCTTCACTGGCCCCCATAGGCTCTCCCCGAGTCCCGGGACGGAGACCAGGAGCACGCGGTCTATCAGGGCCTTGTTCTGTCAAGTGAATGAGCAAAAGAGAGAGAGTGAGTTGGTGCGTGAAAGAGAGCGCAAAGCAGCGGAACGTCAGCGGCGGCGACGAGAGCAACTCTTCTTCTTTTTCCTCTTCTCCCTCCAAACTCTCTCTCCCTCACCTTGACAAACGCCCAACGCGGGCTCGACCCTTCGCCCAAGACCCACAGAACCAGATTCTGCACGTCCTCCAGCCTGATGGCCCGCTCGCGGCGCAGCTCGACGGAGGCCCGCGCGCCCTCGCCGTAGACCGCAGCCGCGAGCTGAGCGGAAGAGGTCGAGGTCGGTGTGACTGCCGCTGCTGCTGTCGTCGAAGCATCAACACCAGCCGTTGTCGTCGCCGCCGCCGTTGCCATCGCCTCGGCGAGCAGTTTCTTCTTCTTCGGCTTCTTCACTCGCCGCTCCCCGGTCCAAGCGAGAGCTACGGGAGGCGAGACTCCGTTGGCAGCGCCCTGTGTGTTTCGGAGAGAGAGAGAGAGGGAGAGAACAAGAGAAAGGTGAGCGCCAAAGAAAGCATTGAAAAAAAAGAAAGCTAGCCAGTAGAAAGAGCATTTGATGCTGCTTGTGAGCTCTCATACCTCCTCGTGCCCTCCTCCCCTGCCGCTGGCATGAGGAGGCATATGATCACAAGCGACGACGTCGCCAGCCGGCGCCCGCTCGGCGCCCTGGCCTGACGCGTCCGTCATTTTGAGAGAGAGAGAGAGAGAGAGAGGAAAAAGAGAAAAATGAAAAAAACAGACTTTTCTCTTCACACTTTTTTCTTTTTCGGCGAAATCAACATCGATTTTCGGCGCTGTCCCTCTCTCTCTCTTCTTGGGGGGGACGCGTCCCCAATAATGCGTCTCGCGTCCCTCAAAGCATCTTCTGGAGCCGCCGACGTAGCCTTCGGAAGCTCTGAACCGCTGAAGCAGAAGCGCCGAGCGAGGACTGCCGCTGCTTTTCCTCTTGGTCGTCGTCGCCAACCACATCATCTCCGCTCGCTCCTTCGTTCGACCTCAACAGAGGCAGTAACGACAACTTGGACGTCGCCCTCCTTGCTCGCCGTCGACGACATGCTCTCCGCGGGCAAGGCCCACGACCCGGAGCTGGTAGCGCACGAGGACCACCTCAGGTACCGCACGGAGCAGTTTGCTCGCACTCTGAGGGCACTGGAGGAGTCCGAGGGCTCGCTCGAGGCCTTTGCCGACGGCGCCAAGAGGTTTGGGCTTGTGCGCGAGGCCGGCGGGAAGGCCGAGACGACCTTCCGGGAGTGGGCACCCGCCGCCGTGGAAGCCCTGCTCCTCGCGGACTTCAACGGCTGGAAGGGCACGCCGCTGCAGAGGGACCGGTACGGGGTCTGGTCTGCTGTTCTTCCCGACCTCGACAACGGAAGGCCGGCGATCGCCCACGGCCAGCGCTACCGCCTCAGGCTCCGGCACCCGGGAGGGTGGTGGGTCGACGTGATCCCGGCCTGGGCCAAGCGGTGCGTGCTCCGGGACGCCAACGTGATGGGCTCGAGGTTCGACGCCGAGCACTGGAGCCCCGAGAGAGACTACGAGTGGCAAAACCCCAGGCCCAAGCCGATGGCGAGGGAGACAAAGAAAGCTCATTCCTCTTCTCCTTCTCGGTACCCTCCGCCGTCGCTCCGGATCTACGAGGCCCACGTCGGCATGTCCTCAGAGGCACCCCAAGTCGCTTCGTACAATTATTTCGCCGAGGAGGTCCTGCCGAGGATCGCGGCGGCGGGTTACAACGCGGTCCAGCTGATGGCCGTCGCCGAGCACGCCTACTACGGCTCCTTTGGCTACCACGTCACTTCTCCGTTCGCGGTTTCCTCACGCTGCGGCACCCCCGACGACCTCAAAAGGCTCGTCGACGTCGCTCACGGATTAGGACTTTTGGTGATCCTCGACGTCGTGCACAGCCACGCGAGCTCGAACGAGGAGGACGGGATCGCAGGGCTCGACCTCGGCGGGGAGACCGCCAACGGGCAGAAGCAGCAGCAGTCTGCCATCACCGACCCGGCCGCTTCGTATTTTGCGCAGGGCGCGGCGGGAAGGCACGACGCGTGAGACTCGAGGCTGTTCGCGTACGGGAACTGGGAGACGCTCCGGTACCTCTTGTCCAATTTGAAGTTTTGGGTCGAGGAATTCCGCTTCGACGGGTTCCGCTTCGACGGCGTGACCTCGATGCTTTACCACCACCACGGCCTCGGGGTCGCGTTCGAGGGCGGTAAGTCGCAGTACTTCAGCCCTTCGACCAACGTCGACGCCGTCGTCTTCCTGATGCTGGCGAACGCGCTGCTGCACCGCCTGCTTCCGGGGGGCCTCCGCGAGGGCGGCGCGATCTCGATCGCCGAGGACGTCTCCGGCATGCCGGGACTCTGCCGGCCCGTCTCTGCCGGCGGGGTCGGCTTTGACGCTCGCCTCGGGATGGGTTTGCCTGATTTGTGGGCCAGGCTGCTGGGGAGCATCGACGACAGCGGCGGCGGCGGGACCCCGGACGAGAAGTGGGACCCTGCCGCGATCGTCGCCGCGCTCTGCAACCGCGGCCGCGGCGAGCCGACGATCTCGTACGTCGAGAGCCATGACCAGAGCCTGGTCGGGGACGTGCCCGTGGCGTGGAGGCTGATGGGAGGGAAGATGTACGACTCGATGGCGATCGACTTCGAGGAGAGGGAGGTCGAAGAGGAAGGTAGCGGAAACGGAAACGGAGGAGCGAGCGCAGGCGGCGAGAAGAAGAAGAACGGCGCACCTCGTCGAAAGCAGCTCGTCCCCGTGCCCCCCAAGGACCACACGATCGCCCGCGGCCTCGCCCTCCACAAGGTCATCCGGGCCCTGACGGCGTCCCTGGGCGGCGACGCCGGCTGGCTCAGCTTCATGGGCAACGAGTTCGGCCACCCGGAGTGGGTCGACTTCCCCCGCGACGGCAACGGCTGGTCGCACGACAAGGCCCGGAGGCAGTGGTCGCTCGCCGACCCTTCGAGGAACCTCCGCTACTCGCAACTGGGAGGCTGGGACCGGCTGCTGATGGAGCTCGACGAGGAGTACGGGTTCATGGGCGCCGAGCACCTGCTGGTGAGCCACGCCGGCGTCGGCATCGGCGGGAACCAGGAGACCACGAAGAGGGACCAGGTCGTCGTCGCCGAGCGCGGCCCCCTGGTCTTCGTCTTCAACCTGTCGCCCAGCGTCGACCACGCCGGCTACAAGATCGGCGTGCCCGACGGAGGGAAGTACCGCGTCGTGGCGGACTCCGACGCCGCCGAGTTCGGAGGGAGAGGGCTGCTCGGGTGGAGGTGGAACCGCGGAGGAGGCGGGGAAACCTCGCCGCCGTCGTCGTGTTCCGGCGGAGGAGAGTACTTCTCAAACCCGGAGGGCGTCCCTGGGCTCGCTGAGACCAACTTCAACAACAGGGCGCACTCTATCTTGGTCGGGAGCCCCGCGAGGAGCGCCGTGGTGTACGCGAGGGTGGTGGAGGAAGAGGCGGCGGAGAAGGTAGAGGGCGGGAAGGAGAAGAGAGGAGGAGGGTGAGAGTGAGAGAGAGAAGACGAAGAGAGAGAGAGAGAGAGAGAGAGAGAGAGAGAGAGAGAGAGAGAGAGAGAGAGAGAGAGAGAGAGAGAGAGAGAGAGAGAGAGAGAGAAAGAGAGAGAGAGAGAGAGAGAGAGAGAGAGAGA
>Ga0114918_10002801_pt1 | contig 15511 bp, 8 predicted proteins | sample LantaG_FD_87015 | JGI IMG/M metagenome (GOLD analysis project Ga0114918, IMG submission 87015) | Deep subsurface microbial communities from Baltic Sea to uncover new lineages of life (NeLLi) - Landsort_02402 metaG | ecosystem: Environmental > Aquatic > Marine > Oceanic > Sediment | place: Baltic...
CGAAGAATTCTTCGCACGCATTCGCCTGGCCGCAGGCGTCGCCCTGGCTCGCGGTTGCCCGGCAGGCTTCGCGATCATTGTCGCGCGGCCCTGGAGCGCCGAACCTGCTGGTGTCGATTGGTGGATTGGGCGTGATGGATTGTGTGAGAGCGATGATGATGATAAGAGAGGGAGAGGGAGGGAGAGAGAGACGAGCGTCGACGTCGATGCTGCTGTGACGATTGAAAAAAAGCAATTCGTGCGCGGAGCTCCCCGCCGCGAGCCTTGCGCGCCACGCGGAGCTCTTTCGTGCCCGGCTCAGGTGACGGAAGAACGCGTCTCGCCGTTCTGAGGGGTCAGATTGCCTGCCGCGTACCTGTCGTGGGCGTCATCATATCGGAGTCGGTTCTCTCCACCACAGTCTCTTAAGTCGAAGAAGAAAAGTGGACGAGAGAGAGCTAGCTTTCCTCGGCCAGGTTTTCTTTCTTTCGTTTATTTTTACTTGGTCTTCTTCTTCTCTCTCCCCTCACCTCCTCTCTGCCGCCGCCACCGCCGCGGCAGCAGCCGGCGCCATCGCCCTCCACACCCGCGCGGCCCCCTGAGCGCTCTCCGACTGCGCCGTCGCCCACGCCGCCAGCGTCCTCCCCATCTCGCCGGCGCCCTCCGCCCGCCACCGCGGCAGCTCGCGGCCTGTCCGCTCGACGACGCCCGCGTACCGGCGCCGCAGCGCCTCGGCCGCGGCCTGCGACGCCAGCACGTCCCCCTCCGCCCCCTGCAGCTTGGCCGCGGGCGTCCCGGGCGTGCCTCGGAGCCTGGTCAGGCGCGCCCTGCGGCCGTCGACCGCGGCGCGTGCGGCCGAGAGCGCGGCGAGCGCGTTGAGGCGGTCGGCGGCCGCCTCGCGCGCCGAGCGTGCCGAGCGCGCCGCGTCCTTGAGCGGCGTTTCGAGCTCGCGGGACAGCCGCTCGGCGTCGAGCTGCGCCTGGCGGGAGAGGCTCTGGGTGTGGTGCCCGAGGGCGACGAGGGCGTCGGAGAGGGCCGCGGAGGCGGGGATCCCGCGGCCTCGGCCCGCGGTCCCTGCGGCTCCCCCGGCCCCCTCGAGTCTCGCGAGCGCTGCGGCGGCCGCGCCAACCTCGGCCAGCGCCGCGCCGGCCGCGGCTTGCTTCTTCACCAGCCGCGAGGCCTGCTTGGCGACCTCGGCCAGGTGGCTCTCGAGCGCCGCGAGGTACTCGCGGGACCGCAGGAACTCAGGATCCTCGCCCGCGGCGACCGCGGCCGACGAGCTCATGCCGGCGCCGGCGCCGCCGAGCGAGTCGCCGCCGATGCCGCCGCTGAGCCCGCCACCGACGAGCCCTCCGACGCCGCCGGCCGCCGCGGCGAGCGCCCCGACTTCGTCGACGGGCCTGCCCTGGGCGTACGCCGCGGCGGCCTGGCCCAGACCCCGAAGGGAGGCCAGCGCGGCGACGACGCGCCTCTTGGCCGAGGCGGCCGAGGGGGAGGCGGTGGGGTGGTGGGAGGCGCTCGACCCGGGCGCGTGCGAGACGTAGCCCCCCCCTTCTCCGCTGCTGCCTCCTCCTCCTCCTCCGTCTCCTCCGTCGCCTCCGGCCGCGCCGCCGACACCCTCCGCAGCGGCGGCCCCAAGCCCGCCCAGCCCCAGCGCCTGCGCCCTCGACGCCGCCTCGGCGTCCGCGGCCGCGACCCTCGCCACGCGAAGGGCCCAGTCGTCCTCCGCCTCCGTCAAAAAGCCCGCAAAGTCCTCGGATCGCCGCAGCTCCGGGTGCGCCGCGACGGCGTTGGCGAAGCGCGCCAGCGCCTGCCTGCGTCCCTCGACGAAGTCGGCCGAGAGGGCGTACTTTTGCAGGATGGAGGTTTCGGGCAGAGGTGGCACGACGGCGCCGCGGAGCGTCGAGGAGAGGCGGCCGCGGAGCCACTGGAAGTCGCGGAAGCGGCGGATGACAGCGGCGCCGGGGGCCGCGGCGAGCGCCCGGGACGCCGGCGTGGCGGCGGCTTCGGCTTCGGCGGTTGTGGCGGCGCCGCTCGGCCTCGCCTGTACCTTGTACGAGACGTAGGCGGAAACGCCCTCGCCGTGCTTGACCGGGTCGGAGACGGAGACCTCTAGCTCCGGAGCGGAGGAGGGGAAAGTGGAATAGTAGGAGGAAGCAGCAGCAGGCGCGTTGTTGCTGCTGTTGTCGCCGGCGAAAGAGGACGCTGAAGGCTGCTGCGACGCAGGCTGTAAGAGAGAGTTTCGACAGGGTCCGTTTGCGTGAGAGTCAAGGTGGAAGCGGGCAGAGGAACGAGGAGGTGCGAGGAGTAGAGGTGGAGGTGGAGGTGGAGGTTCTTCTTTGTGTTTCTCGCCATCGATTTTTGAATGCAATCCGTTTCCCTCTCTTTCTCACGCATACTTCTTCTCCTCCCAACAACGTACCATGTCGCTCGCAGTACCCATCACGATCGACTCGTAGGGAGGCGGAGGCTCGTCCGGGAAGGAGGAGGGCGCAGCGGCGGGAGCAGCATCAGGAGCAGCAGCGAGAGGCTCGTCATCGTCGATGGCGGCGTTGTCTTCTCCGTGTGTCGCCGAGAACGTCGCCGTCTCCTCGGTCTCCGTCGTGATAACGCCTCTGTTGGCGACGTCGTCGTCGTCCTCGAGCGTGAGGGACGCGAACTGTAGGGGATCGGACATCCTTTCTTCTCCGGAGGTGTCGAAGAAGAAGAGGAGGAGAGACAGAAGAGAAAGCAAAAAGAATGAAAGAAGCACCTGCTTTCAGTTTCTTTTTGTTCTCTCTCTTTGCGTTTCATGCCGCATCGGCAAAAGACGCTCGAGACCGCAGCAGCGACAGCAGCCTCGGCTTACCGGCGCCTCCTGCGAGCGGCAGCTAGCCTCCCTGAGGGGCCCGTGCGATCCAAGGCCTTCGCCAACGTCCGTTCTCTCGGCCGCGAAGGAGGACGAGGAGAGGGAGGAGCATCGCCGCCGAACGGACCAGGCGCCGCCGACATTCGAGGAGGAGCCTCCCTGACGGCCTCTGACGCGCTCTCCGCTTCTCTCTTGTTCCGCTGGGTGGCGCGTCTTCCCAAGGTACGATGCGAAAAAAGCGCAGAAAGAGACAGCGCAGAAGGGAGAGAGAGAGAGAGAGAGAGAGAGAGAGAGAGAGAGTTGGAAAGAGAGAGAAAGAGGAGGGAGAGAGCGTGGCGTCGAAAAGGCGGAGGCGCGCCTTTTTTCCTTTCGCTCTTTACTCACCACCTCCAACCCACCACCATCTCCGCTCCTTGCGACGACCGACACCGAACAGGACCAGCTCTCGGCCCTCCTGGACGGTCACTTCACGTCGAAGAAGAAGAAGAAGAACAACAACAACAACAACAACAACAAGAATACGAAGTAGACCCCCCCTCTCCACCCCCCCGCAGTCGAGAGAGAAAGGATGTCTTCTTCTTCTCCAGCCGCCGCCGTCCCGCCTTCGCCCTCCCCGGCCTCGCTCGTGCGCCCCTGCCTCGAGACCATCGCCGACGTCGCTGCCACCAGAAGGGACCTCTCTGAGCTCGCCGAGAGGGCCAGGGCGCTGCTCAAGGACCTGGACAGAGTCCTGCGGAGGTGCGAGCCCGGGCAGCAAGTCCTTGCCGTTCCCGTCTCTGCTCCTGCTACTGCGGATGCTGATGCTGCTGCCGTCGTCCCGGCACCGGAGGCGGCGGCGGCAGCAGCGGAAGGAGGGGGAGGAGGAGGAGGCGGAGGAGGCGGAGAAGTCGACGCGGCGGATCGACATGACAACGCCAGAGCGGACGCGGCGGCGGCGAGCTCCGACGTCGGCTTCTTCTCCTGCGCGCCCGAGCGCGGCGCGGCCCGGCTGGTGTCGCTGCTCTCTTTCGCCGTGGAGGCGGGAGACGCGAGGCTCTCTGCCGCTTCCGCGGACGCTCTGCACAGGCTGATTGCTCACGGCGTGCTGGGCGGCGCCGTTCACAGCATCAGGGGGGTGATCGTCGATCCCCCGGAGGAGGAGGAGGAGGCGGAGGGAGGAGAGGGAGACGGAAGCAAGGCGAAGACGGCGAGCGAGAGCGGCGACAACGAAGCGACAACGACCTCGACCCTCGGCGCCATCTCCTCTTCGACCGCCGCCGCCGCGGCCCTCAGCGCCCGCGCGAGGGGGATGCCTGCCCTGAGGCCACACGCTGCCGCCGTCGCGATCCTCTGTCGGTGCGCCGACGGGGCGACGGGAAACGTGAACAGTAGCGGCGGTGGCAAACCCGCCTCTAATAACTCTTCCGCGGCAGCGGCGATAACGACGCCGGCCGAGGAGGAGGCCCGCGACCTGGCCACGCTCCGGGGGCTCCTGGCCGCCGCCACCTCCCCGAGGCTGCACGTGCACGGCTCGGCGCTGCTGCTGCTGCTGCGCGCGGCCTTCAGCGTGCACGGCTCGCGGCGGTGCTCGGCCGCGGCGGCGGCCGCGGCGAGGGCGACGCTTTTGCAAATCGCAACGTCCGTCTTCGCGAGGATGGAGGCCGGGTGCCGGTCCGCGGTGCTGCCTCCCGTGGCGCTGCCCCCGGATGCCGCGGTCACGGGAATGATGCTGTTCTGGGGGGCAGGCGGGGCGGACGGCGGCGGCGGCGCTCCTCAGAGCGGCGGCAGCAACGGCAGCAGCAGCAGCTCGGGCGCGTCGTTCTTGGCTGATGCTCTCGGGGCCATGCTCGGCACCGGGAACAGCAGCGCCCACCGCTCCAACCCGTCCACGGAGGCGCTGGCTCGGGCGGGGACGGAGTTCGACGCAGCCTTTGGAGGAGGAGCAGGCGGGCGCGGCACGCGATCGGCCTCGGCGGCGGCGGAGAGGCCCTCGACCGCCGGAGGAGCCCGGGGCGCCGCTGCTGCTTCTGCTTCCGCCGCGGCCGACGACCCCGCCTCTGCCTCTGCCTCTGCCTCTGCCTCTGCCGCCCTCGAGTCCGCGCGCTCCGTGGGCACGCGCGCTGGCTCGGCCTCACTCTGCTCCTCACCGACCTACGCAGCCGCGGACGCCGCCGCAGCCGCCCGCCGAGGCTCCGTCGAAGAGGAGGAAGCGGCGGCCTCGCCCTCCTCGGCCGACGTCCCGGCGCTGCTGCGGCGGGATTCGTATTTCGTCTTCCGCGCGCTCTGCAAGCTCTCCGTCCGCGCCGACTCCGGCCTGCTCGAAGGCGGCGTTGCCGCCTCCTCCGGAAACGCCGCGGACGCCGCCACGGCCGCCGCGGCCTCCGCCGCGGCCTTCTCGCGCGGCAAGGTGCTCTCTCTCGAGCTGCTCCACGCCGTCGCGGCCAACGCGGGCCCCGTCTTCGCCGGCGACCCCAGGCTGGCGGCCGCGCTGCGGCAGCACCTGTGCCTGTGCCTGCTGAAGAACGCAAGGTCGCCGACTCCTGGAGTCGCCAGGCTCGCCGCGGCCGTGTTTACCGCGGCGCTGCTGCGGCTGCGGGAGGGGCTCAAGGCCGAGACGGGCGTGTTTTACCCGATGCTGTTGCTTGCGCCGCTCGAGGAGGCCGGCCCCGTTGCGGTGTCTGCAGCTGCAGCAGCTGGAGCTGCAGCCGCTTCTTCGACGGCTCAAGAGTCCCAGAAGCTCCTTCAGCACCCTTCAACCGACCCCGTTGCCCGCTCCGCCGCCCTGCGCTGCCTGGGGCGCATCTGCGCCGACGGGCAGCTCCTCGTTGACCTGTTCGTCAACTTCGACTGCGACCTCGAGGGCGCTAGCCTGCTCGAGAGGACGGTCGCCGCTCTGGCGCGCGTCGCGGCGCCGCAGAGCTCGGGAACTTCTAGTTCTTCTTCTGCAAACGGCAGCGCTCCGGCGGCGGCCGCCAAAGATGCCTCCCTTCCTCCCCGCCCGCCCTCGCCTCTCACCCAGGAGGAGTCGGCGATGCGCGCCGCGGCCGCGGCCTGCCTCGCCTCGATCCCGCGCTCGCTGGCGGCGTGGGTGCGAGCGGAAGAAGGGGCCGCCGCCGCGGCGGCCGCCGCGGCGGCCGCCACCGCGGACGCCGAGGCTGCCGCGCTGGTCGAGGCCGCTGCGGCTGACGCTGCCGCCGCCGAGGCGTCGCTGGCGGCCTCTGATGGAGGAGGCGTCGCTCGGACCGCGCCTGTCACTGCTGCCTCTGCTGCGTCTGCCGCAGCAAACGCAGCGGCAGCACACACGACGGCTACCGCCGCCGTCGCGGCCAACGCCTCGGCCACCGCCGCCGCCCTCGCCCAGACCCCGGCCGCCCTCGCGGCCCGCCGCGCGTACAAGCGCGAGCTCCAGGCCGCCGTCGCGCTCTTTGGCCGCAAGCCCAAGGCAGGGCTCGCCGCGCTCGCCGCGGCCGGCGTGCTCCCTGCCGCCGACGACGCCGAGGCCGTCGCTGCGCTCCTGCTGCGTCGGCCCTCCTCCCTCGGCCTCGACAAGGCCGCGATCGGCGAGCTGCTCGGCGACAGGGACGAGCTGTCGCTGCGCGTTACCAGCCGCTACGTCGCGGGGCTCGACTTCACGGGCCTCGACTTCGACGAGGCGCTCAGGCTGTTTCTGAGCGGGTTCAGATTGCCAGGGGAGGCCCAGAAGATCGACAGGCTCGTCGAGCGGTTTGCGGAGCGGTACCTGGCCTGCAACCCGAGCTCGTTTGGGTGCGTCTTGCGGGAGAAAGAGAGAGCGAGAGAGGGAGAAAGAGAAAGTGGAGAGAAAAAGGACGAGAAAAAGAGAGAGAGCAAAAAAACCCACTTCTCGACCGCTCGGAATTTCTTTAAAAAAAACCAAAAAAACAGCTCCTCTGACGTCGCGTACGTCCTCGCCTACTCCGTCGTCATGCTCAACACCGACGCGCACAACCCGCAGGTCAAGAAGAAGATGACGAAGAGCGACTTTGTGCGCAACAACCGCGGGATCAACGACGGCGCGGACCTCCCCGAGGCGTTCCTCGCCGCGCTCTACGACCGGATCGTCGGCCAGGAGATCCGCATGAAGGACGACGGCGACGACGTCATCTCCGGCGGGGGAGGCGCGGGAAGACACGTCGGAGGCGGTTCCGGCTCGCTGGCGGCCGCCGCGTCCTCGGCCGCGTCTTCGGCTGCTGCTGCGGCCAACGCGGCGGCTGCGGCTGCGGCCGCGGCAGCGCAGGGTCCCTCGTGGGCCGACACGATTTTGTCATTGATCCCGGGGCGCGGCGCCGCCTCGGCGAGCGCGGCGGCGGCGGCCGCGGCCGCGGGCCGCTCCGCGGCGGACGAGACCGCCGCGGCCTCCGAGGCCGCGCTGCGGGCAACGCACGAGGCCCTGCGCGCCGCTGCCGCGGGATCCACGTTCGCGGCCGCCTGCGGGCGCGAGCCCGCGCGGGCGCTGCTCGACGCCTCGTGGCCGGCGCTCGCCGCGGCGCTGGCGGCGGCGTTCGAGGGCGCGCCGCCGGAGGAGGACCTCGAGAGGACCGCCGCGCTCCTCTCTTCGTCCAACGTCAACGCCAGCGATCCGGCCACGGCCGCGCTGCTCTCGGCCTCCTCGGCCGCCGCCGTCGCGGCGGCGCGCGCGACGGCCGACGCGTGCCTCTCGGGCCTCGCCGACCTTGGCGCGCTCGCGGCCGCGCTGGGCTCCGGGAGCCCCGTCCGCGCCTCGGCGACGAGCCTGGCCTCGCTCGCGAGCCTGCACGCGCCGGCGCGCATGCGCCGAAAGAACGCCGCGGCGCTGACGAGGCTGCTGGCCGTGGCCGATGCGGGCGGGGACGCGCTGGGGGAGAGGGGGTGGTCGGAGGTGCTGCGCGCGGCGTCGAGGTGGGACCTGCTCGTGGCCGCGAGCGGCCTCGGCGGCGGCCTTGGGGGCAGCGGGGGGTTGAGAGTGGGGAGCGACGCGATGCTGGCCGCCGCCGCCGCGACCGCCGCCGCCGCCGCCGCTGCGGAGCAGGGATCGAAGCGGAAGAGCGCGGGCAGCTTCTTCGGCGGGCGAGGGAGCTCTGCGGCTCCTGCTGCTGCTCCTCCTTCCGTTCCCCTCATCGCCCGCGCCGGGGACTCGTTCGCGTCGATCATGGATGCCCCCCTGGCGTCCGCGCCCTTTGACGACGCCCCGAGCGAATCGGGTTGGGGCGCGAAGGACCGGAGTCACCCCCGCGACAGCGACGCCAGCGGCGGCAGGCCCTCGAGGGCCGCGCTTGCCGTGCTCGAGGGCTCTGCAGACGCCGTCGACCGCCTGTTCGTGCGCTCGGCAAGGCTCGGAGCAGACGGGATCGTCGCGTTCGTCGCGGCGCTGGTCGCGGTGGCGGCCGAGGAGCTCGACCCCCCGACTGCTGCGACTGCGACTGCGAGCGCGACGACGGCGACGGCGGCGGCGGCTCAGGTTTCGCCTTCCGCCCCGTGCTACGCCCGCGTCTTCTCCACCTCCAAGATCGTCGTCGTCGCCCACTTCAACATGGACCGCGTGCGCCTCGTCTGGTCCCGCGTCTGGGGCGGGCTGCTCGCCGACTTTTTTGTCTCCGCGGGCTGCCACCGGTCGCTGCCCGTGGCGCTGTACGCGATCGACGCCTTGAGGCAGCTCGCGGCCAAGTTCCTCGAGCAGAGCGAGGGAGGAGGAGGAGGAGGCGAGGGAGGCGAGGCTGCTGCTGCGACGGCGCCCTCTCCCTCTGCTTCCCGCTTCGACGAGGAGGACGAGCTCGACGAGAGCGGCAAGCCCAGGCCCAGGCCGCGCGCCGCCGCCCTCCCACAAATCTCCCGCGGCCGCTCCAGCTTCCAGAACGAGTTCCTGCGGCCGTTTGTCGGCATCGTCCGCTCCGCGAAGGCGGTCGAGGCGCGCGAGCTCGCGGTGCGCTGCGTGGGCCAGCTTGCCGCGGCCCGCCTCGGCTCGATCCGCTCCGGGTGGCGGAGCCTGTTCATGGCGCTGGCGGCGGCCGCCGGCGACGAGAGCCCCGCTGTCGTCGGCGCAGGTTTTGCGTGCATCGAGCGTGTCGTGCGCGGCCGCGCGTTCTGCGCGATCGTTTCGGGAGACGAGGCCGACGGCGGAGCGCGCGCGTTCCCGGACGCAGTCAACTGCCTCGTGGCCTATGCTAACTCGGCAGCGGGCCCCGCGGACGTGGGGCTCAACGCGATCGCCTTCCTGAGGTTCTGCGCCGACAGGCTCGCCGACGGGGACGTGGCCGCGAGCGCGGCGTCGGGCGAGGGCGGCGGGAGCGCTCCTCTCGCGACGGCGACAAAACTCGAAGGGGAAGATAACAACGCTTCTTCTTCTTCTACTTCGCCTCCGCCGCTGCCCCATCCGGACGCCTTCAGGATCAGGCCGGCCTCCTCGCTGACCCCCGCGGCGTCGCCGATGGCAGGAGGAGGAGGGGAGGCCGGCACGCGCCTCGACGAGGGGGCCGGCGGCGACGGCGACGGCGAGCGCCTGTACCTCTGGTTCCCGCTGCTGGCCGGCCTCTGCGAGCTGACCTTCGACCCCAGGCCCGACACCCGCCACGCGGCCATCGAGGTCCTCTTCGACACGCTGCTGGCCCACGGGGGAGCCTTCGGCCCCAGGACCTGGGACAGGGTCTTCGGGTCGGCGCTGCTCCCCGTGTTCGACCACGTGAGGGCCGGTGAGCCCCGGGCGGCGACATTCTCGCGCCCCGGGGGAGACCTCGGCGACTTGTTCGAGCTCGGCGGGGCGGCCGGCGCGGTCGCTGCGGCCGCCGGGGACGGGGGCGCTCCGGCCTCCCCCTCCGCCGCCCCCTCCGCCGCCCGGGCCGCCGCGGCAGCGTGTGCCGCCGACGAGGACGCGTGGCTGTACGAGACGGCGACGAGGTGCCTCTCGAGGACGGTCGACGTCCTCGCCCGGTTCTTCTCCGTCGGAGGAGACGAAGGGGGGGACGCCGAGGCGAGCAGCGCACGCGGCGTCGGAGGCACGGCGGCGCAGCTGCCGCGCGTGCTCGACCTGCTCGCCGCGCTCGTGCGCCGGCAGCACGCGCCGCTCGCAGCCGTCGGCGTCTCCGCCTTTGGCAGGCTCTCGAGCGCGCTGGGACCTCTGCTCGGGGAGCGAGGGTGGGACGCGCTGTCGCGGTCGCTGGCCGAGGCCGCGGCCGACACGGCCCCGGACCTCTCCGCGCTCGTCGCGGCGCGCGGGCTCCCTCCCTCTTCCTCTGGCCAGCACGCTCCGGCCGGCGCCTCTTCTTCTTCTTCTTCTTCTTCTTCTTCGTCATTGTCGCCGGCGCCGAGGCTGCCGACGCTCGCCGCGGGCCCCGGCGCGCGCAGGCTCGCGTCCGCGCGCGCCGCCGCCGCGGTGCAGTCCCTGCTCGTCGGCGTCATCCGGGACGCGCTGCTGAGCGGCCCCGCCTCCGCGCCGCCCCGCGGCTGCGGCGCGCGGGAGCGGCTCCTCGACGCGCTCGAGGGCGTCGCGGGCCGGGCCGCGGCCGCCGACGGCGCCAGGGCGCTGCGCTCGTCGCTGGCGCGCGCGCAGGAGGCGGACGGCGTGCCACTGGCGAGGCGCCTGCCCGACCCGCCCCTGCTGGCCCTGGAGAATGACGCCGGGGCCGCCCTTCTCGCCGTGCTGTCGTCGCGTCCGGAGGTAGCAGCGGCGGCAGCAGCGGCCGAGGCTCAGCCGAGCGGCGACAGCGACGAAGCACGGCTCGGCCGGGTCGCGTCGCGCGCGCTCGAGGCCGTCGAGCTCGCCGGGGCAGAGGCCCCGTCTCCCGTCTCCTCATCCCGAAACGACGGCAACAACAGCGACGCGGCGGCAAAGGCAGAAGCCGCGGCACGCGCCCCGCTCGCCGCCGCGGCCCTCTCGGCCGTCAGGAGGTGCCGCCCTCCGGAGCGCGCCGCGAGGCTCGTGAGGGCGCTCTTTCCTCGCGTGACGGCCGTGCTCGGCTCGGCGCACGCGCCTCCGAGGCTGCTGGCGGAGGTCGCGGCGGTTTTGAACGACAACGTCGCCGGCATGATATCTTGATTTTAGGTTTCGTTTCTGTTTTCTGTTCTATTTTAGAGAGAGAGAGGGAAGATGGAGAGGAAGGGACGAAGGAGGGGCGCGAAAAAGAGAGAGAGAAAGAGAGCTTGGAAGAGAGAAAAAAAAAGTTGGAGTAAAAGCAAAAAACATAAATCAACGTTTCCTTTTTTTCTTTCTACTTTTACACACGAAATCGGGTTTTCTTTTTCTTCTCAACGGTTCATCGACCCTTGGAAGGGTCGTAGGGCTGGCTCATGAGGTAGGCCTGCCCGCCGCTGTTGGTGCCGCTGCTACTGCTCACAGCGGGAGGCGGCGGCGGCGGCGGCGGCGAAGGACTCTGCGTCCCCGGCTGCTGAGGGGAGAAGCGCCCCTGCTGCCTTTGCTGCTGCGATGTCCCCGGGGGGTACTGCGGCGTGTTCCCGGGGCCCATCTGCCCGCCGAGCCATCCTGTTTGTTGCAGGTTTAAGAGCAGAGGACGTTGAAAAGAGGGTTTGGCAGTGAGTTTTTTCTTCCCGTTTCTCTCTCTCTCTCTCTCTCTCTCTCTCTCTCTCTCTCTCCTTCTCTCTCTTTTCAAGGAATAAAGGCAAAAAAAACTCTCACCGACGAACCCGGGCCTGTAGAATCCCGTCCCCGAAAACGGGTTGCAGCTCGGGCTCATCGACGACAGACAGTCGTTTGCGAAGCCGTACTGGTTCCCGACGTAGCCGTCGGAGATGGGCATCTGGTCGATCAGGAGGGCGGCGCGGGAGAGGGAGAGGGAACGCGGCGAAGGGGGAGAGGGAGAGGGAGAAGAAAAGGTCGAAGGAGGCAAGTGAGGCGGGACGACTGTCGCTGCTGCTGTCGTCGTCACTGCTGCCGCTGTCGTCGCTGCCACCACCAAATGGTCTGCTCCTTCCCCTTCTTCTGGCTGGCTCGTCGGGAGGGACCTCATGGGAACGACACGCACGTCAGCGGTCATCGTTCGGGCCTTCTCGTCGTAGCTTGGTCTGCCGAGGACGGTGAGGACAGCCGTCGCCTTTGAGGTGGAATAGTTTTTTTTTGGGGGGGCGCGGTGAGATCTTTTTCGGCCTCTTTCAGACTTCTCTCTCTCTCTCTCTTTTCAAAAAAACAAACTGCTCACCGTGTCCCCTCTCTCCGAAGTTCCCGTCAGAGCTACGTTGGGAACTCCCAGCCACGTTGCTGCTCGCCGAGGGGGGACTTCCTCTTCGTCGGAAGAGTGAGCGTCGATCCGTTCCTCATCGTCATCGGTGGCGACAATGTCGAGCGCCGCCGACGCGAGTGTTGCCGTCGGCAGGACTCCGGCCCTCCTGTCCGGCCTCTCCGAAAACCACACCGCGGTCGGGGCGACGCCCTCAAGGGTCAGCTTCCCGAGGTCCGGGTCTGGGTCCCCGGCTTCTCCCAATTGGAGGAAGGCAGCGTCGGACTGCAGGGTGAAGAGGAGGGTCGGCGCCGGCTTGGTGCTCTTTGCGTCGGCGGCGGGCAGAGGCATGCCGAGGGACGCCGCCGCGGCGGTGGAGAGGCGCGCCGAGCGCAAGTTCCGCGCGTCACATGTCTTTGAAGCGACAAAAATCACCGTCAGGAGCAGCGGGCAGAGCAGTAGCAGCGCCCTTGGCCGCGAGGAGGAGGAGGAGGAGCCCGAGGAAAGTCGCATTGCGTTCAGTTACGAGCCGAGCGAGGAAACCTTGGGGGAATTGAAAAAAAACGAGCCTGCTGGCAGGCTCGTCGCTGGCGCGACAAGCCTTTTAAGGTCCCACGTGAATCAAGGAATCTATTCGACTCAAGATGGACCCCTCAGCGGGAGCAGGAAAGCACCGTCTCGGAGAGAAAGGAGAGAGCGCGAGGCGTTACGACCCGAGTAGATCTGCGTCGTCTGTCGACGCTCGGAGTTTTCAGTTTGTTTTTTTCTCTTCGATGTCTGAAGGGCACTTCAGACATCCTTTTTCTTCCCCTCTTCTTCCCCCTCTCTTCACGCCACCACCACCAACACCACCACCACCAACAACAACAACCATGGCCGCCAGCTTCTCCGTCGCCCTCGTCCCCTTGGCCCCGCTCGTCGCCCTCCCCCCGCGCCTCGTCGCCGCCGCCGCCTCCTGCGCCTGCCTCATCGGCGGCGCCGCCCTGGGAGTCGCCCGCGTCCGCGCCGGCGAGCCGCGCGCGGCCGAGGCCGCGACGGCGACGTTCGCCACCGTGGGGGCCTCGCTCGCCGTCTCGGCCTGGTGGCTGCTGGCGTCCGGTGGGGTGGGGAACTTGAAAAACAGCGACGAGAGAGGAGGAGGAGGAAAGTGGGGGGGGAGGCGGAGGAAGGAGGCGGTGCGAGGGGCCGTCAACAGCGGCAGCAGCGGCGGCGGCGGGGATGGCGCTCCTCCTCCTTCGTCTTCCTCTTCTTCTTCTTCTTCTTCTTCAAAGCAGCGTCAGCAGCAGCAGCGCCCGCTCGCGCTCGCAGCGAGGTTCGCATCCGTGCCCTGGAAGGCCGCGCAGAGGGCATCTAATGCCGGGAACGCTCTCTGCCCGTTCACAGGTGGGGGTCGAGGGACGTTGTTGTTCGAGGGGAGCATGACGAAGAGGGTCGCGGAAAACGGCTATTCCCTCCTTTTTCTCAGAGTGCCCCTTGGCCAAAAAAAAGACAAAAAAAAACAAAAAAACAGGAGAGCGCGCCTCCCTGCGCTGCCCCTGCTGCAGGGCCACCGTCTCCAAGAACGCCTGGCACTCCGGGGACAGGTTCAGCGGGCTGAGTCTCGGCGGCGGGCCCCTGCTCTGGCACCCTGCCGAGGCGGCGCTGGAAAAGGTAGACATGTTTCTTCTTCTTCTTCTTCTTTTTGCCAAAACGAAAAGGCACCCTTTTTTTTCCCTTTGTCTCCCACGCTTTCTTTCCCCCTCCCTTTTTTGCGCTCCGAAAACAACAACAGGACGACTCCCCGATGGAGAGCAGAATCAAGCTCGACACTGCCCTGGACCTCAAGGGAAACTTTTTGTTCGGTTAGTTTTGGGTTTCGGCGAGAGAAGAAGAAGGCCGTTTTCTTCTTTTTGCTTATCGCAGCAAAACTGAAAAAAAAAACACGCTCTCACCTCTCATCTCTCTCTCCCCCCTCAAAACCCTTTTGCCCCCCCCAGCCGCCGTCTCCCCCTGTTGCATCGGCTGCGCCCGCGCCCTCAAGACCACCAACCTCCTCCCGCGCCTGGGAGCAGCGTCCGCCTGCGCGGCCCTGGCTCTGGCGCTCGTCCCCTGGGGCCTCGGCGCCTCGCTGCACCAGCTCGACGGCGCCGTCGAGGGCGCGTCGGCGGGCTCGCGAGCGATGGCCGCGGCGCTCTGCCTGGCGCTGTGGTGCGCTGCACAGTGCGCCGCGGCGCTGGCGCACGCCGTCGGGGCCGCGGTGACGTTCGCCGAGAGCTACGAGTGCTGCCGCTTCGCCGGCGGCGAAGAAGCAGGATTCCGGGGAGGCTCAAGGACGTTTGCTGTCAGCAGCGGCCAGCAGCAGCAGCAGCAGCAAGAAACCGCTCCTCGCTCCAAGCTTGCGTCTGCATTGCTCTCCCTGGCTGCCGGTCCCAAGTGGAGGGGCGCCGTCGGAGGAGGAAGCCCGGGCGCGGAGGCAGGAGTGAGGGAGAAGGAGAGGAAGGAAGCCGGGACGCAGACGGGAGGCGCCGAGGAGACGGCGGCGGACGCGGCGGCGTCTTCTTCTTCGACCACGAACTGAGTTCTTGTTGCCTCTGATTCTATTCGTTCTGTTTTCTCGCCATATTTTGCAATACATTCTCTTCTTGTGACACGGGGTTCGAAATGGCGAAGCAGAGCCAGCAGGAGAGGAAGAAAACAAGAAAGGAAGAAGAAAGAGCCTGGAGGAGGTTCTGCGAACGACCAAGCCGGAAAAAAACACAAATTTTTGAATTCTTCTTCTCCTAGGTCGTCTCTCTCCCTCTCTCTCTCTCTCGCAGCTTTCTTTCACTATTCCGCTCTTGCAGAGAGTCCAAGGATATCATTGATAATCGACGACCGGACATAGAACGCAATAGAAGGCATCCAAATAATGCCCCTCCCGGCGAGCACCATGAGCGTCATCGGCGGCGGCGCAGCCTCAATGCCGAAGAAGCAGATGCGCCGCTCCCTCCTCGCCGCGAGTGCTAGGACCGCTTCTGCGCATCGTCTCCCTCGCTCGCGTGTCCAAGAGCGCGGCCCGACACCTCCTGCAGGTATGGAATGGAGAGTTTCTGCTCTATGCGGGCAGGAAGGAGAGTTGCGTCAAGAGCATGGAGCCGCCGCAGCGGCCTCATCGGCAGTTTGCTTTTTTTGTTGCTTTTTCCAATGGTCATCTCTTTTCGAGCTCAAGTGATCTTGCTCCGAGACCGGTTCCGTCATGTTTGAGCCGACAGGAGCAATTTCACAAAGTATTTCTTGCGCCTCGGATTCGCAGAGAAGGAAACAAAACTCTCCCCGCGGCGCTAGCACGCACCAATGGAATCACCCCACTCGAGCGAGAGATGCTCGATGCCCCCCCCCTTTCCCTCTCGCTCGCTCTCTCGCCGATCGAGCTTTTTTTCCCCTTTTTTCGAAGGCAACAACTCCAAGAGCCCACCACCACCACCACCACCAACAACAACAAAAACTCACCCGCTTCGTCCCCCCCCCCCCCCCCCCCCCCCCCCCCCCCCCCCCCCCCCCCCCCCCCCCCCCACCCCCACCACCC
>Ga0114918_10002802_pt1 | contig 15509 bp, 17 predicted proteins | sample LantaG_FD_87015 | JGI IMG/M metagenome (GOLD analysis project Ga0114918, IMG submission 87015) | Deep subsurface microbial communities from Baltic Sea to uncover new lineages of life (NeLLi) - Landsort_02402 metaG | ecosystem: Environmental > Aquatic > Marine > Oceanic > Sediment | place...
CCTGATTAGGTCTGTTGATGCCGTAGACGGCTGCGTGGCCTGGATGAAATATCTTGTCGACGCGCGCGATCTCGAGGAAGTGGTTGCCCGCCCCGAGGGTGCCCAGCTGGCTGCTGCCCCGTTTCTTGGCTCGGGGGCTCACCTTGTCCGGGTTGGCCTCCTTCATGCAGCCTCCTTCCTCGGTGTGGCTGGCGTCCCTGTCCCAGCCGTAGCCCTTGTCCACGGCCCACTGGATGCCCTCGCTGACGGCCCTCTCCAGCTCTCTGACGCTGAGCCTCATCTTGCTGCCCACGCCTACGCCGCAGGGCACCAGCTGGAATATCCTGTTGATGAGCTCCTGCTTCCTAGCATCGACCTCCTTGTAGGTGAGGTCCGTCCGCAGCAGCCGGACGCCGCAGTTGATGTCGTAACCGACGCCGCCGGGCGTTATTATCCCCTCGTCGGCGTCGAAGGCGGCGACGCCGCCTATGGGGAAGCCGTAGCCCTGGTGGCCGTCGGGCAGCGTGATGCCGTTCTTGATTATGCCGGGGAGCTGGGCGACGTTGACGCTCTGGGTGAGGGTGTCGTCCCGCTTCATGGCCTCAAGCAGGACCTTGTCCGCGTAGATGCGGGCGGGCACCTTCATGTGCCTGCTGTAGGCCTTGGGTATCTCCCACGTGTAGTCATCTATCTTGTCTATGGGGAACTGCATGGATTCTCACACCCTTTGCGCCAGTAATCCTAATAAGCGTTTATTGGTGTCTAAACCAATGATGGGACGTGCAGTGGAAGGTCCTTAAAACGGTGCCCCTAGCGGAGGTCCAGAGCCGCCTCAGGGACTACGAGGAGCGGCACGGTAGCCTGAGCCGCCTACACGAGGAGTTCACCAAGGGCAGGATGCCGCCGGGCATGTTCGACGACTACGTAGAGTGGACCAGCATGAGCCACGCCGTCCGTGCCTACCAGGAGGGAGAGGACTTTGAGTACCTGGCCGACGTGGACCTTAACCTGTCCCAGGAGGACTACGCCAAGCTCACACCCAAGAGGCTCATGCTGCTGGACCACCTCATAGAGAGTCACGCATCCTCAATAAACGAGCTCGCCGCCGCGGTCGATAGAGACGTGAAGAACGTGTACAACGACCTCAGGACGCTGGAGTCCCTGGGGCTAATCAGCCTAGTCAAGATGGGGAGGAGCCTGGTCCCCGAGCTGCTGGTGTACGAGATAACCATCCTCCTCGGCTGAATACTGTTATATCGCCGGGGCGTTTGTATCGTGTGATATAAATGTCTGGTAATCCATGCGAGGCGGACCTTGTTCTGCTTAAAGGCAAGATTCTCACCGTGGACGACGAGTTCACCGTCGCCGAGGCGGTGGCCGTCAAGGACGGCAGAGTCATGGCAGTCGGCTCCTCCACGGAGATCGAGAAGCTGAAGGGACGCTCCACCGAGGTCATAGACCTCGAAGGGAAGACCGTGATGCCCGGGCTCTACGACAGCCACATCCACGTCGTAGGCACAGGCACAGCGTTGCAGATGATAAACTGCAGGACCCCGCCCATGATGAGCATAGAGGACATGAAGAAGGCAGTAGCCGAGAAGGTGGGGGAAGCGAAGCCCGGCGAGTGGATACTGGGCAGGGGCTGGGACCAGGCCAAGCTGGCGGAGCACAGGAACCCGTCGAGGTGGGACCTGGACGAGGTGTCCCCCGACAACCCCGTGGTCCTCACGAGGACCTGCGGCCACCTCCTCGTCGCCAACAGCGCCGCCCTAGAGATCGGGGGTATAACCAAGGACACTCCTGACCCCCTCGGCGGGAAGATAGTGCGTAACCTGGAAGGCGAGCCCACTGGCATGCTGGAGGAGGGCCCCGCCATGAACCTGGTGAGGAGGCACGTCCCCGAGACCGGGATACCCGAGACCATGGAAGCCATAAGGGCCGCGTTCAAGGCGTTCAACATGGTCGGCATCACCAGCGTGATAGACCCTGGGAACACCGAGGACGAGATGGTGGCCTACCAGCTCCTCAGGGAGGCGGGGGAGCTCACCGTTAGGACCAACGTGATGCTCCGCGCCGTCCAGCAGGGAGACACCATCGAGGACAGCGTACGAAGGATCGAGAACTTCCCGATGATCACGGGGATGGGAGACGACCTCCTCAGGTTCCAGGGGGTGAAGCTTTTCATCGACGGCGGCATAGGCGGGAGGACAGCGCTGCTCAGGGAGCACTACGAGGGCGACCCGGACGACTACGGGCTTCTGACTCTCCCCGTGGAGCATCTCCAGATGCTCGTGGACGCCGCCAACAGGCGAGGCATGCTCGCCGGCATCCACTGCGCCGGAGGCAAGGCCATGGACATAGTGCTTGAGGCGTACAGGAAGACCGACGAAGTCAAACCAATAAAAGGCCGCCGGTTCTACCTCATCCACGCCTACCAGCCCACCGAAGAAAACTTCGAGACCTGTCTCGATCTAGGCGTCCAGGTGGCGAGCCAGCCCAGCTTCCTCTACTACCTTGGGGACAGCTACCACGAGAACGTAGGCGACGAGCGCAGCAAGTGGCTCAAGCCCCACAGGGCGTGGATAGACCACGGCATAATGGTGGCCGCCGGCACCGACAGCCCGGTGACGCCGTACCCTCCGTTCCCGAGCCTCTGGGCAAGCATCGCGAGGCGCACCGAGGTGAAGGGCACCCAGATGGGCACCGAGCAGTGCGTCACCCGGGAGGAAGCCATACGGATGTACACCATAAACGGCGCCTACCTGACCTTCGAGGAGGACAGCAAGGGAAGCCTTGAGCCGGGGAAGCTCGCCGACATGGTCATCCTGGACAGGAACATAATGACGTGCCCCGTGGACGACATCCGGGACACCAAGGTGCTCCGCACGTTCCTGGGCGGAAAAACCGTCTACAAGGCCTGACCATATTTTTTAATTTTCTTTTAAGGACAACCACGCTACCTGTGGTCGTGGGGGCTGTCATGGGTCTTGATGGGATAGATCTTGAGCCATCCGTCCACGACGCCGTAGCCGCGCAGGCCGTCGTACTCGATGTCATTGTCCTCAAGGATCTTCAGCGCCTCGTCTTCGAGGCCGTGAGGCACGTAGACGAACAGCTTCTTGACCTTGCGGCCTACGCTTGCGCTGTTGCTTAGGAGCCGCCAGAGTTTGGCTCGGGTCTCGTTGACATCCTCGGTGCGCTCCACCATGCCCAGCTCCTGGACGCCGCCGTCGCAGTTCAGTATGACGACGCTGGGGTAGACCACCTCACCCCACGGACTCAGCAGCCCGAACCTTTTCGTCTCGTCGTTGACTATGGTCTCGTAGCAGTTTGGCCAGCTGGTCTCGGGCTGGTCCACGAAGGGGAACCGCGTCGCTGCGATTATCCTGGTTACCCTGTGCCGCTGTATCTCAGGATCCACCACTCTAGCTCAGCCCTATCTCGTCTGCGACGCCCTGCATTGCCTTGACGGCTATTTGCGCGAACTCGCTGAAAGGTAGCCCTATCTCCTCGCACCTCATGATGTTCTCGCGGCTCACCTGGCGTGCGAAAGATTTGTCCTTCATCCTTTTCTTGATGCTCTTCGCCTTCATCCCATCCAGCTTGTTGGGCCGCACCAACGCGTTTGCCACTATCATCCCCGAGATGCCGTCGGCTACTAGGAGCGATATGTCGAACCTTGTCTCAGGTTCATGCCCTGTCAATGGGTTGTGGCGCCTGACGGCGTTCACGGCGTCCTCGGGCAGGAGGTCCTGCACCATGTCGGCTGAAACGGCGCCGTGCCTGCTGAAGTCGTCGCCGAAGGTCTCGTAGTCCACGTCGTGGAGGATGCCCACCGCCTCCCATAGATCGGGGTCCTCCCCGAACCGCTCAGCCATGCCCCTCATGATGGCGCCCACGGCTATCATGTGGTTCACGAGGTTCCTGTTCTTCACGTTACGCTTAACGAGGTCGATGCACTCTTCCCGGGTGATCATGGCTATAGGAGCGATGCGGCGTTGTTTAAGCGTTAGGTTGATATGGGATCGCGATGGCTATGGTAGTCATTCGGTGAAACCATTGGAAGAGCCGCAGTCAGACAGGCAGACGAGGCTTCTCAGCTACGGCCTCATAGTGATGACGCTGACCCACACGATGACCCACAGCTTCCAGAACATCCACACGGCTCTGTTCCCGGTGCTGCGGGAGGAGTTCATGCTCACCAACCAGCAGATAGGCATCATAGCGTCGATACCCAACCTCTGCCAGGCGCTCCTCACCATACCCGCGGGGCTGCTCAGCGACAGGGTCGGCAGCAAGAAGATGCTCCTCCTAGCCATGGCTGTGGCCTGCGTCGGCGCCTTGACCGCGAGCGCCACCAACAGCCCGACGATGCTCATAGTCGCCGTGAGCCTCCTCTACATAAACACCACCGTCTACCACCCCGCGGGCTACAGCTTCGTCTCCCGGAGCTTCAAGCCTAGGGACAGGAGCAAGGCCCTCGGTATACAGGGGGCCGGCGGCACCCTCGGGATGTCCATGGGCCCCATAAGCCTCGCCGTACTCATCTACCTGGGGTTCCAGTGGAGGCAGGTCTACCTTTTCTGGTTCTTCCCTCTCCTCCTTGGCATCGCCATGATACTGAGAATAAAAGAAGAGCCCACCGAGGACATCGTCCTCAGCGACATCGAGAAGACCGAGCAGGGGCAGTCAAGCAACCTATTGACGGCGAGCCTCCTGTTCTTCATGGTGTACAGCGGAGCCAAGATGATAGCGTCCGGCATGACCAACAGCTTCCTCAACGTGTACCTCGTTGAGACCCAGGGCTGGGCGTTCGAGTACGCGAGCCTGATACTGGGCGGCAGCTACATCATGGGGATAATCGCCGCCCCTATCGGCGGGTTCCTCGCCGCAAGGTACGGCGACAAGAGGTGGACTCTCGCCGTGTTGGCCGCTAGCTACGCGTGCTACATACTTGCCTTCCTCGTGGGCGGCGTCCTGCCTTTCACCCTCCTGTACCTGGGCCACGGGTTCTTCAACTTCCTAGGCATGGCGTCCAACAGCAGCATCATGGCAAAGCTCTCGCCCGGGAAGCAAAGGGGTCTTGGTTTCGCGCTCTACTTCCTGCCCGGCAGCGTCATGGGCGCCATCGCCCCGATGATGGCGGCGTTCATCGCGGACAGCCTGGGGATGTACACCATATTCATGGTTAGCTTCGCCGCCTACGTGGCCGCGATCCTGGTGCTGATGTTCGGCGTCAAAGTCGATTAGCCGCCAAAGCCAGTTTACGGCGGCTGGCGGTCTGTGCCCGAAAAACGGCTCTACACCAGGTAGGGCCAGATCAGGTACGCCATGAGTATGGTGAGCAGTGCCCCGGTGATGTCCAGCAGGACGCCCGCCTTGATCATTTCAGGCATTGACACCTTGCCCGTGCTGTATGCGATGGCGTTGGGCGGCGTCCCCACCGGGAGCATGAAGTCCAGGCTCGTGCTGATGCCGACGGCGACGGCGAGGATGACAGGGCTGAACCCGGTCTTCTGGCCGAGCCCTATGGCTATGGGGAGGAAGATGCCTGCGCTTGCGGTGTTGCTCGCCACGATGCTGACGCCTAGGCCGGCGACGGTCACAAGCGCTATGGTGACGAGGGGGGAGCCGCCGCCGGTGAAGCTGAGCAGCATGTTGCTTATGACGTTCACGAGGCCCGAGACACTCAGGGCGTTGCCGAGGCTGAGGCCCCCGCCGATGAGCAGCAGGGTGTCCCACTTCCCTTGCTTTATGTCCTGCTCTTCGAGGAGGTCAAGGAAGTAGAGGAGCACAATCACCAGCGCTGCTACTACGGCGGAGCTGTAGCCGTGGCCGCCCCAGCCTATGAGGTTGGCTATAGGCTCCGGGAGCCTCCCGGTGAGCCACGCGAGGACGGCGAACCCGAACACGTAGAGGGTGAGCCTCTGCCTCCGGGTGAGCTCGGTGCTCGTCCTCTCTAGGGGCGGTATTTCCTCGACGTCGGTTGGGAAGATCGCGAAGAGCACCACCCAGATGACGAGTATCTGTATGACTGCTATGGGGAACCCGTAGAACATCCAGCCGAGGAAGCTTATCTCGTAGCCCACGAGCTCCTTGAGGCTGGCCGCAGCCATGGCGCAGGTGGTGGTCCCCACCAAGGTGCTGAGGCCCCCCGCCGTGGACGAATACGCGATGCCGAGGATCATTATCTTGCTGAAGTTTCCTTTTACATCCCTGACACGCTCGGTGATGTTCAGCGCCATGGTGATGAGGAGAGCCGCGGACGCGGTGTTGCTTATCCACATGCTCAGAAACCCGGCGGTGACCATGACGGCGAGGACCACGGTCCGGGCCCCCGCCTTGACCCTGGAGACGATAAGGTACGCGAAGTACTCGTCGAGGTCGCACTTCTCGACCGCCACCGCCAGCATGAAGCCGCCCAGCAGCAGCATGACCACGGTGTCGAAGAACGGCGCCAACGCTGCCCCGAAGCCCTGCACCCCGAGGAACGCCTGGAGAAGCGGTATCAGTATGCTGGTGGCCGCCAGCGGCACGGCCTCCGTGGTCCAGAGGCCAGACGCGACGATGAGCACCACGAGGGCGGAGCGCTGACTCTCGGTGAGGGTCTCGGCCGTGGCGTTGTACGCCCCCACGCTGAGTAATATCACGGCGGCGAGGACGACTACTCGTTTCCTGTTCACACGTGGTCACTCTAGAGCTGCTTGAAGGAAATTATGTCCAGATTCTCCTCCGACGCGAGCTGGTCGATGAGGTTCTTCATCTCGAAGATGTTCTCCAGCTCCACGGTGCCGTAGAGCACCGCCAGGCTCGGGTAGTTCTTCTCGGAGGCCACCAGGAACGGAGGCACGGCTATGGTGCTCGTGAAGTCGGCCAAGAACCTCTGCCGTTTGAGCTTGTCAGCGAACTTACGGAGCACGTTGTTGTCTATGACGTCGCCGCGGACGATCATCTCTATGGTCACGAGCTTGCTCATCTTGTCCCGCCTTCTGAAATCCGTGAAAGTAAACGAGGCTAGGTTAAAAAGGTATTCAAACCGTTTCGGGGTACTGAAGATGGCTCCGGGTGGGACACCCTCGTTTTTCCTGTACTAGACGTCTTCTTCCCGTGTAAACGTTTTAATCAAGTATGTCGGAAACCGTAACTGTGAACTCGTTTTGAAGCCCTTTAAGCTGCCGTGGATGACCGGCGAGTTCACGCCTGACAAGGAGGTTGTCATCGTCAAGCTGGTGGACGTAATCGAGAGGGTTAGGCTCAAGAGCCCATAAAAAAGTTAGGCTATTCCAGAGGATGATAAGATGGTTATTTTTCCCTTTGGTACAGTATCTTGCCGTTGACGAGGGTCATGTAGCACTGGGCGTCCCTTATCTCCTCCACAGGGATCTCGGTGAGGTCCCTGTCGAAGACGGCGACGTCGGCCAGCTTCCCCGGCTCCACGCTGCCCACGTTCTCCTCGTTGAACCCTGCGTACGCCGAGTTCAGGGTGTAGCCCTTGACTGCCTCGACGAGGGTTATCCGGTTCCTCCTTATGGGGTGGTTGACGGCGCTCCATATCCCGTAGATGGGGTTGAAGGGCATTCCGTCGCTGCCGAAGGCCACGGTTATCCCCTCGTCTATGAGGGTCCTGTAGGGGTTGCTCATGCGCTCCCGTCTGTCGCCGAGGCGCTGGTTGTACATGCTGCCGGGGCCGCTCCACTCGCCTATGAAGTTGGGCTGCATCGCCGGCACTATTCCGAGTTCCTTGATGCGCTCTATCTGCTGGCTGCTGAGTATCTCGCAGTGCTCTATCCTGTGCCTGTGGTCCTTCCGGGGCTCTCTCCTGAGGGTCTCCTGGATGCCGTCGATGACGTGCTCTATGGCCAGGTCGCCTATGGCGTGGGTGGCCACCTGGAAGCCGTGGCTGTGGGCTGTGCTGGTCTTCTCGGTGATGGCCTCAGGCTTCTCGAGGAGCAGGCCCTTGGTGGTGGGGTCGTCCTCGTAGGGCTCGAAGAGGGCGGCCGTGCGGGCGCCGAGGCTCCCATCGATCAGTAGCTTGACTGCGCCGATGCGCAGCATGTGGTCGCCGAAGCCGGTCCTGATGCCCAGACTCATGGCGGCCTCCGGCGTCTCCGTCATCAGCATCACGTTGGCGCGGACCTTGAGGTTGCCGTTGTCGTGGGCCAGCTGGTAAGCGGTTATCTCCTGGGGGCCGAGGCCGGCGTCGTGTATGCCTGTGCAGCCGAGGCTGAGTGCGTGGTCGCTGGCAACCTTGAGGCCCTCCACCAAGGTCTCCATGGGGGTGGAAGGTATGTTTCTCATGACCAGGTGCCTGCAGTCCCTGAGGACTCCGGTGGGCTCCCCGTCGGCGTCCCTGTCGATGGTGCCTCCTTCGGGTTCCGGCGTCTCGGCGTCTATCCCGGCAGCCTCCAAGGCCTTGGTGTTGACGCTGACGAGGTGGCCGCATATCCTGACCATGGCCACCGGGTTGTCCGGGGTGACGGAGTCGATGTCATCCTTGGTGATGTACCTGTTCTCGGGCCACTTCGCCTCGTCGTAGCCGCGAGCAATGATCCACTCGCCGGGTTCGATCTCCTCGGCGCGCTTCCTTATGAGCTCCAGGGCGTCCTTCATGGTGTCCGTGTATCTTATAGGTACGGTGGTGAGCATGTTGACGCCCATCCATATGAAGTGGCAGTGGCTGTCTATGAGGCCGGGGAGAACCGTCATCCCCGATACGTCGTAGACCTCCGATCCTGGGGGTATCTCCGTCTCCCCTTTCTTTCCGGCGGCGACGATGTACTCGTCCCGCAGGACGACGACGGAGTCTTTGACTGGGTCTGCACCCGTCCCGTCTATGAGGGTGCCTCCCACAAGTACGCGGGGGCAGGTAACTAGTGTCATTTTGAATGTCATTCGCACATTATTCCAGAATATAAATCTTTACTTATTCCACACCGAGATTACGATGAACGTAAAGAACGATGATCCAGCCACGATTAAATCGTATATTATGGTGCGTAAGTAGTAGTCGATGCACCTGTTTGTGAGGAAGCCAACGTTTTAGGGCCTGTACGGTGCGGTATTCGCAGCTGCGTCCCTTTCAGTATAGCTTATTTACTGGGTGTAGATATCTGTGGGTGGGCTCGTAGTCTAGTCAGGATATGATTCTGGCCTGCGAAGCCGGAGGTCGTGGGTTCGAATCCCACCGAGCCCGCCACTGATCAACCTGCCCCCATTGTCTTGGGTTTACGGTAAATGGAAGATAGTCGTTGATCAGAATTTTATCATCACTTCTCGGTAACGCGCGCGCACTCGAAATGTTTAGTAACGGGGTTTGTGGAGTGTATGTGGACTGTTGTGGCTGAAACACGAGACCTTGAAATAGTAATACAAAACGTAGTAGCCTCCGCAACCCTCAACCAGAAATTCAACCTACTAGACATAGTAAAAACCTTCAGAAACGTCGAGTACAACCCCAAACGGTTCCCCGGCCTCGTATTCAGGCTCAAACGACCTAAAACAGCCACCCTCATCTTCAGCACAGGCAAAATGGTGTGCACAGGAGCAAAATCCGAGAAACTTGCCAGATCCGCCGTAAAGAAAGTCGTCAGGGAACTCAAAAACAATGGGATAATAGTGTTGGGGAGACCGGTGATTATCGTTCAGAACATCGTTGCCTCGGCCAACCTCCACAGCAAGGTCGACCTAGAGACCGCTGCCGACCTGCTGGATAATGTGATGTATGAACCCGAACAGTTCCCCGGATTGATCTACAGGATGAGTGCCCCCAAGACAGTCCTGCTTGTATTCACTACAGGTAAGATTGTATGTACCGGAGGTAAGAGCGAGGAGATCGTCCACGAATCCGTAAACAAACTATACGAACTATTAGACGACTACGACCTATTCTACAAATAAACTGATTATTCTTCATATGCGGATTGCTTAATATATAACCTATCAATTGATCCGGATGTTGCGCGCGCGATTGGCGGTAACTTGGTCTCAGGTGACGTTTGGGGCAATAACCTGTCCATCCGCTATTTTGAAGGAGACTTTATAATGACTGTATGGCGGGTCAATGAGATGAATATGTGAGTCGATGATCAAAATACAATGATAGAAAGTGAGGATAAAATTATGAATAAAAAAGAGGGAACTTTTCGGGTGATATCTCCGCTGAGGGTAGGTTTCGAATCCCACCGAGCCCGTTTTATATAGCTAGTTTGTTGCCTTGATTTTGTCCATTTCTTCTCGAACCTTGAATATCTCCTCAGCGGCCAGCCTCGCGGCGACAGCGCACACCCCCGGACACTTGTCAAGACCTCCGTTCCTGTACCACCACTCAGCGTCTTCTTCCTTGAAGAAATCGATCTTCCTTCCGAAGAGCTGTTCCTGTATCTCGAAGCATCTCACTGTCCCGTATTTCTCCTTGAACCTGTCGAAGACGCTGGAGGCTGCCCCCATCGTGTCCACGTATCCTTCGAAGTCGCCGAGGCTTTCGGTTCCCTTCTCCAGCCCGATAGCCATGATAGCCCCTATCAAGGCGCCGCATGTCTCCCCTTTTCTGGCGACGCCGGCGGACAGGGCTGTGCTGGACTTGAATGCAGCCGTGAACGCTCTTTGGTCGTCCGTCATGTTCAGGTGTGTCTGGAGGGCGTGGAGGACGCATCTGGCGCATCCCTCGTAGGCCCTGTTGTTATCGTAGGCTGCCTTGGCTACGCGGTCAAGTGTCTTCGCCTTCGACCCTGCTTTCTCTGAGCGGGTGTCGTAATTGGCGGTTTCCTCAGGGTAATAATTTTTCGGCATACCGATCTCCTTGCAGATACTCTGTAAGGTATGCATTAAAAAATCTCTCCGATGTGTAACTACGCACCATCTCGATGGTCGCCTTGTCATCTCCTTAAGAGGATTGTTTTATCTCATCGAAACGAACGTCATATGCATAGTACGGATCTCTGAGGGATAGTATGTGAAACAAAAACTCTGCGTCTGGTATAATGAATCCTCTGGAGTGAAGAGGGCTTATGATCTAGGCCTGATTGACAGGAAGTGGGTGGAATCATACTGCTGGAACGGTGGAAGAGGCTGTGTGAGAAAGAAGAGGTTCGAAGAAGAAGGCTATGTATCCCCGGACTACGTTTTACCCGACGGATCAGAGAGCCAGCCCGTCAAGGAGTACATGAAAAGCAAGAAAAGATTATGATCCATAGCCTCGCGTCACCGTTTTTTAAAAGGGTGGTTAGGCTATAGGTATCGTTGATAGATATGAGTATGAAGGAACTAGCTGAACAGATAGAGTCCCAGCTACGAGTCGCCACGACGCCCATCGCCGTTAAACTCCTGGAGACAGAGGACGAGATACCCGAAGGCGCCGTGAGACCCCGGAAAGACCTTGGACACAGTCTCTCGACATGCCAAGCCTTCTCTTACAGTAGGCGCCGCGGCTTGACGGTAGCCCAGCTCAAGGAGGACATGTGGTGCCCGGAGCCTGTCATAGGGTATGGGTTGGAGGAGGCTCCCCGGTATTTCTTGGAGGGAAACAACAGGTACCCGTCAGATGTCGTGGACATTGAAGCAGGTAAAGCGTGGGCAAGCAAAGAGTTCCCCAGGCTCCCCACCGGGAAGTATATCGGGGTAGTCTCCGCGCCTCTTACCGACGCCGTGTTCGATCCCGATGTTATACTTGTTTACTGTAACCCGGCCCAGATGACGTTGATGCTTCTTGCATGGGCGTACAGAACCGGGTTGGACATGGAGACCAAGCTGGGCGGCCACTCAGCGTGCGTCTACAGCGTGGTGTTCCCGATGCAGAAGGACGAGTGCTGCATCAGCACTCCATGTGGCGGCGACAGGTGGCGAGCAATGGCTGGCGACGACGAGATGATATTCAGCATCCCCGCTGGCGAAGCCGGACGCATGCTCGAGGGGCTCAGGTACATGGAGGAGACGGGTCGTAAGATGCCTTTCGGGTTGAGCATGCAGCCCGAGTACCAACTCGAGGAGAGCTACCAAAAGATAGCGAGGTTGTTGGGCATGGATCATGTAGAATGAACCTGATCTTATTTTTATCCATGACATCTAGATGTTTCAAGATGAACAAGCAGACTCTGGCCAAACAGCTCGTAACCCATCTGAAGCAGCTTTACGGGGATAGAACAAGCGTATCCGTGGCTAGCCTCGAAGAGATAAACATGGGCTGGGAGACCGAGCTATGCACGTTCGAGGTCGACGTTTCCTGGAAGATCACTATCTATAGATCTTGACTAGGCTGTCCACAGACTCTCTCGGCTGCTTCGGCTCGTCGCCACTTGATCGCCCTATGGGAAGTATAGCCTCGAGCCTGTAGCCATCGGGGACCTCGATGACTTTCTCGACCAGCCTGGTATCGCTTGGCGTGTATGTCACCGTCGCCAGCCCGAGCTCCTCGAGGGCGAGAAGCATGTACCCTATGGCGAGCCACACGGATTCCGTGGAATAGGGAACGTCGTTGCGGGCGAAGACGACGATGAGCACCGGCGCGTTCTCAAGGTACGGCTTGCTGTGGCTGAGTTTTTTATCGTTGAGCCACTCCTTCCAGTCTCCCGACACCTTCCCGTAGAACGCTTTCTCGCCCTCCTCTGAGGCCTCTCTTATCCTTCGTTTGATTTTCGGGTTCAAAATGATCGAGAACCTCCAGCCTTGGTAGTTGGCTCCGGAAGGCGCCTCGCCGGCAACCTCCACTGCTTGCATTACCTTGTTGAGGTCCACCGGTTCCTGGCTGAATCTACGAACCGTCTTCCTGCTGTGGGCCAGCTCTAGGGTCCTGAGCATGAGGCATTTGCTAATGCCACCGAATAAAAGCAGTCTGGGCAGGTGGTTTTGACCACCTAGATACGGGTCAAACAGAGAACGCGGTCGGGAGTCACTTTATTCTCTCAAACTTCTGTATGCGGCTGCCCTCTAGGGTCTCACCCACGTAAAGGTCTTGGTTGGAGTCGACCCACGCGCAGTGAGGCGCTATAAAGAGGCCAGGCTCCCTGCTCTTCTCCCCGCCCCACCTGGCCACGACCCTTCCCTCCATGTCCAGTATGCTGAACCTGGCCTGGAGCTCGGGTACGTATACGAGCCCTTCGTCGTCGATGTAGACGCTGCAGGGCTGGCGGAACCCCGTCCACTCCGTAAGGTACTCGCCGTCCGGCGTGAATATCTGTATCCTGTGGTTCTGCCTGTCAGAGACGAGGACCCGGTCGTCCGCCGCAACCCAGACGTCGTGGACTATGTCGAACTGGCCCGGCCCGGAGCCGTGCTCCCCCCACGAGAGGAGGAGCTCGCCGTCCTTCGAGTACTTGTGGACCCTGGCGTTCCCGTAGCCGTCCGAGACGTACATCTCGCCGGCGGGGGCTATCGCCACGTCCGTGGGCCTGTTGAAGGGCTCTCCCTCCCCGCCGGGCTGATCTTTGGTCCCCCACGTGTGGAGATGCTCGCCTTCGAGGGTGAACTTCCTGACGGTGTGGTCCCTGTAGTCCGAGATGTAGGCGACCTCGCCGTCGACGTAGATGCCGTGGGGGGCGTTGAAGACTCCCTCGCCCCATGAACCCTTGAAGGAGCCGTCACAGTCGAAAATTATCACGGGGTGCTCGCTCCTGTTGAGGACGTAGACGTCGTCCCGTGAGTCGCCTGCGACGCCTATTACGTGACCGAAGCTCCACCCCTCAGGGAGCCTGCCCCACCCCTCGACCACCTCGTACCTGAGCTTATCAGAGCCAAAAACCATGGAATCCACTCCTCTACTTGAGTCACCATTATGTATGATAAAATCTCGCATCGAGCCAAGCTCCCAGAACAACCGTGTTTAAACCTGATATATTCAGTCGATGAAGTTTATCGTAGGTGTCTGAGGTGAGGATCAAAGAGATCGAGGTCATCCCCGTGGATATACCGCGGTGCAAGGTGCTGAAGCTGGCCCGTTACGGCAACCTGGGGGAGGGCGAGCCCTTCGAGTTCATACTGACGCGGGTGCACACAGACGAGGGAGTCACCGGGGTGGGCGAGTGCCCGCCTCTTCCGCCGCTTTCCCCGGAGTCACAGCCCGTGGTCGCAGCCGTCATAGAGCGGTGGCTGGCCCCCCAGGTGCTCGGCATGGATCCCTTCGAGACCGAGGAGATCTGGGCGAGGATGGACTACATCGCGCCCACATACAGCATGGCTAAGGCCGCCATAGACATGGCTCTCTGGGACATCGTGGGCAAGGCCCTGGGGGTTCCGGTGCACCGGCTGATGGGCGGGTCACCGCCGGAGAAGATACCCAACGTGGCCCTCATCGGCCTAGGTGAGCCGGAGGAGGTGGCCTTGACCGCCGAGGGGCTCGTAGCCGAGGGCTACACGGGGATCAGGCTCAAGATCGGTCCCGGCAAGGACGTGGAGTGTACCGCCGCCGTCCGTGAGGCGGTCGGCGAAGACGTCTCGCTTAGGGTGGACTGCAACCAGGGGTATGGCGTCGCCGACGCCGTGAAGATGATACGGGCCATCGAGCCGTACGGCGTCGAGCTGGTGGAGCAGCCCACGGTGTGGTGGGACTTCGGTTCCCTCGCCGAGGTCGCTGCTGCTGTGGACACGCCCATCATGCCCCACGAGTCCATGTACCTGCTCTCGGACGTCAAGAACCTCATAGACATAGGCGCCGTCGGGGTGCTCGGGCTCAAGACCTATAGGCCGTGGGGCGGAGTCACAGGGGCCAGGAGGCTGCTGGAGATGGCCCGGGTGATGAACATTCCGTGCATGTTCCACGACGATGTGGAGATGGGCGTCAGCCTCGCCGCCGCCACCCAGATAATCTCGGCGTACAGGCGTGTCATCACTCACAAGTGCGAGCTGTCTGGTTTCCCCGAGTGGATGAAGGACGACGTCGTCAAGAAGCCCATCCGGTTCGAGGGCGGCTTCGTCCACGTGCCGGACGGCCCGGGACTGGGCGTGGAGCTCGACGACTCCAAGCTGGAGAAGTACGCGAAGGAGATCGTCACCCTCAGGTGAAGCCTCTATTTTTTCGCCTCTCATTTCTTACCATGAACACCTGTCTCTTGGTCTTCGATAATCGTCAATACTTTCGGGTTGCCCTCATATTAAATACGGCAACGGTTCAGGTTTTACCATGTCAGGTTATCGTATAGTCATCGGCGGCATGTCGCATGAGACCAACACCTTCAGCACCGTGAAGACTACGCTGGAGGATTTTCGCCCCATCTACGGCGACGAGATCGTGGAGACTCTCAAGGGTACGAGGAGCGGCGTCGGCGGCTACATCGACGTACTGGAGCGTGAGGGCTTCAAATATGTACCAACCATCATGGCCGGCGCCACTCCGGCTGGGCCACTCAGGAACGAGGACTACCGGGAGATAGTGGAGGAGATAAAGGAGGGCATCAGAGGCGCGGGGAGGGTGGACGGGGTTCTCCTCGCCCTCCACGGCGCCATGATCGCGGAGGATGTTCCCGAGGCGGAGGGGACGCTGCTCCGCGAGGTCAAGGCGCTGGTGGGCGACACCCCAGTCATCGTCACCCTAGACCTCCACG
>Ga0114918_10002803_pt1 | contig 15501 bp, 10 predicted proteins | sample LantaG_FD_87015 | JGI IMG/M metagenome (GOLD analysis project Ga0114918, IMG submission 87015) | Deep subsurface microbial communities from Baltic Sea to uncover new lineages of life (NeLLi) - Landsort_02402 metaG | ecosystem: Environmental > Aquatic > Marine > Oceanic > Sediment | place...
GAAAAAAGAAACTATACATAAACACTAAATTTAGGAGATTAAGAGATGAACGAAGACCAGGCCAAACAAAACAAATTGGTTGAGACGACGGATTGTCTCGAAGCGGTCGGGGTGTTCAGGGGATGGAAAAACTTTCTGTTCGTAATCGTAATACTCTGTCTCGTGCTGCTGCAGGTATCTTTTTGGCTTGTGAACACCGGTTATGTTAAAGCCGACGACGGCGTCAAGAGCGACAAGCCTACTGTTGTAGATGAGAATAAAGAGCAGGTTGGCAACGTAAACGAAGCAATTGAAGAAGCAAACCAGCCTGGTGAAGCAGGGGCAGAAAAGCAGCAGCAAGCCGGCCCCTTGTTTGGCATAAGATTCAAACACCTGGCCTGGGGTGTCCGATTTGTCAACTTTGTGGTTGTTTTGGCGGCCGCACTTTATTGTCTGACGATACTGTTTGCCTTGAAGGTTTCACTACTTGGGCGGCTCGGCGGAATAAACCATATCTGTCGAGCATTTTTCCTTTCACTGGTTATAGTTGTTTTGCTATTGCCCTGGCAGTTAGTTTTTGGCGGGGTGGTTGCGGGGGCGATATATACTCCTGGCGAGTTATTAAGCGCCTGCGGGAACGAGGCAGGTGGAATATTTGAAGCTGTGCTTCACTACCTACGGTTCACCGGCTACTGGGTGCTTGTGATGCTGTTGCTTGTCCTCTCGCAGGTTCGCAGCGGCCGCTGGACAAGGGCGACGCTGCGCCGGCTGGAGGTGATATAAGAAAATGCCCGACGAGAAGATAGGCTTTATCGGCACAGGGATTATGGGCAGGCCGATGGCCGGCAACCTGCTGAAGGCGGGATACTCGGTGACCGTTCACAATCGCACGAAATCAAGGGCCGAAGAGCTTCTTTCAGAAGGCGCAAGCTGGGCCGACAATCCAGCGGAAGTCACAAAAAACAGTGACGTTGTAATAACCTGTGTTCCCGACACGCCGGACGTAAGGCAAGTGCTTGTTGGCGAAAACGGTGTTATTGAAGCAGCAAGGGACGGTCTTATCTGCGTCGATATGAGCACCATATCGCCTTCGGCGACGAAGGAAATGGGGGCTGAATTGGCGGCCAAAGGTGTGACCTTAATTGATGCACCCATAAGCGGTGGCGAAATCGGAGCGATAGAAGGCAAACTTTCGATAATGATGGGCGGGCCGAAAGATGCGGTAGAAAAAGTTCGCCCCATTATGGAAGTGATGGGGCGGGCGGTGACACACTGCGGGCCGTTAGGCTCAGGGCAGATGACCAAATTAGCCAACCAGGTAATGGTTATCCACACGATAATGAGCATTGCTGAGGGCTTAGCTTTTGCCGAGAGAGCGGGTCTGGATTTGAAAACTACGTGGGAGGTTACTTCGGCGGGCGCTGCGGGAAGTCACTCACTCAAAGTGCTTGGGCCGAAGATAATTGCGGGGGATTTGAAGCCGGCTTTTATGGTGGACTTGCAGCAGAAGGATTTACGGCTTGTTCTTGAGTGCGCCGACCAGGTGAAGCAGCCTTTGCCGGGGGTTGCTTTGGCCCACCAGTTGTTAGCGGTTCTGCAGGCCCAGGGGCGGGGGCGGGACGGCACACAGGCGATGGTCGATGTTATCAGGCAATTGGGAACCAAAGATACTTAGCCGGTTCTGTTATCGCGTAAGTTTTAGGATAAGGTCCCGCTGAGTGGGGTATTGCTTTAATAATTCTTCTCTTTGTGCCAGTTCGAAATCTGCGAATTCAAAACCCGGTGCGGCAGTGCAGCCCATTAAGGCGAACTTGCCGCCTTCGTTTAGAAAGCAGCCCTGCCAGCTATTGTTGGGCACTGTGGCCTGAACGCGCTGGCCGTTCATAATGTCCTGGCCTAAAGTCGTGACTTCGCTGGGGCCATCCGGGTGAAGCTGGAGCATTGTGACGGGGTCACCGAGGTAAAAGTGGAATATCTCATCGCTTTTTACTCTATGGATGGCTGAGAACGTATCTGGTGTGAGCAGGTAAAGGATAGCTGTGTTGAAACTTCTTTGGCCGGAATATCTTGCCGACAGGGCGCTCTGCGCGATTTTCTCGGCGCACCGATATGTTTCAACATAATATCCGCCTTCGTAAGGCAGCGGCTTCATTTGGAAAAATTCAATTATTTGTTCAGGGGTCATCATTTGCTATTGCCCGGTTACTTTCTGCAATGTAAGCCGCCAATATTATAAGTGCTGTGGTCTGTATTTCGGTGCAAAAAATAAAAAAGACAAACAGGCGTTCAGGTGTGGCCTTTGTTGGTTTGCGCTTGACAGCAAATTACGTTATCCGTACGATAGCACCCATCTTGTTTGTGATAAGTATTTGTTAATGCCGCGTAATGGTGAAGGATAAATAGATGAATTATAAAGAGCATCCGTGGATGGGGGTATTTCCTGCGACGCTGTGCGCATTTCGAGATGATGAGAGCATCGACGAAGAAGGTCTGCGCGGCTATATGCGTTCGCTTTGCGGCGTGGAGGGGTTGGCTGGTCTTGTCTGCAACGGGCACACGGGTGAAGTTATGTCACTGCGGCCGGAAGAACGCGTGCAGGTGACACGGATAGTTGCGGATGAAGTGAAAAAAAGCGGCAAGGGCTTGAAGGTTGTCTCCGGAGTTTCTGCTGAGGGCAGTCTGGAGGCGATTGACGATGCGCGAGCTGCGAAGGAAGCGGGGGCGGATGCGATTTTGCTTATGCCGCCTCACCATTGGCTCCGGTTCGGACGTTCGAGCCAAACGGCTGTTGGCTTTTTTGAAGATGTGGCTAAGGACGGTGGTATTGACATTATTGTGCATCAGTACCCAGCGTGGACAAAGGCGGGGTACACGCTTGACGAGATGCTGGCGATGGTCAAGCTGCCGGAGGTTGTCTGCATCAAGATGGGGACGCGTGATATGGCCCGCTGGCTGTGGGATTATGAGCAGCTTAAGGCGGTAAAACCGGAGCTTTCAATTGTTACCTGCCATGATGAGTATCTGCTGCCGACGCTTTTGGAAGCCGGTGACGGGGCGATAATCGGTTTTGCGGGTTTTGCTCCGGAACTGATGGTGAAACTTGTGCACGCTTGCCTGGACGGTGACCTGAAGGGTGCAAAAGAGGCGCAAAAGATGGTGGCGCCTTTGGCGAGGCTGATTTACAACTTCGGCGAGCCGGGCTGCGGGGCGCATCAGCGAATGAAGGTGGCGAGGTGGCTTTTAGGGGAGTTTTCGAGTCCTGTGTTCCGCCGGCCTGTTCGACCGCTCTCAAAAGAGCAGATTGACGAAATCCGCAAAGGGTTGCAGGTAATAGGCCTGAAAACCGTGAACTAAAAGTATATTGAAGCGATGAACGAAAGGGTAAACTATGTTAAGGGACAGATGCGTCGTATTTGTAATAGGAGCGATTGTTATGATAAGTGCCACTCCTGCGTTTGCTGGTGACTTGAGCGAACAGCCGGGTATAGTGAAGATGGAGTTTATCTTTGATAAAGCGCCTTTTGAGCAATGTCACGCATCAACCATCGTAGGGACGAAAAAAGGTTTGGTGTCGGCGTGGTTTGGCGGCAAGCACGAGAGTAATCCGGATGTTGGCATCTGGCTGTCCCGCAAAAAGGGTAAGAAGTGGTCGAAACCGGTAGAGGTTGCTAATGGTGTGCAGCATAATAAGAAGCGCTACCCGTGCTGGAACCCGGTGTTGTTTCAACCTGAGAAGAGCCCGTTGCTTCTTTTCTACAAGGTTGGGCCCAGTCCAAACAGTTGGTGGGGTATGCTGATGACTTCGGATGATGGGGGCAAGAGCTGGGATATACCGCGTCGTCTGCCGGAAGACATTATAGGTCCGGTCAAGAATAAGCCGATTCAATTAGCTGATGGCGTGATGCTGTGCGGTTCCAGTACTGAGCATAAGGGCTGGCGGGTTCATTTCGAGCGAACTGTTGATTCGGGCAAAAGGTGGGAATTTATCGGCGCCATTAATGACGGCAAAGAGTTTGGCGCCATCCAGCCAACACTGCTGAGCTATTCTGACGGACGGATTCAGGCCCTTTGTCGCAGCGGGCAGGACCGCATCACCGAAAGCTGGTCGAGTGACGGCGGCAAAACGTGGAGCAAGATGACGGCCACGTTGCTGCCGAACCCTAACGCGGGTATCGATGGGGTGACATTGTCGGACGGTCGGCAACTCCTGGTTTATAACCATACGAGAGATGGGCGGTCGCCGCTGAACGTAGCGGTATCCGAAGACGGCAAGGTTTGGAAGGCGGCCCTGGTGCTGGAAGACGAGGGCGGAGAGTATTCGTATCCGGCAGTTATCCAGACACGCGACGGAAAGGTGCACACCACCTATACCTGGAAGCGACGGAGAGTAAAGCACGTGGTGATTGACCCGTCGAAACTTGTTTTGCGGGATATGCCGGGCGGTCAATGGCCGAAGTAGTAAAAAGATAAATGGTTTAATTTGCAATGAGCAATAATCCGGCTGTTGTCTTTGGGCTGGTTTGAATTCAAAAAAAGTGGGAGTCATTGCTGTGCCCAGACCCGGCTCTGAGAGCGCTCTGGAAATCATTGATTGGCTGATTATCGCCGCTTACTTTATTTTTGTCATCTGGCTGGGCTCGCATTTCGGCAAAAAGCAGACGAGCTCCGACCGTTACTTTTTAGGGAATCGCAGGCTGCCCGGCTGGGCAGTTGGTATGTCGATTTTTGCCACCATCATTTCGAGCTGGGCCTTTCTGGGTCTGCCGGGCAAATCTTTCAAGAGTGACATGCAGTACCTTATGACGATTGTCACTATTCCGATAACGGTATGCATTGCGGTGTTTCTTCTGATTCCGCTTTTCCGGCGTAAAGTACGGTTGAGCGCTTACGAATATCTGGAGCGGCGGTTTGGATTGTTTGCCCGGTTCTACGGGGACATTTTATTTATAGCCGGGCACTTTTTCAAGATGAGTATGGTGCTGTACCTGATGTGCCTTGCGCTTGGGGGGGTGACAGGGTGGGATGTGCTTATTTTGATTGTTTTCGTCGGCGTTGCTACGATGATTTATACCTTCTTTGGGGGCATTGAGGGGGTTGTGTGGACGGATGTGACGCAAGGGTTTTTGCTGCTGGGAGGTGGTGTTCTTTCGTTTTGCTTTCTTTTGTTTGGCACACAGGGTGGGCCGGGAGAGGTGGTCACGGCTGCATACGAGGCGGGGAAGTTCAAACTGGTGTCATTTGATTTTGACTGGCGTGAAGTATCGGTGGTTGTTTTGCTGTGTTTTGGTTTTAATCATTATATGGCGAAGTACACGACCGACCAAACAGTGGTGCAGCGCTATTTGTTGGCGCCTTCGTCCAAACAGGCGGCTCGCGCTTTGTGGATATCGGTTGTTTTGTTGGGGGTCGTATGGGTTCTGTTTATGACGGTCGGTGTGCTGCTTTGGGTTTTTTACCAGATGCAGCCTGAACTTCTGCCGGAAGCCGTGAGAGCCAAACCCGACCAGGTGCTGGCGTATTTTATCGGGCACCAGCTTCCTGCTGGGGTGACAGGGCTGATTCTGGCGGGGATTTTTGCGGCGTCGATGTCGACGCTCTCCTCGGACCTGAACAGTCTGGCGTCGGTTTTGGCTGAGGATTTTTATGGCAAAGTTGTCAAGGGCGGCAGTGACCGGCAGCGACTTCTTTTTTCCCGTGCAAGTGTTCTGGCGGCAGGTATTCTTTCCATTTTCTTTGCGATGCTGCTCACAAAGGTCCAGTCGGTGGTCGATGCGTTTTTTACGTTCAGCGCTATCATAGGCGGGGGAATGGTGGGGATGTTCTTTCTGGGACTTTTCACCAGACGCTGCAGTAAGAAAGGTCTATACATCGGCCTGGCCATTGGTGTTGCGTTCATTGTGTGGGCGGCTCTTACAAACTTAGAGAAAATGGCCGCTTTGATTCCTGCGTGGCTGCCGAGGTACCGAATTCACATTTACTGGCTTGGACTGCTTGGGAACATTGTGGTGTTCGTCACGGGCTATTTGGCGAGTCGAATCTTCAGCCCGGGATATAGAGTTGAGGATGGACTGACAATTTATGGGAAGAGTAACGACCGTTGAGTTTCTGCCTGAGGCTATGATGTTGCAATTGTCGGTAATCTCGCATAAACTATTACGCAAAAAGTTTTTGAGCTTAAGAATGAAGGTAAGAAAAGCATGAGCGCAGAAGGAATTAGACGGCTTCGATGTTGGGGAGCCGTTCTGTTTTTGGCGACGGGGGTGTACGCCTCGATGGGTTCGATGGGGTGTGCGGCGGAAAGTTCAGGCGGCAAGATGGTGACTTTGACGCTGCCGGGTGATGTAAAGTTAGAGATGGTTCGCATTCCGGCAGGCAGTTTTCTAATGGGTTCTCCGGAGAAGGAGCGAGGTCGGTCAAGTGATGAAGGGCCTGTGCACAAGGTGACCATCGACTACGATTTTTATATGGGCAAATATGAAGTGACACAGGCGCAGTGGAAGGCGATTATGGGTCGCAATCCGGTCTATCGATGCGGCATCGGCGACAATTATCCGGTCTCTCACATTTCGTGGGACAAGTGCCGGGCGTTTATAGGAAAGCTCAATCAGTTGGGCTCGCCCCGCCCCTCGGAGGGGCGGGGCGAGGGGACGTTCCGGCTGCCGAGCGAGGCGGAGTGGGAATATGCCTGCCGGGCCGGGAGCCGGCAGCGTTTTTATTTTGGTGACTCGCTGGATGCTGGAGATGCCTGTGAGGATTGCAAGGCGGGGACACTGTCGGGCAAACGGTCGGACTATATGTGGTATTGCGGAAACAACAGTTCCTGGGGCGAGCCGGACTTCGGCGCCAAACCGGTGGGTCGGAAGCTGCCCAATGCGTTCGGATTGTATGATATGCACGGCAATGTGTGGGAGTGGTGCCTGGATGAGTACCATTTTAATTACGAGGGTGCACCGACGGACGGCAGCGCATGGCGAATAAGGGCGGGGACACCTCGAGTGCTTCGCGGCGGCGCATGGGACTACCACGCGAGGAAGTGCCGTTCGGCTGTTCGCTGCGGCTACAGCCCAGGCAGAGGCTACACGTTCCACGGGCTGCGTTTGGTGTGGTTGCCGTATGCAAAAAAATCTCCGCAGTGGTATGGAAGCTGGGAAGCGGTGGCGATTGGCGACAATATGATTTCGTATCAGTCGAAGTTTGGCGGCTGGCCGAAGAATATGGATATGACTTCGCACGGTTATCAGGGTGAGAAGTTCACAAAGAACTGGGGAACGACGATAGATAACGGGGCAACTTATACACAAATGGATTTTCTGGGTCGCGTCTATCACGCCACGAAAAAGAAGCGGTTCAAGGAATCTTTCATTCGAGGTCTGGACTTTCTTTTGAAGATGCAGTACGACAACGGCGGCTGGCCTCAGCGTTATCCGCAGGGCGGTGATTACGGTGACTATATTACCTTTAACGACGACGCTATGACTGGGGTGATGCGGCTGATGCGCAGCATTTTGGAGAAGCCGGAATTTGCATGGGTCGAACCTAAGTACCGGCAGAAAGTCAGGAAGGCCTATGAAAAGGGGCTTGGGTGTATTCTTGACTGCCAGGTTATTATCGAAGGGCGCCGTACTGTTTGGGGGCAGCAACACGACCCTAAGACACTGGAGCCGCGACCGGCGAGGGCATACGAGCCGGCAGCGCTGTGCGGGCGTGAAAGTGCAAACATCATTTTTTTTCTGATGAGCATCGACAATCCCTCTCCAAAGATTGTCGAGGCAATCAAAGCCGCCGGGGACTGGTACGAGCGCAGCAAAATCACGGGTATCCGTGTTGTGAGCAAGGACGGGGGCAGGGCTATTGTCAAGGACCCCAACGCGCCGCCGCTCTGGGCCCGTTTCTATGAACCTAAATCGGGCCGACCAATTTTTGCCGGCCGGGACGGGGTAATCAGATACAGTTTAGAGGAAATTGAGAAAGAGCGTGCCAGCGGTTATCAGTGGTATTCCAACGCGGGGGAGAAAGTCCTGAAAGAATATGCCAAATGGAAAAAGGCGATTAAAAAATAGGGATTATTGTATGCCTTGAACGCACAGTTGGGGAAGAACCCTGGGTTTTTGATTTTTAATTCAGTTCTTGCAATTTCCTTTGATTTTGGTTAGTCTATTACGTGGGTGTTTTGAGTACGATTTTGAGGCATATCATTGGTAGAGGCGGCAAAATCGCGATTATAGCATTTGGCCCACTGTGGAGATGGGTGGTTTTTTTTGTACAGTAATTTTGAAGAGGTGTGCTTATGAGAGGTATCTCACGGCGGGATTTTATGAAGGGTTCAATTGCTGCCGGTGCTGCGCTGGCGTTGCCATTTTCGCGTGCGTTGGGGGCGAATGAGGATATTCGTGTCGCTGTGGTGGGTTTTCGCATCAAGGGCGCACAACATATCGGCGTATTTGATAATCTTGACGGCGTGCGCGTTGTGGCGCTTTGCGACCCGGACAGAGAGATTTTGAGTCGCGAAGTTGCGAAATTCAAAGAGCGCAATCAAAAGGTTGATGAGTATGTCGATGTTCGGAAGGTTTTGGACGATAAGAACATTGATGCGGTTGTCACGGCAGCGCCGAATCACTGGCATGCACTGATTACGGTCTGGGCGTGTCAGGCGGGTAAGGACGTTGATGTTGAAAAGCCGGCTTCGCACAACTCTTGGGAAGGCCGGAAGATGGTCGAGGCAGCCCGGAAGTACAAGCGAATCGTGCAGGTCGGCACGCAGAACCGCTCCGATGTGGGACTGCGGGCGGCGATTCAGTATATACGGGAGGGGAACCTGGGCAGGATTCTGTGGGTGCATGGGCTGTGGTTTAAGCATCGTCCAAGTATTGGTAAGGTCAGCGGGCCTCAGCAGGTGCCGTCGCATATCGACTACAATCTATGGACTGGTCCGGCACCGCTTGTGCCGCTTATGCGCAAAAACCTGCACTACGATTGGCACTGGGTATGGTCCACCGGCAACGGCGATATGGGCAACCTCGGAACTCACCAGGTTGATGACTGTCGGTGGGCGACGGGGCAGTCCGGATTGCCGCGGCGCGTGATGAGCCTGGGGGGGCGGTTCACGTATGTCGACGATGGCCAGACACCGAATACGCAGCTTACGATATTTGATTACGAGGCGGCTCCGATCATCATTGAAATCCGTGGTCTGCCGCGGGAAAAGGGCCTGCGGCAGATGGACCACTACAGAGGTATTCGTTCCGGCAATATTATTCAATGTGAGCAGGGGTACTTTGCCGGTGGCCGTGGCGGCGGCTGGGCGTATGATAATGACGGCAAGAAAATCAAACAGTTTCCGGGTGACGGTGGCGGCGGACACCAGGCCAACTTTATCAAGGCGGTGCGCAGCCGGAAAGTCAGTGACCTGAATGCCGACGTACTCGAAGGACACCTCTCCGCTGCTCTCTGTCATATGGCGAATATTTCTTACCGGCTGGGCCAGCAGTCGTCACCGGAAGAAATAAAGGAAATCATTCGAGGGAACAAAGAGGCGCTGGAGACATTCGAGCGTTTGGAGACGCATCTGGCGGCCAATGAAGTGGACCTCAAAAAGACGCCTGCAGTTCTCGGTCCGTGGCTTAAATGGGATTTTAGGAAAGAGAAATTTGTCGGCGATTTTCCGGCCCGATGGGCGAACGAACTTTTGAGGCGGGACTACCGTGAGCCGTTTGTAGTGCCGGAGAAAGTATAGGGAAAGACCGGTCCCCCCTGCTTTCTTGCCCGCCCCCTTTGCTGTCTGCGACAGCAGACAAGGGGGGCAGGCGAAAGCAAGAAGGGGGGCGGGCAAAATAATTTGCGAGAAGTTTAAGGGACACATCTTTTGCGGGTTCTTTGAGGGCTGTCACGATGTCCAAGAGACAGGTAGCAATTTTGCTTTCGGGGGTATTGCTGCTTTTTGCCGGCTGCAGCCAGACAAGGATGGGGGCGGAAGATTCGGAGGGGTCAGCATCGCTACCTATAAGGGTCGTCGAAACAGGGGAGGGCTTTGCATTTTTTGAGGGTAAAGAAGAAGTTTTGTTCTATCAGCGCAAGCCCAAATCGCTTAACGGAAAATACTCGCGGTGTCATTATATACATCCTCTTTATAGTCTTGACGGTGAAATCCTGACGGAGGACTTCCCCAGCGACCATTTACATCACCGGGGTATCTTCTGGGCGTGGCACCAGGTGCTGGTCGGTGATAAAAGAGTGGGTGACGGGTGGAGTCTGAAAGATATTGCCTGGGATGTGTATGATGCAAAAACCTTGTCACTTGATAACGGCTCCTCTGCTCTCAAGGTGAAAGTATTTTGGAAGTCGCCTCTCTGGACTGATGCCGAAGGCCGGCAAAAACCATTTGTCAAGGAAACAACGGTCATCCGGGTTTACCCCGTTAGAGACCTCCCGTGTCGCTCGGGTCACGAGTCACGAGTCACGAGTCACGGGTCACGGGGGGACATTCGCAAAATAGACTTTGAGATTAGTCTGCTGGCTCTGGAGGACGGGGTTCGCATTGGCGGGGCGGCGAACAAGAAGGCCTACGGAGGCTTTTCGGCGAGGATACGGCTGCCGAAGGACATTTCTTTCACCGGGCAGGTCGGTGACGTGACGCCGGCAGGGACACCGATAGAGGCGGGGCCATGGCTGGACTTTTCCGGTAATTTCGGTGAGCAGGGTCAGGTGAGCGGACTGGCAATTCTGTGTCATCGTTCGCTGCCGGGATATCCCCAACACTGGATACTAAGGCGGACCGGCAGTATGCAAAATGCGGTTTACCCCGGCCAAAAGCCTGTTTCGCTATCGCGTGAAGAACCTCTCGTTTTGCGTTACCGGCTCATCGTACATAGAGGTGACGCACAGTGGGTAGACCTTAATAAATTGCAGGCTCAATACAACGCTGAATATTATTAGGCTTCGGTAGTGACATTCATCAGCTAAGGTTGGCTGGCCCGCCTGGGTGGGCTGGGGCCGCCGAGGTCATAGGCGATATAATCCACCAGTGCTTCGACTCCGTGGCCGGCACCAAACAGGAGGGACCCCAGCCGCGAAAGAATGCGGCTGGGAACCCGACCTATGTCACGGGTACCGCGGGACGATTTCAAAATGGTCGAGGTCCACACTGCCGTTGCTCATTAAAACGTAGGCGCCGATAGATTCACTGGTGGATTCTCCGAAGTATATTCCGTCGACTTGGCTTCGCTTGAACTCGTTGGTGGGTTCGGCGCCGTCAAGTCCGTAGAAGACGCGCCAGCGTCGTGTTGTATCCTCATAGGTGAATTTTATCTTTGCCGACTTTGGTGGCTGTTCAAGTGTAACAGGGTGCGGGTCTCTCAGTGTAATCATGTTCTGCTTGATCCAGACGAACATGGTCTCGCCGCCTTCGGCGAGAGGGTCGCGAAGACCCAAAGTAACGCCCTCAGAAATTTTTGGTCCCGGAGGGTTGTAGCGGATGTTCGTTACTTCGAACAATGCCTCAAATGAACCCGTGCCGACTAAACGGTTGATGCCATTGTAGTGCGAGCCTGATTTTATAGTGTACTGTCCCTTGCCGTTGAAGTGGGCGATAGGGCCTTTGTAGTCGAGCCAGCCGGGATTGTCGAAGTCGGTCGGTCCGGTGAAGGTTTCGACTATCGGCTTGACCTTCCGCGGTTCGTCAACCAGTGCCGGTGGAAGAGTCTTTAGCCACTTTACGTTGAAGGCGTAATGGTTTCGGCTGCTAATAATGTGTATGAGGCCGTCGAGACCCTGGCAGGCGGACAGGTAGCCGCGGTATTCAGAGCTTCGGCCGCTCATAGTGATGGCGGCGCCGTCGGTGCACTCGATGGTCCGGGCAGGGCCATCGTCGGTAACAAGCCGCTTATATGGCCACGTCTTTCCGTCATCAAGTGAGAGTGCGGCATAGAGGCCGCGTATTTCGCGTTCGCTGCCGGTGGCGTCCTTGATAAAGATGCCTTTGCCGCCCTCATTGTTGTACGAGGCCAGGAAAAGCTCACCGCTTCGCAGCTTCAGCAGTGCCAGCCGCTGACCTCCACCCACCGGCGGGAATTCGCCTGCATAAGAGGTGAAGGTCTTTCCACCGTCTTTGGAGATGCTGATGGGCAGTTTTCCATCAACGGCGTGGCCCCTGCTGAACGCGAAGATTGTCCCATCCGACAACTGGGTGACGCCGGCGTGTATGCCGGGGATGTCTCCGCCGGGATTGAACCAGGTCTTTCCTTCGTCGCGGCTCATCCACAATGTGTCCGGGCCGTCGATGGCAAAGACAATCGTACCATCGTGCATTCGAAAGACCGGCTCACTCGGCAGGTGCCCCCTGGTGAATTCCGGTACGATTAGTCGCGGGGCCGACCAGGACGCACCGCTGTCGCTGCTGGTTCGCATCATAATCGCCGACCTGCTGCGGCTCTTGGCTGCCGAGACGCCTGTGAAATGATAAATTGTTTTTTTGTCGTCAAACCATAACGCCGGTGCGTGGTTATTGCGGTCCGGCGTATAGAAGAACAGTGAGGCCTCTTCCCACTGGTCACTTCCATAGCGAAGGCGGCTTGCGGCGTCGCCGAGCTCACGGCCGTGCTCGTCATGACAGGTGTACCAACAGGCCAATAAGTCACCATTAGGACACTCAACAATGGCCGGGTCGTGGTTGTGACAGGTGTATGTCGGGCCGTTAGAACCCGGCGCGATGTTTACGTACCTGAGCGGGCCCCTGAAATATGGCTTTTCGGGACTGGGAGCACTGGACACCACTGCACGGTCCCGCTGAATCACGTTTTGCTGATGGCGGGGTGGTGTAACAGGGAGCGGCTTGGTTTTAGGCAGCTCACCGATGATAACGCGAAAGCCGGTCACCCAGTTTCTGGTCTCCGCAATAGCGCCCATCCGGTTTGCGGAGCGCAGATAGTAAACCTCGGAGGTGTGACAGCCGCCTCTGGTGACTTTGAAATCCCCACAGGCATAACCCACAGGGTCGATCCGAATCCCTCTTGTGTAGGGGCCGTACCAATCATAGCACCACTCCTCAAGATTGCCGTGCATATCATAGAGGCCCCAAGCATTTGCCGGCGTTTGACCCACGGTGAGGCCTGCCTTTTTTCGCCGTAAGGCGTCCTGCGGAGTGCTGCCGCCCTTGGCTGAGACTTTCTTGAGAAAAACTTCCGGAAGCACATCGCCGGGGTGGTAGTTTGTGGTGGTCCCCGCCCGACAGGCGTATTCCCACTCAGCCTCGGTAGGCAGACGATAAAGCAGGCCTTCTTTTTTTGAAAGCCACCGGCAGAAGGCCTGTGCATCGTGCCAGTTTACAAAGGCCACTGCCTCGTTGTCCTCAATAGAGAAACCTTCCTTGCCTCGCAATTTCCTGTGTCCGGGGTCGAACAACTCGTATTGAGAGTTCGTCACCTCGAATACACCTATGTAGAAAGGTTTGGTGATTCTTGCGGTATGGATTGGCTTCTCGTCGTAATCGCCTTCATTGAGCGTGTCGAACAGGCCCCGGCCACGAAAAATGGGCAGTACCTCCGAAGGCAGCGGCGTTTTCAACTGGCCCATTCGAAAAGAGCCGGGCCCAATGCGGACAAGCTTCATACCGATGGAGTTAGTATATTCGGTGTCGGTTGGCATCCTGGCCTGCACCGACCGACAAGCCATTGCGTCTAACAAAACAAATGTAATACAAATAATCCAACGCTTCATGTTTCTGCACCTTCCTGTTAAGAATTATTGTTTAGTGATTCGGGTTTTTTTAATCAATTAACCCCGCAACTCCTACTACCACCCGGTGGGTTGGTAAGGTCGCCATTTGGGGGGGGCGACCAAGCTCCGGTGAGGTCGTAGGCGATATACTCGAGAAGAGTTTCCAGGCCCGGGCCGGCGCCAAATTGGATGTATGCGTCGCGCGGTGTTCGGTACTCGGCGGGCCTTACACCAATCAATTTCCCATCGCGATAGATTTGAACAACCCTATCTCCTCGGACGGCTACGCGATAGATATGCATCTTATCGGTGTTGTCCAGACCTTCGGCAACCGGGGTGAACTGGTCAAAATTCAGTATAGCTGAGCCGAGGACGAGGCCTTCGTACCAATAGACACCGGTGTTCGTAATGCTAATCGCATAACGGCAGCCTGCCCCGTCATAAAGTTCGATGTCGATGCCTCGCTGATTCGGCGAACTTTTTAGTACCTGCGTCTTAACTTCCACTGAGAATCCTTTTTTCTGCTCGACGCGTGCAAACCCGTCAGCCCGGTCGCTTCTGAAGTAGAATCCCTGCCCGCCGCCGTAGTTGATTCTCAGAAATCCCTGGGAAGAGGGACTTATAGTCCCTGACTGTTTGGCACCGGTGATTTGCGGGCCCCATATATCTTCGCTGAGCAAATCACTCGACTTGTACGTGTTGGCCAGATTATGTTTGACAGGTAGTCGGTGTGGCTTTGGCGGGGTCGGGGCCGCTGGTGCTGCGGGTGGGGTTGTCATAAGCCATTTCAGGTTGAAGGCAAAGTGCTGGCGGCTGGTGAGCAGATGGATGATGTCGTCGGCGCTTTGGCATACGGAAAGGTATCCGACGGATTCGGTATTGTGAGAATCCATAATGACAGGGTCGCCGTCCATAGTCTCGATTTCGCGGCCGGGGCCGTCGTCGGTAACTAAACGGCGATACGGCCAGGTTTTTCCTTCATCGAGTGAGACCGCTGCGAACAGGCCCGAGACCACGTGCTGTTTGCCCGATGTGTTCATAATCATCATCTTTTTGCAGAAAGAGGCAAAGAGCAGAGGTCCTTCCCTGAGTCTTAACAGGACGGACCTTTGTCCCCAACTTACCGGCTGAAAATCGCTTGGCAGGTACTCCCACGTTTTGCCCATATCGCTGGAGATGCTCATCGGCATTTTGCCGTCGATGTTTCCCTCGCGTCCGAGGCCCATAAGGCGTCCATCTGTTAGCTGGACGGCGGCGGCGTGTTTGCCTCGTATGGAGCCTTCGGATTTGTTCCAGCTCAGACCCTGGTTACGGCTGACCCAAAGTACGTTTGGGCCCTTGTCGCAGGAAAGTGCGTAGAAGCCTTCTTTTGTCTGAAAGACCGACTCTACAGGCATTCGGCTGGGCCCGTGGTCTGCAATCAGGCGTGGGCGGGACCAGGTGACGCCGTTGTCACTGGATGTGCGCATTACTAACGCCACATTCCTTATCTGTATCGCGAGTCCCTGGAAATGATAAATCTTGTCCCTGCCATCGAACCATAGGGCGTGGCCGTGGTCGTTGCGGTCGGGTGCGTCCCAGAATAGTGAGGCCGGCTCCCATTGCTCCTGGCCATAGCGTAGTCGGCTGGCGGCGACGGACAGCTCGCGTCCCGATTCGCCGATGCAGGTATGCCAGATTGCCAGCAGGTCGCCGTTGGGACATTCAGCGACGGAGATAAAATGGTTGTGCCTGGCGAATAAAGGTCCTCTATCGCCGCTCGGCATTTTGATAAATTTTCGCGGCCCGTGAAAGTACGGTCGCATTGGGTCA
>Ga0114918_10002804_pt1 | contig 15497 bp, 16 predicted proteins | sample LantaG_FD_87015 | JGI IMG/M metagenome (GOLD analysis project Ga0114918, IMG submission 87015) | Deep subsurface microbial communities from Baltic Sea to uncover new lineages of life (NeLLi) - Landsort_02402 metaG | ecosystem: Environmental > Aquatic > Marine > Oceanic > Sediment | place...
AAAAAAAGGGAAGAAAAAAAGGGAGGGCTTTTTTTTCCCCCCATCCACAAGGAAAAAAAAAAAAAAAAACTCGGACCCTCTCACAGCGCCTCCCTCGCCGCCGCGGCCCGCAGCCCCCTGACCCGCTCCTGGCTCGCCCCGGCGGGATCCTCGGACACGGGGTCCGCGGAGCTTTACGCCCTGCTGGAGGAGAGGGTGTCTGCCCCGAGCTTCCTGGGGACGATCGAGCGGGCGTGCGCCAGGGCGAGAGGTGGGCGGAGAGTCTTATACCACCTCCCTTGTGCTTCTGCTTCCTCTTCGCCGCGGCGGCAGCGTCTCGACGCCGCCGCTTCTGCTCGAGAAGCCAACCTTTCCGTCGACGTTCTGAGCCCAGATTGGTGGTCTCTCCCCGCCGGAGTCGTCTCCGTCGAGGAAGAAGAAGACGATGAGGCAGAAGGCGAAAGCTGCAGCAAAGAGGTCAAGGTCGTCGCCGTCACCGCCCCCGCCGCGTCATCCTCCTCGACTGCCGAAAAGAAGCCTCCCTCTGCTCCATCCTCCCCCTCTTTGCTCGAGGGCTCCTACGTCGTCGTCTCCCGCGACGACGTCGTGGACGCCGTCGCCCACTTCATCGCCCTCTACGTCGCCTCGCTGCCGCAGTCGCGAGACCTCAGCCCCGAGGCGCTGCGGTCGGCGCTGGCGACGACGCTCGGCGAGCTGCGGCGCGGGAAAGTCAAGAGGCTTTGGGCGTGGGGCCGGTGGCTCTACCGGGCCGCCGCTCTCGGCTACGGGGCCTTCGGGGCATACACGAACCCTTGGCTGGCCCGGGCCGTGCTGGCAGCGCTGTGGACGAGCGCCAAGGTGATGGTGGCGGTCGCCGTTGGAGGGTGAGAGAAGAGACTGGAAAAGAGAGGGAGGCCTCTTTACTCTCTCGTTTTGTACCACTTGCCTCCTCTTTGCACGTTGTCTTGGGCTTTCCATGGTTGAGGTTATCTTCATTTCATTCTTGTATCTGTATGCGGTGCGTGTTTACTTGCTTGAACTTGTTTTGTAAAAAAAAAAAAGGAAAAGAGAAAAAACTGCAAGAGGAAAAAACAGCAACGATGACCTCTTATTTCAACTATTTCATGCCCTCCTTCCCTCTCCCCTGCGCGCGCCACCACCACCGCCGCCGCCGCCGCTCCTCGGCATGACTCCGCGCCCCCTCTTGCCGCTGCTGCTGCTCCCCCCGCCGGCCTCCTCCCTCGCCTCCCTGGCGGTCGGCGTAAAGACCCAAGGCGCGAGCACTGAGGACCAAAACTTGAACAGCGCGTAGAGCACCGGCAGGAACAGCAGCAGCAGCGCCGCGTCGTACCGCGAGCCCAGCAGCAGCGCGAGCGCCGACACGTAGATCGCGTCGTGCATCGTTGACGTCATCCCGCCCGTCTCGCGCAGGTCGCCGCCGCCGTCGAGCAGCGCGCCCGAGCTCGGATCAAAGACGGGCTCGGCGTGCCTCCTGAGGGCGAGCAGCGACAGCGAGGAGACTGCTCCGGCCGTGGAGAAGCCAAGGAGGTGGCGGCCTAGGGCCTTGGGGGCGGAGGGGCGGAGGAAGCGGGCGTAGAGGAAGGCGGCCTGTGTTTGGTGTTGATGATGAAGCGGGGGGGGGGCCAAAAGAGAAAGGGGTGAGAGAAGAGGTCGGCGGTGATAAAGATTTGACGACGACCGATGTTCCAAAACAAGCTCTCACAATCGAAACAGCCACGAGCGACGTGAGCAATCGAATCCTCTTTTTGTTTTCTTCAAGAACGCGCTGCGCTCCCTTCTTGGCCATGGTGTAAGGAGAGAGATAGAAGAGGGAGGGGAAGGGACGAAAAAGGGCGGTCGTGAGATTTATCAAGCGCTCCCAGACCTCTGGGGGAAAAAAAACCGAAAATGGTCCTCTTCCTTTGCTTTGTCTTCTCTTTCTTTCTTTTCACTGACAAAAAACGGGGGTTTCCTTTTTTTTTTCTTCCTCGTTCGCGCTGAACCACTTCCGAACAAAAAAACGATGTGCAGAGAGGAGAGGGGCGGTGGGAAAGGTCCGATTCAGCACCTTTTTTGTTCTTCAAACGATCAGGTACCACAGCTCCGCCGTCACCAGCCCGATCCCGACCAGCTGCGGCGCGAGCTGCGCCCAGGGCCGCGCGCCGAGCCTCCGCGTGAAAGCGAGCGCCCCAAAGGCCCCCAGCAGCAGCGTGGCGCCCTGCAGGAAGTCGACCACGGCCGGGTCCGCGGCGGGCGCCGGGACGAGCTCGGCCAGCCGGTGCGGCAGGAGGGACGCGTCCTCGAGCGAACGGGCAAACACCCGCGCGACGGTGCCGGCCTCGCGGAGGCCCCAGTCCTCGTAGTGGGCGAGCGTCGCCGCCCAGGTCAGAGGGAGGTACGCGTACGCGACGCGGGTGAGGCGCGGGGGAAGGCGAGAGAGGAAGGCTGGGGTCGGTGTTGAAGCGGCAGAAGCGGGAGCAGCAGCAGAAGAAGACGAAGAGGAAGCGGAAGCGAGCAGAGCCGCAAACTCGTTCTTCGTGCTCGCGCCGCCGCCGCCGCCGCCCGACGCCCTCGCGGCGCTCGCCTCGTAGGCCGCCCTCCACAGGAAATCCACGCCCCAGACGAACCCGGCCGGAGCCGCCAGCAGCAGCGCCGTCGCAAGCGCGTGCCAGCCGAAGAAGCTCGCCGCAAGCCCCTCGTGCGGCGTCAGGTAATCCGCAACAAAGTCGGCGGAGAGGCCGAGCTGCCCCGAGACGACGGGGAGGTGGTGGACGGCGACGGCCCCCAGCAGCATGAACATCAGGCAAAGCTCCGCCGCGGACTCCTGGTGCCCGAAATTCCACACGTCTGCCGCCGGAGGGCGAAGCCGGAACTCGACCGAGCGGTGGGGGCACGCGGTCTCGCAGGTGAAGCACAGCACGCACGCGGCGTTGTCGGACAGGTTTGCCGGGTGCGACCCCAGGGGGCAGCCCTCGGTCTCCATCCCCTCGGGGGGCTCCTCGGGCCCGCCCTTGAAGCAGTGATAGGTCGTGCAGCTGGCGGAGCAGACGCCCTTGCGGGCCCGGAGCTCCGTGAAGGCGAGCTTGGCGAAGAGGGCTGTTTTTTTGTACTTTTTTGTTGGTTTCCTTTAGTTTTCCGGCAAAGACTTGGTATTTCTTCTTCTTCTCCTCCCCTCTCTCTCCTCCCCTCGCTCTCCCCGCCTTCCTCTCTCTCCCTCCTCTGCTCACCGTTCTGCCCCCCGATCGGGCACAGGTACCTGCACCACAGCCTGTGCTCGAACCCCAACACCGCCGAGCAGACCACGGCGCCTGCTGTGATCAGCAGAAGCAGCCAGGCCGACAGCGAGGCGTTGTCGCTGAGCTCGAACACCCGCTTCCAGATTAGGATGCCGAAGAAGAGCGCGTAGAGGAACCAGGGCCCCCACTTCTCTATCGAGTCGCGCGGCCACTTTTTCAACGGCGTCTTGTCGATCATTTGTCGTCCTTTCTGCGCGATCTCGCCGAAGATCATAAAAGGGCAGATGGAGCCGCACCAGATGCGGCCTAAGAAAGGGTAGACGACGAAGGAGCCCGGCCACCACCTTTTGGTTTTTTTTTGAGTGAGTCGAGAAGTCGAGTTCGCAAAGGTGAGTTTCCCCCCCCCGTTGTTCGTTTCCCTTCCCTTCCTACCCTCCTTCCTCGTCTCCCTCTCCCTCAAAGTACCGAAAAAAACCGCCAAAGAAACGCACCAGCACCAGAACAGATTCAGCCCGAAGTTGTGCGCCCTGTCCTGCGGCCCCAGAAAGAGGTACGCGACGTACAGGACGTAGATCGGCGCGACGATCTTGAAGGGCAGCGTGTCCCTCCAAAAGTCGCTGCGGACGAACGTTTTCAGCCACGGCAGCGTCTGCAGCAGGTTGATCCTGCCGCGGTCGCTGTCCGCGGCCACGAACCAGAGCGCGTCGGCGGAGATGGTGGCGCCGTCGACGGAGGCGAGCAGCGGCATCGAGGTGGGGGACTTGGCGGGCTTTCGGCCGCCAGAGCTGCTGCTGGAGGCGGCGTTGCTCGCGGCGGCGACGGCGGTCGTCGGAGAAGGAGCCCGCGCTTGCGAAGACGAGGAAGCAACAGAAGCAGAAGCAGAAGAAGGGGTCGCGCCTCCTCCCGCTCCTCCTCCTCCTCCTCCTCCTACCTCTCGCATCGTCTTGCTCTTGACGAGACCCTGGGCGGAAACGACCTGGTTGGCCTTCGCGGCCGAAGAAGAAGAAGAGGAAGAAGAAGTGCTCTCTCTGTTTCCTCCCCCTCCGCCCTTCCCTTCGAGCTCGCGGTCGCCCGAGTGCACCGCGGCCCTCTCAACGCTGCTCTGCAGCTCCGCGATGTTGTCAGGGAACCCGTACGCCTCCAGCTGCCTCAGCGCGGCCGCGCTCAGCGTCGGAGGCGCGGCGGCTCCTGTCCTTCGCGCGAGATCGCGTAGGAAGAACTCGGCGAGCGGCGCGACGTCGGCGGGCCGGACCCGCAGCGGCGGCACTCGTATCACGGTCATCAGCGCCTCGAACCGCGGCGCGCGCCGCTCGGCGGTGATCATCACCCGCGCCCGCGACCGCAGGATGGGCGCCGCGGCCAGCTCCCCCGCGCCCGCGGCTCTCCTCGGAGACGGAGCGCGGGTGTAGTCCCCCGAGGCGAGCAGCTGCACCAGCGCGTCGGCGAGCGCGGGAGGCGCCAGGTGCACGTTGTTGAGCAGCAGCGTCCCGTCGCGCAGCGCCGACAGCAGCCCCGGGCGCGCCCCGCGGCCGAACAGGTCCGCGCCGTCGCCCGACAGCCTCCCGCAGTCGACGCAGACCATGGGCCTGGCGTGGTCGGCGCTGCCAAAGTGCACGAGCGCCGCGACGTTGTCCTTGTTGAGGCCCGGCTCGCCGAAGATGAAGACGGGCCCGCACGCCGGGTCGCGCGCCGCGGCGAGGATCTCGCCGCGCAGCCTCGCGGCGTAGCGCGACGCGCCGACGATGCCGCGCTTGGGGGACGTCACCAGGTAGGGCTGGAGGGCCGCGGAGCGCCTGGCTGCGTCCTGGAGCTCCTGGCGGAGCGCGGAGGCGTCCGCCGCGGCGAGCGCGGCGGCCTGCTCGCCTGCGTCGACGGCGCCCGAGAGCAGCGCGCGCTCGGCGCCCGGGAACTTTTGGGCGAGCGAGTCCAGGACGGAGGGCGTGACCCGCAGGATGAGGGTCACGCCCTGATCAAGGTCTCCCAGAGCGACGACGTCGCTGCGGGAGGGGCGGCCGGCGAGGAGGTCCGCGGCGCCGAACGAGGCGCCGGGGCCCGCGGCCGTGTACCGAGAGTGGGAGGACGCAGGCGACGACGACGAAGAAGAATTAGAGGAAGAAGAAGAAGAAGAAGAAGAAGAAGAAGAAGAAGAAGGAGAAGTCGTGGAAGAAGGAGACGCGCCTTCCTCCACCGCTCTCGCCGCGCCGACTCTCCCCGAGCGCACTGCCACGAGAGACGGGGGCCCTCCTGTTTGTTTGTTGAAAAAAAGGGAAGGAGGAAAGAAACGTGAGCTTGCTGTTTTTTTTTTCCGTCGCGAACCTTCAACCTCCGAATGTGAAGAAAATATCAAACGCACCCGGCACGAGCACTTTCTGGCCAGGAGACAGCGCCTCCCTCTCCGCGTTTGCCGCAAGCCAGGTCGCCGCGTCGAGCGAGAGGCGGGAGAAGGGGAGGAACTGGGTGAGCCAGGCCGTCTCGTCGTCCTGCGGGTCGAAGAAGGCAGAGGAGGAAGGAGAAGAGGTCGGGGTCGAAGACGCCGACGCCGATGAAGGCGAGTCACCGTCGTCGCTCGGGACCGCTCTCGCCAAAATCAGCGATGGTTTATCCGCTCTCGCCACGCGGAGGATCGACCCGATATGAAAAGCTGTTGCTGCCGTTGCTCTGCGAGTCGGGGCTCGGGGCGGGCGGGCGGCCGCGGCGCGAGAGGAATTGAGAAGCATGCTTTTTGATGGGCTTTGCTCGCATTGGCTGGGAAAACTCTGGCCGTTGCCATCACTTCTTTTTTTCAGCAGCAGAACAAGGAAAACATCCAAGCCCTCTCCGAGTCTCATTCTCACGCGCGAGCTCGCGCGCTCCTTCTCCTCTCTTCTCTTCTCTTCACTACTCTCCACATCAGACTCAGTCTGATATCCGGCATCGCCGCGCTCCAGCTGAAAGCAGACTCAAAAAAAACTCTCCCGGAAGAACAACTATGCGCTCGCTTGCCCCGACGCGAATGTCGGCGACGACCTCGCCGCCGCCGCGGACGCTGTCGGCGACCGCCGCTGCTCCTCCTCCTCATCTCCCTCGCGCCCTCCTCGCCAGGAGGCGAAGCCCCTTCAATTCATCGACGAGATGAGACAATAAAATGCGCGATCTGTCCAAGATCGTTGCTGCTGAAACGGAGCTACCCGAGGCGGCGTCGAAGGGGAGAGATGCGCTCGCGCTTTCTTTTGCCTTTTGTTCTATTTCCGGGGTGGGCGGCTCTTTCGCTCTCTCCTGACCGCTTGGAGAAAAAAAAACTCACCGACTCCCCCTCGCTCTCATTTTCCCCCTCTTCCTCCCTCTCTTCCTCCAACAGCGCCCGCGCCTCCTCCTCGGCCTCCTCGGCCCCGACGGCGCCCTCTCCTTCCTCGCCTATTTCCTCCTCCCCCAACACGCTCGCGACGACCGCAGTCGACGCCCCCGGAGCAGCGGCGGCGGCAGCAGCAGCGGCGACAGCCGTCCCCGCCGGCGCCGAAGCCACGGCTCCGGCGGCGAAGACGCCCTGGTGGAAGAAGCACGACCCCCTCCCAAACATCGTCCCTGTCTCCTCGGTCCACGACCTGCTCGAGGTGTTCGCCGGCGCCGGGGACAAGCTGGTGCTCATCGACGTGTATGCGGGTGAGTTTCGAAATGTTTTTCTTTTCTTTCTTTTTTCTGGCTGGCCTCTCGCTTGCCTTTTCGCTCTCGCTTTTCTCTCTCTCTCTTCTCTCTTCTCTCTCTCTCTCTCTCTCTCTTCTCTCTCTCACTCGAAAAAACTCTTTGCCCGAATAAAACAAAACGAAACAGAATGGTGCCACGCCTGCCGAGGCATCTCCCAGAAAGTATTTGGCCTCGCCAGGGACAGGCCCGACGATCTCGTCCTCGTCAAGCTCGACTTCGACGCGAACAAGCAGCTGGCCAAAGCGCTGGGCGTGCGCGCGCTGCCGTCGTTTGCGCTCTTCCGCGGCGCCGACGGGAAGCTGGACCTCTTCACCGCCGGTCCCGCGCGGGCAGCGCTTCTAAGGGAAAAAGTGGAGCGGTACGGGGCCCCGAGGTGCGTGCTGAGCGGGGCGATCGGGGGAGGAGCTGGGTACGAGCCGTCGCCGGAGCTGAGGGAGTTGCTGGAGAAGCAGCAGCAGGGAGATGCGGCGGCGCGAGGTGCGGAGGCGGAGAGCGCTTAGAAGAAGGAAGGAGGAAGAAGAACAACGAGAAGAGTTCCCCGGTCTTCTTCTCTTGCGCCACGTGTTTTCTTTTTTCCTCCCTCGAACGAGGTGCTCTCGAAAGAGCGCGAGCTGTCCGCTCGGGGGCGCTCGGCGGCAGGGAGGAGAGGGAGAGAGGCCTTTCTGGCCCTTTTTTTGTTTAGAAAAAACCCGACGCCTCCTTCTACCTTCAAACGAATTTTCTTCTCTTCTTATCCCCGTTACAAACCTAGTCGCCGCCCCCTCTCGGCAGCACAAGAATTATATCTGCGTCCCGCCCCCGCCCCCACTTGTAACATAGCAACCGGAGAGAAAGAGAAGAGGATATAGTAGTTTTTGTGACAGGTAAACGAGGAAAAAAAAACGCGCTCGTTTGCAGCCACATTTCTTCTTCTTTCGGCCGCACTTCGTCTCCTCTGCGCCTTTTTCCTTCACTTCGTCATGCAGGCCATCGCTACCCGCTCCGCCGTCTCGGCGCCCGCCACCACCCGCGTGTCCAAGACCGCGTCCACCTCCTCGACCATGCGCGGTAAGTGACTTGCGAACTTGGCTGGCCGCAAAAGCGAAGTTTCCTCAGGGGAAAAACTACCTAAAGCCTCCAACGCAATGAACACCGCCGAAAGCGAAAAGCGGCGGCTTCGTCTTTCTCTCGCCTTACCCAGTCCTTCTCACGACTCTCCGCGCCCTTCCCTCTCCAATTCATTCACTTCACAGTCTGGCAGGCGGTCAACAACAAGTGAGTCTCGGTGTTTTCGTGTTTGGAGGAGAGAGAGCGCGGGGGTGGCAAAGGAAAACAAACGGTCTTCGTTTTAGCACCGAGCTGCGTCAAGCACCAAGAAAATTTTCTTTTGGTCTTCTCGAAGGCGGCGCCCCCGCGTAGGCCCCTCACAGCGCCTCTTCCTGGTCCTCCACCGCTTCGGCGGCTTGGCGCGACCCCGAGGCACGCCTGTGCGCTGTTTGTACGAGCAATGCGAGTCGCGAGCACCCTCACCGGGCCGCGATCGCCCGAGCGTCTTTTTTGAGAAGAGACAACTTCTTTCAACTCCAACTAGAGGGACTCGTCGAAATGCGCGCGCCGCCACGGCAAGTTTGCACCCTACGCGCCCCCCACGACCCGCTCTGCGCCGCCAGGCTGCAGTGGCGCATCGCGATCGAGGTGTCGCGAGGGTGATAGCGGAGGACTAGGCCCCGGAAGCGGGGGTCACGAGCGCCCAATTTTTTGCTTTGCTTTGCTTGGCTCTTCCAAGCAAAGAGCAGAGCAGGGGGGAAAAACTTGGCGCCCCCCCCCCCGCATCCCGCCTCTCCCGCGATTATAATCGCCCTCTCGCACCCGCGATTATCGCTACCCGACAGGATCATGCCACCGGTCGAGTTTGGTGGCGCCGAGAGTTGCGCATGGAGCTTCGGTTGGCGCCGTAATGCCCAACGAGCATTCTCTTGGCGCCGCGGCGAGCAAGAGCGAGAGCGTGCACCGCTTGGCTTTCTCGTGGCCAGCACGCCGCGCCGCTCTTGGCTCGCGGCCCCTCTTCTTCTTTCGCCGCAGCCCCAACTCTCTCCCTCCCTCTCTTCTTTCTCTTTCCTTTCTTTTTTTGCTCACCTCCCTCCCTCCCTCCTCCTTCCCCACCCACCCCACCTCCACAACCGCCCCAAAGGTTCTTCGAGACCTTCTCCTACCTGCCCCCGCTGTCGGACGCCGACATCGCCAAGCAGGTCGACTACGTCACCCGCAACGGCTGGGTCCCGGCGCTCGAGTTCGCTGACCCCGAGCACGCCTACGTCGGCGACACGAACACCGTCCGCATCCGCAACTCTGTCGGCTACCAGGACAACCGCTACTGGTCGATGTACAAGCTGCCCATGTTCGGCTGCACCGACTCGTCGCAGGTCCTCAAGGAGATCCAGTCGGCGACCAAGTCGTTCCCCAAGGCGTACATCCGCCTCGTCGCGTTCGACCCCAACCGCCAGGTCCAGGTCGCGGGCATGCTCGTGCACCGCCCGACGTCGGTCGACATCCAGCCCGCCGACCAGCGCTCGATCTAAGCCGCTTCCTTCGGAAGAGCTTTGGAGAGAGTAGGGAGTAGATGACGCAGCGAGCAGCAGCGAGCAGCAGCATGAACCAAAAAAAAAACCAACGAAAAACAATAAGGGCAACGAAATTCTATTCGTTCTCACTCGGGAGGGATGACTATGATAGAGAGAGAGTCGACCACTTTTGAAGCGCAAGCAGTTCAACCAGCTCTTCGCCGCTCGGTGGCTTCTTTCCCCCCTCTTCAGTCTCCCCGCACCCCACAAAAATTATCATCTAGGGGGAGGAATCCGTTTCTTTTTGCTCGTGGGGGATTTTGGGGGGGGGCACTGTTTTTGGGGGAGGGTGGAGACAACGCTTTTGGCGCGCAAAATTATTTTTGCTTGCTGCCTCTTGTCGTTCCCCCCCTCCCCTTCCCCATCGACTTTGCCCTTCTTTTTCTCTTCGAGTAATAAAACGGAGGAACCCTCTTGGAATTTTTGAATTCCCTTTTTACACTTCCGCACCCCCCCCACCCCGCACCCCGCCAATAACCCGAGAAGAGAACAATTAACTCAAACTATTTGTCCGCTGTCAAATCGAGAAAAGAACAGAAAAACAACTTGGAGGGAGGGCAGATGTGTTTTTTTCGTGTGTTAGTCTCTCTCGCTCGTCTGTTCCGTTTCGTTGCTCGTCTCTCCGAGAAACCAACTCGTCTACTTTCTCAGAGTTTTTAAATTCTGAGAAATTAAAAAAAGACTCGAAAAGCTCCCTCACCACCACCCGCAAGCAGCCGCCGCCGCCAACGCTGCTGTTTCTTGCGCTACATGTGTTGCAACGATGACGACGACAGCAGCAGCGACAATAGAAGCAACAGCAGGCGACGACAGCGAACTCGTCTCGTGTCGTTCTCTCTCGTCTCTCGCCTCGAAAGGGAGGAAAAGAGGGAAGAAAAGGAAAACCATCTACCCCAGACCCGCCGCGTCCCGCAGCGCCGAGGCCAGAGCGGCCACGTCCAGGTGCCCCCCGCCGCTCTCCTCCACCTGGCCCCAGTGCACCACCGCCGCGTTCGCTGCCGGCGTCGGCACCCCGACCTTCGACGCGGCGGCGGCGCCGTGCCTCGCGGCGGCCGCAACGGCCGAGACGCACGCGTCGGCGGGGGCGGCCGGGAACGCCGTCGGCGTGTCCACCATCCTCCGCGCGGCCGCGGCGGGCCCCAGGCGCGAGGCCGCGGCGCCCCCCGAGTGGCAGAGCTCGGCGGCGAGGCGCGCGACGTGGGCGCGCGCCCTTGGGACCCCGAGCGCGTCGGCGGCCGCCGCGGCCTCGACGACGGCCTCGAGCAGGCCCGCAGCGAGGACCGCGGACACGCCCGCCAGGTCGCCCGCGACGGCGGGCTCCCGCGACAGGAAGAAGACGTCGCGGCAGAGGGGCTCGAGGAGGAGCTCCGCCGTCGCTGCCGCGGAGAGAGCGGGGGCAGCGTTGGAGGCAGCGGAAGCGGCGGCGGCGGCGCTGGCGGTGCCCTCGGCCTCGAGGCCCGTCGGTCCAGCGACGTGCGCGAGCAGCGCCCCGCGCCTCACGGCGTCGGCGTCCCCCGTCAGGTGCACCGCGGCAAAGTCGAAGGGCGCCTCCTTCGAATGCTGCAGCAGCAGCTTGCCCGTCGCGAGCAGGGCGTCGCGCGACGCCGGGCCCAGCGCGACAAAGCACTGCCGCCGCCGCTTGCTCCTCGGGTCGCTCCAAGGAGGGGCCGCCGCGGAGGCGCTCGCAGCGGCGGCCCTCGCCGCGGCCTCGAGCGGCCCGTCCCCCGGGAGGCAGCACAGGATGACGTCGCATCCCGCCGCGACCTCCCCGAGCGTCGGGCACCAGGTGGCCCCCGCGGCGAGAGCAGGCTCGGCCGCGGCCCGCCCGCCGGAGACGAGGACGAAAGGAGGAGGTTTGGCCGCCGCGGCCGCGCCGCCAGAAGGGGCAACGTCGTCGCCGGAAGAACCTCCTTTGCCTCCTGATCCGGAAGGGTTCTTCCTCAGCAGCCGCCCGAAGATCGAGGTCTTGCTCTTCTTCGGATGTTCGCCGCCGTCGTCGTTGGATGCTGCAGCAGCAGTAGCAGCAGCTGCTGCTGCTGTCGTTGCTTTGTCTTTGTCGTCGTCATTTCGACCTCCAACCAGAGCCTTTGGAGACGAAGAAGCCGCCTTTGGAGACGAAGAAGAAGCCGACTTTGAGGGCATCTCCGCTGCGGCGCACGTTATCCTGAGACTAAAGTCGAACGCCGGCAGCGTGCCGAGGTCTTCTGCAGCGGCGCCCTCGGCGGAAAGGTGCGCCTGGAGGGCATGGGCGAGAGCTGGATGTTTTTTTGTGTGTGAAACGGGGGGAAAAAGTTTGAGGTTGAGCGGTGGCGACGACGGTCGGCGATGGAGAGTAGATAACTGCTGCCGTTTTTTCCTCTCTCTTTTCGTTCTCTACTCGCTTTCACTCTTTCTCTCCTACCTGCGGACAGCGGTGTCGCAACGGAGACGAAGCCTATAACGCGCGGGGAAGAGGAAGGAGCCTCCATGGCTGTACGAACGAGAGAGAGAAAGAGAGACGAAACGAAACGAATGAAGGAAATTCGATGGGGCAAGTGAAGAGTCTCTCTTTTTCATTTGTTTTCAAGTTAAAAAAAACGCACCCCAAAAAGAAAATCACCAAGCCCCGCTCCCGACGCCCGTCGCGGCCTCGTCCTCTGCCTCAGCCACGACCTCCTCGAGCCTCCGAAGCCTCTTCGCCAGCGCCTGCGTGACGGAGGACTGCGCCACCGCGGCATCGCGCACGCGCCGCAGCGTCGCGGGGGGCGGCGCGCGCGGATGCCTGCGCCGTTCGGCCGCGGCCGCCGCGGCCGCGACGACCGAAGAGGGCGGCACCTCGTGCCCTCCCTCGCTCCCTCCTCCGCGTCCTCCTCTCGCGTTTCTTCCTCCTCCTCCTCCTCCGCCGCTGCTGCCTGCCGCCTCCAGCCGCAGATGCAGCGCCGCGGCCCTCCTCCTCAGCGCTCTCACCTCAGAGGCCAGCGCCGCCGCCTCGGCCTCGGCCTCGGGCAGCTCCCTCTGGCCCAGCAGCCGCTCCGCCGCCGTCGGCGGGGCGCCGGGGAGGCCCCAGTGCAGCCTGGCCAGCAGCCTCGCGCGCGCCTCGAGGTTCTCCTGCATGGCCTTGGCGCGCGAAAGCCTCTCGATCGAGAACCGCTCGCGCTCCCCGAGCGCGGCGTCGGCCCGCTCCCGCAGGGCCCGCCCGCGCTCGGTCGCCGCCGCCGCCGCCTCGCGGAGCTCGGCAAAGGTGCCGGAGAGCGCGAGCGAGGCGGCGTGCGCGAACTCGACGGGGCCGTCGAGCAGCGCCTTGGCCGAGGCCGCGAGGGCCGCCGCCCCCGCGGGCTGGGAGGCGTCGTTCGAGGAGGGCGCGGGCGCGGCGCCGCCTCGCCTCGGCGGCAGCTCGGGGAGCGGCGGCGGCCCGGCGAGCACGCGGGCGAGCGCCGGGGAGGGCGGCGGCGGCGCGGTCGCCGCGGCCTCCCGCGACGCCGCCGACGCCGGGGGGCGCGGCGTCAGGGGAGCGCGGGACAGCGCCAGCAGGTCGCCGCGCGTCCCTCCCGGAGCAGGGGGGGGGCAGAGGGCCGCGGCGGCAGACGCGGGCGCGGCGGCGGCGGCGGCGGCCCCCGCCGGCCGGGCGCACCTCGCGAGCGCGCCCCTCCCGCCCTCGAGCAGCAGCACCAGCCCGCCCTCCGCCGGCGGCGCCGCGACTGCCGCGGCCCCAACGGGGCGGGCTCCGAGCATCGCCGTGGGCCCCCTCCGAAGGGTGCGGGCGCGGGCGCGGGGAAGGCCCGTGCTGCCGAGGCTCGAAGAGGAGAGGGGCGAGGCCCTGGCGCCGCCGGCGCCCCGCGCGGAAGAGGAGGAAGAGAGGCTCGAGCCGCTCGAAGAGGAAGCGAGCCTCGCCGCGAGCGCCGGGAGCCAGTCGACGTCGACGGCGAAGGCCTCTCCAGTTGCGGTGGACACGGCGTAGACGCGGGCGTCGTCGTCCGGGTCGGGCAGCATCGTGATCGGGAACTTGTTGCTCTTCTTCTTCGAACCAAAAGCGTCGTCGTCCTCCTCGTCGTCGCCGTCGTCCTCGGAGACAAAGCTCGCGGCCGCCGCCTCCCTGCTCTTCTTCCCGCCGCCGCTCAGGTCGACGACGTCGAGCAGAAGCAGCCTCCTCCCTCGAGTCGGGGCGGCGGCGCGGCAGACGGAGGAGACCGCGGGGGCGGTCGCGGCGGCAGAGGCAGAGGCGAAGTCGCCGAAGTCGCCGCCATCGGCGGAGGAGCTCGAAGTTGACACCGCGACGCGCGGAGCCGACGAGCCGAACGCGGGAGCCGCCGCGGCCCCGGCCAGGGCCGCGGCCCCGATCCTGCCGGAGGCCGTCGCCTGCAGGACGGCGATGGCCCCCGGGCGCAGGGCCAGAAGCGCGAGCCCGGCGGCGGCGTCTCCAGGCGGGCACAGGTGGTGCGTCGAAGCGACCTTCTCGCCTCCGCTCTTCCCGCGTCCGCTTCCGCTTCCGCTTCCGGGCACGAGCAGCGGCAGCGGGCCCGCGAGCGCCGGGGAGTGCTCGTCCAGGGCGTGCGGCCTGATCCTCAGGATCGAACTCGAGGGGGAGGGGGAGGAGGGCAGGGCGCGCTGGACCCAGGCCCGTGCCTCGCTGCTGCCGCTGCTGCTGCGGCCGCCGCCCCCGGCCGCATCCGCCGCTATGGAGCTCGCCAGCGCCCGCGCCGCCGAGCCCTCGAGCGGGGCGCCAAAGGGCGCCACCGGGCACAGCGAGAAGACGGCGCCGTCGCTCGCCTGCACGTAGACCGTGAAGCGCTCCCAGGGAGACCAGTCGGGCCCGAAGGCGAAGCCCGAGGCGCGCCTCGCGGCGGCAAAGGAAGGGGTCGGAGACGGGGAGGACGAGGAGGCGTCGGCAGACAGCGAGAGGGCGCGCAGGCCGAGCGGCAGGCTCGCCTTTCCCCTCGAAGGGGAGGCCGCTCCGGGGCCGCTTCCCCCGCCGCCGCTCGCCCTGAGCGCCGCGGCGAGCTCAAACTCCTGCTCCGGGGCCGGCGCGTCGGCCGCGGACGCGTGGAAGAGGCGCAGACACGAGTCCGAGGTCAGCAGCACCGCGTGCGCCGGAGAGAGGGGGTGCCATGCGAGCTGCAGCACCCGCAGCCCCGGCCTCGATGAGAAGAGCGCGCTGGCCAGCGGCGACGAGGGTGCCTCGAAGACGCGGACGGAGGGCGAGGAGGCCGGGTCGCCGGGCAGCGGGCGGCCGCCCGAGGAGACGGCGACGACCCTCGCAGCGTAGAGGTCGTCGAGGCCGCCGGGGTCGCCTCCGCCGCCGCTGCCCCTTCGCCTCTTTTTCCGTCCGGCCAGGGCCAGCCGGGCGCCGTCGGCGGAGACGCAGGCATGCTCGACGTCGAACTCGAGCGGGGGGCTGAGGCGGAGGACGCGGGTCGGGGCCGGGCGGGACGAGGGCTGTTTTTGAAGTTGTTGAGGTTGGGAAGGTTGAGAGAGAGGCGCGGACATTTGATTTTTGATGCCATCGATGGAATGAAGAGAGAGAACGTTCGCCCGCTTCGTTCTTCTCTTCCTTTCCACTATCGCTCCCCTTCATACACCTGATGTTCTCTCTCACCTTGCCGTCAAGCAGCAGCTCGTCGCGGACGTCGCCGCAGGAGATGCCGCCGTCGGCGCGGACGACGTAGACACGCCCGTCGGCGTCGGCGGCGATGGGGCCGCCAGCGCGGGGAGGGAGGAGCTTCCTGCTGCTACTGCTCGTGCCATAGCTGCTCGACGCTGATGCTGCTGCAGCACTCGACGAGGAGAACAGGTCGGGGAGGTCGAGCGGGCGCTCCATGGCTCTCGAATAGGAGCGGTTTCAAGTAAACAAGAAACAAACAAGAGTGATGTGGCTGGTCTCCGTTTTTTTTCCTCTCAAATTTTTCATTGCACTCTCTCTCTCTCTCTCTCTCTCTCTCTCTCTCTCTTTCTCTCTCTCTCCCTTTCTCTACCACCCTTCCCCTTTCTTCACTTCACCCTTCCTCCTTATCCCTCCTCTCCCTCT
>Ga0114918_10002805_pt1 | contig 15497 bp, 18 predicted proteins | sample LantaG_FD_87015 | JGI IMG/M metagenome (GOLD analysis project Ga0114918, IMG submission 87015) | Deep subsurface microbial communities from Baltic Sea to uncover new lineages of life (NeLLi) - Landsort_02402 metaG | ecosystem: Environmental > Aquatic > Marine > Oceanic > Sediment | place...
CCACAAAATACAATCGAACACTCCTAATATTACAGACGATATCGAGCTAGTCCGATTGATGGCCATCGCTGAGAAATCAGGAGGAATGACACCACGGTTGGCTGCTCGTATTGTGCGCGATGTGTTTGGTCCCGATATCGGACCTCTCCCCAAAGAAATTGATATGGATAGACCTTACTCCTTACAATTTGCCGAGGCTCAAAGTAAAGGGGCTGGTGGTGGTGCAGGTGGTGCAGGTGATACAGCAGATCAGATTACAAAAAATCTTGTCAACTTGAGTGAGGAAATTGAACTAGAAATGGGGCGGCGGATGTTGCTCGGAACAGAATAGAAGGTGATAAAAATGGAACATAAAGTAGCAATTCAAAAATTCAAATTGATGGAAGGCGAAGAGATACAGCAAGCGATTCGTAAGATTATGAATGCTGTACGAGCAAAAGCGAGAAATCGTTATCTAATGTTCATAGGTGAGGGTTTTGTCATCACGAAAGATTGGGAGGATGATAAACTTTACAGGATGTCTCTTACCCGAGGTGAAGACGGCGCTTTTGTGTTAGGGGAACCTGAAGAGGTTATGCAGATATTTGTTCCTGCTAAACAGGTTGCTGCCAAGTCCTCTGAACTGTTGCGCACCGTCGATTTGCCTGAAATAACTGTTGTGCTCAAAGATAACAAGATTTCAGAAGAGTCCTTAGAGATGTTACATGATATCGCAAGTGGATCTCTTGACACTAGTGCTGTAGAGATTGTGAAAGTCGAAACTACGGAGCCTTTGGAATGGTCGAATGTGTTGGGCTAAACTCCATAGATGTAGGGTCTTTGACGGACGAACAGCTTTTTGACATTAGAGATGCTGCTCATGGAGTGCTTTGCGTAATTGCTAAGGCCAGCACTGTGGATGCTACGATGGCTCTTGAAAAGCAGATGATAACAGTTACAAATACCGCTTGGGTTAAGGCTGCTTCTGCTGGAATTAACGATAATATAGGCCTTGTAAGTGGCGCGACTGTCACACAAGCAAAAGTAGACACCTTTCTTGATAATTTAGGAACCTCCCTAGCTACCCCTCTCACAGCGACACAAATAACTCTTCTCCAGAAAAACGTAAAATCTATCTGGGAAACAGCCAAAAAAATAACATCGAAAGAAGCTAAATTCACACCTAGTTTCTCTCTCTTTGATAGGGAGGCAGTGAAGGCTTTAAACAAGCAACAGGTGTTCTGGATTGGCGGGTTTTATGATGAGAATTTGAGCAAAAGGATACGTGCTGTTTCTAACGATGTGTTGATCAAACAAGGTTTGGGCCATGCGGAAGCAGCAAAGGCACTGCGTAGAGAATTAGGTGTTGTAAAGGGCGGGAAAACCAACTATGCAGCAAGTGTGCCAGCTCGTTATGCCGGAAACCCTCAACTATATTTTGAGCAGGTAGTCTCTACAGCAGCCCATCAAGGTCGTACTTTCGCTTCGATAACGGCTATGGATGAGGCGGGTGTAATTGCTTACCGCTTGACAAATCCCCTCGATAGAAGGACAGGCCAACGGTGTCAGCTTTTAGCTGGCCAAGTCTTCACAGTATCCGCCGGGAAGCAGAAGAGAGACTCTATTTTGGGGGCCAAAGATCCAGCAGATGTGAAGAATATTGCGCCTTGGTTGTCACCTTCTGCTTTATCTACTGCTGTTGGTGGGGCCTCACGAGGGAGTGCTGATGCTTCAGCTAGATTGCAGGAAGTAGGTACTGTTTTGCCTCCATTCCACGGGAAATGCAGAACAGAGGTAGTTATCATTAGTGGCCCTTCTCCTGTAGACCACTTAGAATTAGGGACTCCGCAAGGATTCCCAGATGGTAAGGCTCCTACTCTCAGAAAACTTAAGAGGATGTCACCCAAGAAGGCGAGATTACTAACAAAACCAAAGTGGGAAAAGTTAAGAGAGATTCTTAGTGATAAAAGAATGAAGGCTGCTAAGTCTATTCTTGATAATATTTTAGGCTTATCAAGTGCTTTACAAGCAGAGGCTCTGAGACAGGAGATCGAAAGCCGCACAGACCCATCTAAGGCATCAGTTGAAAAGGTTTTAACGGGCAATGTGAAAATCTTTATGGAGGGCCTTGCGGAGTCAAGAGCAGCCAGTGAAGTTTTAGGAGATCTTATTAGGTATCGAGAAGAAGAGAAAACAGGTGTCTCTTTTCCTCTAGGAAGTAAGAAGGGGAAGTTACTATATAATTCTGCGGTTGAGCACTATCCCCCTATGGTGAGTGCTGCGGCTGATGCTGATGGGCTACAGGTATCTTTCGGTGACACATCTACTTTGATTGATAAATTGAAATCTTGGAAATCCTCCGATGCTGAACGTGTGAGTTTGTTTGAGAATACATTATTTAGTGGGACTAGAGCCCCCAAGTTTAGTGCTGTTGATATAGATAATCCTGTTACAGGTTTTCCTAGCAACTCTTTTACGTTTGCTCATGGTATGGCCCATTACATAGACATGCAGATATACAAAGGTAGGATCACCGAATTATTCAAGTATTTACCCACTGAGTATGTCACGACTTCAGAAGCACATGAGCATTTTCCAAATCTTGAGGCGCTGTTGCAAAGCGGTGGAGCCAAGGAATTAAGGGTGAGGAAAACTGCACCAAAGCGTGTGAAAATGTCTGAGATTATTTTTGGGTCTGATGACTCTATGAGAAATGCTATGTGGATTTTGGCCAGAGCATCTGCTTTAGGTGATTATACACAAGCCAAATCCTCGCTCTTAGAGTTGGGTGAATCATGAAATTCACGATATCAAAAAACAGGTCTACGGTAGGTACTTACGATAAAGGAAAACTGAGTACAGAGGATAAGGTTTTGTTGGGTTGGGTTGCTGGTGGTTTTCCTGCTGCGATTGGTAGAACTGTATTGGGGGATGAGGAAGAACCAGAAGCCCAAGAGGACGTTATGGAACTTCTGGATAGTGCAGAGGCCTCCAATGTTGGATTTTTTGTGGACACTCTAGAGCGATCTGGGTACGCAGTTCCCACTTCGGTATATAGCAAGCTGGGGAAGGTGGAGTGATGAGCGCAGAACAAATTACCTGTAAAATGCTAGAACTAATTGATACTTCTCCTACTGGTATTCCTGGGTTTTCTGACGAGGTATTGAAGGCACTACACGATAGATTGCATGCCCAATGGGATTCAAAGCAATTGGAGGATAAAACAAGACAAAGTGTAGCTAAATCTCATTTACTCACCCACCAAGAGCTTTATAGAAGAGGTAGTGTTTCTGATGTACAAGGCGGCATTGATGATGCTCCTGTTCCTATTTTGATGAATGCTAATGCTTGGAAAATTGATCCCGAGAGTATGGAGGTTGGGGAAGGCCAGCAAGAGTTAGTGTGGAAGAATTTACCTGTAGTGAAGGCTAAGGGTGAAGATGAAGATAAAGATGAAGATTCGGATGAGAGGATTATCTTAGGCGTCGTGGCGGAACCCGAAGTAATAGATGCTCATGGTCATGTTATCTCTGTAGAGGAAATTGCTCAAGCTGCTCATGTGTGGCTTGCTAAAAAACAGAACCGTGGAGAGATGCACACCAAGTTTGTGAATAATAAAGTGGAGATTTATGAGAGTTATATCACACCAGTAGCTTTGACTATTGGAGGCCAGAAGGTGAAAAAGAACTCTTGGTTGCTCATGTTACATATTTTAGATAATAAGATTTGGAAAAAGATAAAATCTGGTGAATTTACGGGGCTTTCTCTGGGTGGTTTTGCCCGCGTGAAAAAACTCTAACAAGCAGATTTGCAGAATATAGGGAGGCGCGGTTAAAATGGCGGATAAGAAGAAGGCAAAAGCCCGACTTGAAGACCTCGAAGTAAATGAGGTATCAATTGTAGACAGTGGTGCAAATAATCGTAAATATCTAATCGTCAAAAATAAAGAAGGCGATTTATCATTGATGGAGAACCCAATGGCTGACCAAATAGTGACAGAAGTAAAAAAAGAACAAAGTCTTGCAGAACTCCTGTTTGATGGTGAAGGCTGGGATAATGCTCCTGCTGTTGTCTCTAAGTCTTCTGTGCATGAGGCTGTTACAAAAATCGTAGGTCGTCTTTCTAAGGCTGCTGGTGCTGCAAAAGGGCAAGAAAGTGCCCCCGAAGCTCTCGCTAAAGAGTTGGGCGTGATAGCTGATACTGTGGATGCTTTGGCGACACAATTGGATGCTGAGGTTTTGCAGAAATCTGTTGATATTCCTGATGATGAATTTGAATCCTTGGTGGTGTCTGCTGTAGAAGTTTTGGTCAAAAGTATCAATTCTGTGAACCAGCTTGCTGATGATGCCACAGAGATCCCAGAAGACATCACCAAATCCTTGCATGTTGTTTCCTCCACTATACGAAAAGCACTCAAGCCCATTGTACCAGTTGTGGAAGAAGTGGCCCCAGTTGTAGTAGTGGAAACTCCTGTTGTAGCTCCTATTGAGAAGAAGCAAGAGGAAGATTTGTTAGGTTTCAAAGTGCTCAAGGCTGTAGGTGAAGTTGATGAGGAAGGTGAACTCCTTGTCGTGATTAAGGCCGGGGCCAAAATGAAACAAGTGCGGCTTAGTAAATTCAGAGAAGCTGTCTCACGTTTGGTCAAAATCCTAAGCGAACTCGAAGGCGATTTTCAACAGACCACGAAGCAAACAGAGGTTGTTGTCTCTGCTGGGTTTGAGGATATTAAGAAACAACTTGAAGTTATGACAAAGCAACACGCAGATACACAAGAAGCCTTGGTTGTTTTGCAGAAAAAGCAAGCTCTTATTGAAGAGGAAAATCCAGGCTCTAATGGTGCTCCCCCAGAAGAAACCAGTGTACCTATTGAGAAGAAGGAAAACCTCTTCTCTAACATTATCGGTTAATATATTCCTGACCCCGGTTGCGACTGGTGGATCTGTCGCGGCGATATGTAGATTTTACTCCAAAAAAAAAGTGTAGGAGAATATGATGGCAACATCGAATGAACAACTCATCGAAAAAGCGACAATCACCACAGCAGCTATCGCTAGTGCGGGAAAATTGAATCCAGCACAAGCAGACAAGTTTCTCGATTATATCTTTGATGAAACTATGTTGGCTGAGATAGGCGTACGTAAAGTTAAGTTCCGCAATGAGCAAATGACTATCGAGAAGCTGAATGTAGCTAACCGTGTAGCGGTTCCCGCAGTGGAAGCTACTGACCCTGGCGTTCGCAATGGTGTCACCACATCTAAGATCACTCTTCAGCCTGTAGAGATCATGATACCCTTCGAGGTTTCTCAGAGCTTTAAAGAGCTTAACATTGAAGGTGATGGTGGTGAAGATCACGTCATTAAATTAATGGCAACTCGTGGAGCCAATAACATTGAAGAGTTGTACCTCGATGGTAATACTCTTGGTCCTGCTATCTTGGATAGTGATTACCCCGGCGGATCTAGCCTTACAGGCTACCGCAAGGATAATTACCTCGCACTTTTCAATGGTTTGCTGAAGCAAGCAGAAACCAGCCATGTGTATGATGCACAAAATGCTGATTTTAGCCCAGCCATCGTTGCTGGTGCTCTTCGTTCTCTCCCCAACAAATTCAAGCGACAGATCAAAGCTCTTCGTATGCTCATGAGCTGGAATCACGAGCATGCTTACAGGGAGAAAGTCTCTACCCGTGCCACTGGATCTGGTGACAGTGCCCTCGCTGGACTTGATAAGATTCCTTCTTTTGGTGTCATCCTTGAGGCCCTTTCTCTTCTCGATGCAGAGCCATCTTATGTTGAGAACTCAGTGGCAAATAACGATGGAACCACTGCAACTTCCCTCAGTTATGCCCCTATTTCTGCATTGGTTTTAACAGCTACTACTCTTGCTGATGCTGCCACTGTTCCTTATGTTTTGGGTGTGGATTACTCCCAAGATCTCGCTGCTGGTACTTGGACTCGTTTGGGTGGTGGTGCTATTGGTGGCGCTGCTACCATCAAAGCCACATATCAGACTGCTGGCCGTATGATTCTTACCATGCCCAAAAACATCATCATCGCTATTGGGCGTGATATTACGATTGGTCGTGACAAAAATATTTATCGCCGTGTTGATGAGTATGCTATCCATCTCAAAGTGCATGTTCTCTTTGAGGAGACTGACGCGGTTGTCCTTGTTAAAAACGTGAAAGTTCCTGTGTAATTGTAATTGTAGTGTCATGAAGATGGGAATTAGGGCCTGACGGAAGTTAGGCCTTTTTGTAAGTGAAGCAGGAAAATACTATGACAACGATAGTTACATATACAGGCCCTACACAGGATTATAAAGTAGGCCCTTATCGATTCAAACCAAATAGGCCTCAGTCCGTGGAAGATCCTGCCTATGTGCAGAGATTCAGGACTACAGCTAATTTCTCTGTTTCGGATGGGTTTGAAGTATCTTCCTCCTCTGATGATATTGATGAGTTGGGGAGTGAAGAGCTTGATAATCTCGAACTTGAGGAAGAATTGTTAGACGAAGAGGATGATTTTATTGATGAGTTGTCTGATGAAATCATTGAAGATTTTGGCGATGACTTTGTTGATGCGTTGGATATCGAACTAGAGATCCCTCTTCCCCCAGGCCCACCTAACGTGACTGATTCAGCAGGTAAATTACTGCGAAAGCACAAGATTAATGCTATGAAAGTCAAAGGATCTGGTATCGGTGGTAGGATTATCAAAAAGGATGTTGAGGCTTATTTAGTAACAAACGCTTAGGCCTTATTTCAAGCCTTTGTGAGGCAGTATGTTACTTGTAAACCTCATAGATGGGCATACTCATCGTATTGACCTTGCCAACCCCTCCAATGCTTTATTTCTGCAAACTGAGATTACACATAATCGAGTAACAGGAATAACCCTTCAAACTTCCCCATCCCCTCCTTATACATCACCTAAAAACTTCTACCTAATTCAACCTAAGAAATTCAAACCACCCATCACTTTTGGTGCAGAGTTAGTGCTGCATAAAATTACAGGTGAGGTAGTGGGAGAGAGGGTATGGGTACAAGCTGAAAATGTTAGATCTTCTATGGCTTTATTCCACGAAAAGCAGTGTATAAGGTGCGATTTAGTAAAGATAGACAAAATATCGTATAATCAAAAAAAGGAGCAAGGAGATGGCTAATCAGACTATTAATATAGGATTGGAGGCTTCTACTACTCTGGATTTATCCGCTGATGCTTCTTTCACTGTTTCCATAGAGGAAGAAGTATCAATCTTGATAGATTTACTATTAGATGCAAGTTCGGTTATAGGAATTGGGCTTGAGGCCTCTGCAACTCTGGATCTTGGAGATTGACATGAGTAGTTTTGATATCACAGCAGAATCACTAGCAGCCTCCGGGTTTCGCTTGCTTTATGCGGGTGATGATTACTCTTATGTCTTCACCTTGAAGCAGGGGGGTGTGGCACTGGATCTGACTGGCGGTTCTGCATGGTTTACGATCAAAGAAAGGGAAGTTGATAGTGATGCTAATGCTTTATTACAACTCTCTGTAGGTGCAGGCATTACCCTAACAACCCCTCTTTCTGGCATCATCACTGTAGCATTTGCTGCTGCTGATACGGCTACTTTAAGAGGGAAATGGGTATATGACTTACAGGTAAAAGTAATCACTCCTACCACTAGAGTTATTACAATGGCTACAGGCCACATAGAGTTTCTTGATAATATTACGGTTACAACATAAATCGAGGTTGCTATGAGCGACAATTCTTTGAATTATAAGCCAAATTACACAGCACATAGACGTTTGACAGCAGCAGTAGAAATACCTTTAGATACAGCAACTCTTGCTACCTTGATCGCTCTGCCTGGTAACAACAGAGCATCTATTAATTGCCGAGGATGGAATACAATTGACGGTGTTGTGGTGTTTACAGGGGGAACCAACATTACATTGCAACCTATTGAATTGGTACGTTACACCGATGCTGCTGGTGTAGATCAGGAAATTTACACCAATAAAGGGACGACTATTGGACCCCTTGTGAGTGGTGATTCTTTCACTCTAACAGTAGCAGAAGGTCTCTTCTTTTTAAGACTCGCTGCAAAAACAGGAAATCAAACTGCTCTTGATATTTATGTTGCAGGTGGAACGAGAGCCAACGTTGGAGCGGTATAATAATGGGAAATTATGTAACAACTGCTGATTTATATGCTGAAGGTGTACCCACTACGATTTCCTCTACATTATTAGAGCGCAGGATTGCGAAGTGGGAAGAGATTGTTGAGAAACTGACAGGGCAATTATTCAGAGTTGTTACCCCAGGTGAGATTATTTTTGATGGGAATAACACCCATTTGATGCACTTCAATCTCCCTATTATTGCTGTTACATCCCTCAAAATAAATGGATCTACCTCAACACTTTTAGCTTCAGAATACAGAGCGCATGTAGGCAGAGTTTCCCCAAAAGATGACAGGACAAATCCCAAAATCGAACTGTTGGGGAATCAAAGCACTAGTATCTATACTGTTTCAGGCTCCTCTGTTTTTGCGAAGGGGGCAGATCAGGCTATTACAGCTACTTGGGGTTATTTGGATGAAAATGATGCTTGTCCTGCTCCTGTGAAAGATGCGATTATTGAACTTATTGCTCTTGATACTGATGGCTATTGGGACAAAGGACAAAACGCTGCAGGTGCTTCTGTTACCCCTACAGTTAGGGAGCGTACAGATGGGCATGAAATTGAGTACCAAAAAACAGAGAATATCAGAATGACGTGGATGATGCTTCCTGTGACAATCCAACATACTTTGGCTATGTACAGGAAGCCTTGGTCTATTGCTGTGCCTGATGCCAGAATTGGCCTTTCCTACTACGATTCTTTTGTGTACGGGTGGTGATATGCCAAATTTGATACACCCTATACCAGTGTTTATCCAGCAGATAGAGCGAGAGCGAACAACCCGCATGGATGATAACCTCCGTGAGCCTGTTGGGGCTGTAGAGCGCAATCCTATTATCCTCAATTTGAGGGGGCAGATTAAGTGGGGGTCTCAAGATAGACCAAATCCTACAACTACAGGCACGGAAGAACTGTCAGATGGGTATATACTGTTTAAGGGTTCTGATCTTAGAAAATTACACGTTACGCTGAATCGAGGAGATCGGGTGGTACAAATAGGGGTAACACCTAACATCCAGTTGGTGGATCTTTACTTTACCAAGTTTGAACCTATCGCCCATAAAAGTAATGGAAATCATCTTACAAAAGCCTTTTTTGAGGATCGTCAACCCTCCACACACAGGGTATAAACTAATGGCAAGAGATCGAGGTTTAGAGCTTATAGGTTTTGAGGAGTTGCAGGATATTTTAGATCCCGCTAAATTCACGACCAGGATTACGCGCCATGTGAAAAGGGCTACCTCGAAAAATGCCTTGGTTGGTGTTGGGATGATTAAGAGGGCTATAGATTCTGGTAAATTTGCCTCCAATAAGCCTATGACCAGTGCGATTAAAGGAAGCAGTAGACCACTTGTTGATTCTGGGCAATTGAAATTAGCTATTACAAAGCAGGTGAAAACTTGGTATCTCGCTAATATTGGTGTGATAAGATCGAAGACGGTTACAGATGCCCAAGGAAGGTCAGAGGATGTTCTTTCGATTGCTAAGGTTTTGCATGAAGGAGCTACTATTGCAGTAACCCCAAAAATGCGTAGATACTTTGCACTGATGTCTCGTAAATTCCCCGATCAATGGTTCCCACTAAAGGCAGACACAACATCAATTACAATTCCTCCCCGCCCTTTTCTTCTTGCGGCTATTAGTGATAAAGCGGTTTTAATCTATCAAACTAATTGGGCTGCTGCGGTGCAAAAAGCACTGAATGGTGACGACAAATGACCACGCAAAAGATAGCCCACTGTTTTGAATTTACTGAGGAGTTTCGATCTAAACTGACTTTCAGTGATTCTACCAAGATATTTCTTGATTCCGCCTCAAACCAGATAGCTTTGAGAAAGCAGAGTTATGATCGTTCCGCAGGTAAGGACGTCTATTCCTTAGACGCTAATTTATCTGTGACAATCGAGGCTATTAACCCTTTGGCTTTAGTAGCGTGGGCGGGAATAGGTTCTACTCCTAGACCGTCTTTGCAACCTACAGGCGCAACAGTTGGGTATAAACTCAATGATGGCACAGATGATAGATATTGGGGAGGCGGATCTTGGTCTGTGGCAGGCCTTACAGACTGGAATACAGAAGCGGTTATGGCTGCTAATATTGCAACATTTCCTGCTACAAGTAAAACCATATCAGTTGTAATTAACCTAGTGACTACAGATAAGTACGAGACTCCCACCCTCACTTCTATAGATTTGTTGGGCCAGTATAACATCTCATATCTATACTCTTTGATCGCAGGTTCTTTTGTACCAGCTTTGCGTAGTACCGTATCTTTCCAGGTGGACTACCTAATAAGGCATGGTGGCACGAATAAAATTCATTTGTTAGATTTTGTGAAGTCTCTTTATAATATTAACACAATCGACGCGGTTTATGATGACACATCAGACCCAACACACGTTACAAATCTATACAGCGCATGGGATTCAACCGACAGTGTGATAACTCTCAGTTCAGCAGTAGCACGAGGTAACAATATCTTTATAGTGTTCACTGTGGAACCTGAAGTAGCGATCAACTGGTCTAGCCAGGATTACACAGAAACTTCTAGGCTACCTGCTATCGTATTGGAGTCTTTCGACTTAGCAGGGAATGTTGTATGGGGATCTCAAGAGGTTAAAAATGTAGGTACAAACTTAGCTTCTGTGAGGCGAGACCCCACGAGGCTGCAACTAGCTTTTACAGTACAAGTGATAGCGGAGAGCAACAAATCCTTATTCCAGATGATGGACGGGATGCTGTCATTTGCTGCAAACACCCCTGTTCTCACTTGGCTGGATTTGGATAAGGAGATAACCCTTACAATGATTGCTGAAGGTGCTTTTAGTAATAGGCCAAATTTGAAAGATAGATACACGGCGGGGTATAACATAACTCTGTCAGAGGTGTTCTTGTGGTTTAAGCCTGAGACCACAAAACCACTGGTACAAACCGTTAATTTGAGTTTACAGATGCCCACAGAGTAGGGCTATAATTGATCTAGGAGGCCCAAGATGGTAAAACGATTCGGCCCAGTCCAAGGGGCAGGTACGATGCTGACGGAAAGAGATGCAGCGAAGACGATCCAAGCATCTGCCTTGGGTAGTACTGGTTATGTAGGCATCCTCGAAAGAGGCCCAGTGGATGAGCTTATTACAATTAGTGGCGCTAAGGATCTGTTGAGAAAGACTGGCGGTTACATCCCAGGTTCTTTGTTGCCTGATGCTTGTGCTGATTTCTGGAGTCATGGTGATGGAGCAGGGACTCTTTTCTTGCTTCGTGCAACAGATGGCACAGAGAAAAAAGCAACGCTTACTCTCTATGACCGTAAAGCCACTAGAAACCAAGTGGTGACTGTTACAGCACAAAATGGTGGAGGATGGGGAGGTAGACGTCAAACTTGGGATTTTGATATCGCTGTGACGGCTACTGATATTGGCACTACTTTTATTGATGCCCCTATTGGTTTCCACCCTTTCTTAGCAGATGAGTTGGTAGGCGGTACAATCACTTTACCTGGTGCTCTTGTTGGTGTGGGTGCTTCCTACACCATCACTAGCCATCTCGCTTCTGACGGTATCGCTAAGACTCGTTTCAACATCGCTTCTGATTCTGATGCTGCTGCTGATTACGGCGCGGCCGTCGATAAAGAGTGTTATATCCAGGTATCTCAAGTGGATACTTGGGGACGCAGCAGGAATCTGGCTATTGAGATCCAAGATGGCAAAGATAAGCCATCTACAGAATGGGGAATTTATGTTTATGAGAATGATGTTTTGGTGTACGACCAAGGCGACCTCTCAAGTGACCCTCTTTCCCCTCGTTACTTCGTGGACATGATCAACAATGATACAGACAGAAACCAGTATATAACTGTTACTGATTTGTGGTCTGGTACAATCTCCGCAAGTATTCGCCCTGCCAATTTCTGGTGTAGCATCGCTTCTACAGCAATTACAGCTTTGACTATAGATCTGGCTACGGTTATCCCTCAATGGACACAATCAGGGGTAGGCGACAATACGATTACGAACTTCACCTATGGTGCTCAATTGATTCGGGATCGTTATACTTGTACCCTCACAATGCCTGGTCCTACATGGGCTTTGGCTAGTCTAGATCAACAATCTGAGCATGTGTTCACTGTGCCTGCTGACACTGTGCCTTATGTCGCTGATACGGTGTTTTCTCCTGGTTTTACCCTCACAGAGGTTACAGGTGTGACGGGGGAAGTTATCACTCTTACCATTGAGCCCTTGGTCGAAGATGAGGCCATCGGTGGGCGCATCATTTTTGATAATCATGCGGCACATCCAGCAAGCGGGTTTGCCATTTCTGATAATACAGAAACGACTGTTACAATTTCTACTGGCGATCTAACAGATGGTGCAGCTATTCCTAATCCCTCAGAAGTACGTTTGCAGTATCGACAGCAAATGGGCTTTGGTTATGATGGGATCGCAGGTATAGGCACTACTGATTTCACTCGCCATTATGATTCAAGCGCATCTCTTTTTAACGAGACTGCAAACAAAGGTTACGGCCTCATCAAGTTTGCTACTCCTGGTATTACAACTGTTACAGGCCCAACAGCCACTACGGTAGAGAAAGCTGGACTTGCTTATGCTGCGGCAAAAAATCATCAGTATAGATATGAGATTCCCAAGACTGTCACCTCTGAGTATTCAGCTCGTGCCCATGTGCAAGATACCCTTGGTCGTTCAATGTATAGCAAGGCTATTTTTCCCTCTTGGGCTTATGTCTCTGATCCCGTACTTCGGGGTAGACTGAAGGAAGTTCCTAATACTGGAATGGTGCATGGGCGTGAAGCTCTTACTGCTCGTACTTGGTTGGGTTATCACAAAGCTGCGGCAGGTGTCACTTTGACCCTGCCTAAGATTGTGAAGCTCCACACAGGCACAGTTATCTTGAGCGGTGAAATTCTCAACCCAGCAGGACTCCAGCAAATAGATAAACGTCAAGGTAACTTTGTGATTTGGGGGGATCGAATCCCTACCGATGATACAGGCTATCTCTTCGCACATCAAAGGGAATTGATGTCCTACTATGAGCATGTGTTGATTGAGAGTTTTGATTGGCTGATCTTCGCTATCAATGATGCAGAAGAACGTCCCGCTGCTTTGGCTGCTCTCAACTCCTTCTTCCTCCCAGAGTGGCGCAAACGTGCTCTTCGAGGCGATACTTTCGCACAGGCTGCTGTACTCAAGATTGATGGAGACAACAATACTGATGCTACGATGGCCCTTGGTGACATGAACGCAGACATCACCCTCCAACTTGCTGACACTATCGAGAGATTTAATATTTCGATAGGGAAAGCAGGGGTAGCTGAAAGCGTAGTGTAAGTGCTACAGGCCCTTTAATTAGGGCCTTATCTAACCCCTTTTTTCTCATATTGGAGGATATGTTATGGCCATTAAAGGCACGATGAAACCTGACCACATCCCAGTGAATAAATACAAACTGTCGTTGACAGGGATGATCCCTATCATCTTCACGAAAATTAGTGGCATCGAGGAAGAAACAGCTACGGTTGAACTTCCTGATAAATCCATTCGATCTGGTGGGCGTTCTGGACCTATCGAGTTTGATGTAGAGATGCCAGCTCACCATGTTAGCGAAAAAATGGCAATGGAAGGTTGGTTACAGGAAGGAAAAGATCCCGTTAGCCCCTTCGCTTATAAAACAGGAACGTTGCAGATGTACTCCCAAACGGGAGCACAAACTGTAGTGTACATGCTTGAAGAAGCTATTTGCACAAAGCGTTCACTACCAGAACTCGACCTGTCAAATGATGGTGAAATGGCTGTAATCGGCTTCACGATTAAGGCTAATGAGCTTGTCAACCTCTAAGTTCTCAATTTGTATAATCTCTCACAAACCTCTATCGAGGTAATTGGAGGGCGTTATGTCCATTGTTCGCACTACGCTGAAAGAGTTAGGCCCTAACCTACCTTTAGGTATAGGTTCTGCTGGTAAGCTGATCAAACCTTTTGAGCTTCGCCCTTATTTTACCAAATTTGATAGGCATTTAGGCGAGTGGAAAGCCTCCAATCTTTCCGGTTACAGTGATGAGGCGATGGTCTCGGCACAAATTAGTAAGCTACTTTCTATGCTTTGTCTGTCTGTGGGCGGGAAATCTTTTACACTCACAGAGGACGGAAATAGCACGCCGGAGGCAGAACTTGAGGTTTTGCAATGGTGGTATGCTGATGTGATGTATATGTATGTGTATGCTAGATTGCAGGAGTTAGGGCCTGAAATTCAAGCCCCTGCCTCTTGTCCTCATCGCCCTTGTAATTGGAAAACAGACGCAGCAATCTTTGACTTTTCAGAGATAAATGTTGCTACTGTGGAAAATATCGAGGATCTCCATAAGTGGTATAAGCTTGCTCATCCCTTTAAATTGAGGGACGGGCAAACTGTGCTTGAGTCTGTGAGGATTGGCCCTACCCGTTGGACTACGATGATGAAGCCTGGGATGTTGAGTGGAAATCTTGAGACCGTTGGTTTCCATGCCATGCAAGATTCCATTTGTGGGATTAATGGCGAAGATAAAGTTTATATGATGGCACCCTCAGAACTCGATCAACTTCGCAAGAGGGATCGAGTGCAGATTGATTTGATCGCTAATGATGTTACGGGCGGTGTTGGTTTCGCTTTGACTCTTCCTTGTCCAGACTGTGGAGGCCCAATTGTGAACCCTCTCAATTGGGAACTATCTGATTTTTTCTCCACTTCTTCCCCGTCGGGCAACTAGGCGGAATTAGGGAAGACACCTTTTTTCTCACATACCACGGCGGGTTTACGATGGCAGATGTGCTATCAATGACTTTTAAAGATCGTCACTGGTATGTGCAAATGTTGCAAAAACAACTCAAGTTTGAGGAGTCAAAAATATCCTCCTAACTTTGATGGAGCTGTCTGATGAGTGAAAAGCGCGTTGGTTTAGTAGCTCGTATACGTTTGGTGTCCGGTGATGCAATGGCCGGAATGCGTAGAGTCAGTAGAGGCTTTGTAGGTATGGGTGCTGCTGCTGCTCGTGCTAGAAGGGGTATAGCTTCTGTCAAGACAGGCATGACTCAACTTTCTGTTGTAGGTGTTGCAACCGCAGCAGCCACTTCCTTCGCCATTAAAAAATATGCAGACTTTGAGGGGGCAATGGGGGCCGTTACTGCGGTTTTGCTTGTCTCTGATAAGGCTAATAAGCAGTATATACCTAGACTCACAGCACTGGCTACGGAGTTAGGTGCTTCTACCTCATTTACAGCAACTCAAGCTGCAAATGCTATGGAGAATTTAGCAAGGGCAGGATTTGAACCAACACAGATTATGAAAGGTATACG
>Ga0114918_10002806_pt1 | contig 15494 bp, 13 predicted proteins | sample LantaG_FD_87015 | JGI IMG/M metagenome (GOLD analysis project Ga0114918, IMG submission 87015) | Deep subsurface microbial communities from Baltic Sea to uncover new lineages of life (NeLLi) - Landsort_02402 metaG | ecosystem: Environmental > Aquatic > Marine > Oceanic > Sediment | place...
AAGGAGCCATTGATCGCTTCGGACAAGCGCTCGCCAAACACGTCTGTAATAACGTTAGATGTTGAAGTTTTCATGCCGTCCCAAGTCAGATTCTGACAAACGTTAAAGTCGTATTTTGCGGTAACCACGTAAGAACTCTATTGACCTGTAAAGCAAAAAAAGCTAAAACTTGCATGCAATCATAAATATATTCGTTTTCAATGTACTTAAGGAATATCTATGGTCAAGGACATGATTTTTGGGACAGTAGGGGGATTAGGCCTTTTTCTGTTCGGCATGGGATTAATGTCGGACGGCCTGAAAAAGGTCGCCGGGCAAAAACTAAAGAGCCTTCTTGAATCGCTGACTAAACATAGAGTCATCGCAGTTATTGTCGGGGCTCTGACGACATGCCTGATTCAGTCGAGTTCCGCTACTACGGTGATGACAGTCGGATTCGTAAATGCGGGACTTTTGACCTTAAAGCAGGCATTGTGCGTAGTTCTTGGAGCCAATGTCGGCACAACAATCACGGCGGGACTCGTTTCGGTTCTGGCCGTCTTTAAGATTACCAATTATGCGCTGCCGCTTGTTGGCGTCGGATTCCTGATTAATGTCCTTGGAAAAACGGAAAGGAACAGAAGTATCGGTCAGGTGATGATCGGTTTTGGCCTCCTGTTTCTTGGCATCCATTTCATGAAAGAGGCTTTCGATCCTCTCAAAGACAGCCAGGGCGTGCAGGAGGCACTGATATGGCTTGGCCGCAATCCGCTTCTGGCGGTTCTGGCCGGGACGGCCATCACAATGCTTCTGCAGAGCAGCTCGGCTTCGATCGCCATTATACAGATGCTGGCCTTTCAGGGCGCCTTCGGGACGGACTGGCCTTTAGTGCTCCAGGTTGCAATCCCTTATATTCTGGGCGACAATATCGGCACAACAATCACGGCTCAGTTGGCGGCACTTCGGTCATCCAGAAATGCCAAACGAGCGGCAATGGGGCACACAATCTTCAACGTGATCGGTGTTGTTTATATGCTTCCCCTGGTGTGGACCGGGTGGTTCAGCCAGGCAGTGGAATGGCTCTCGCCCGGACAGTTGGGGCAGAACACCATTATGAGCAACATATTTTTTGCCCATTTCATGTTCAACGCATTTAACACGATTATGTTCCTTCCGTTTATCGATGGACTCGCAGCATTGGTTGTCAAAATCATACCTGTAACTGGGATTGAGCTTGCACAAAAGCCGGTGGTTTTGGAAAAGCACCTGTTGAATACTCCCGTGATAGCATTAGAGCAGACGAAGCGGGAAATCATTCGTATGTCTCAAACGGCAAAAAAAGCCGTGATGCGATCTATCAGCGGAATTATTAACAATAACAGAAAAGAACTTGGAACCGTCAGAGACTTAGAAGATTTTACCGACATGTTGCAGCTCGAAATCACATCGTATCTCTCGGCGTTATCGCGCAGGAACTTGTCTGATGAAGTCTCGATCGAGCTGCCGGTACTTTTGCATACGGTTAACGACCTCGAACGTATCGGCGATCATGCCGTCAATATTGCCGAAATAGCCGAACGTAAAATCGGCCAGAAGCTTTTGTTTAGCGAGTCGGCACTTAAGGAGGCTAACGAACTTAGAAAAGAGATAGAACAGATGTGTGATAATATCATCACAGCTTTGAAAAATAACGACATAAGGGAAGCTAAATTGGCCCTGGTTCACGAAAACAACCTCAACAGAATGCAGATGGAGTTTCGCCGCAGCCACGTGGAGCGGATGACTGACGGTATCTGCTCACCCCAGACGGGCTTGATATTTATCGACCTGGTTGATAACGTCGAAAAAATAGGCGACCACCTCACAAATATCGCACAGGCAATCATCGGCGGCCTGCAATGGGATGAAGTCAAACCAAAAATTTCTTCCAATTCCTGACTATATACTGGCAACCGGGCAATTTGAAGGTATAATTGACCATATGGAGAGTCCATTTCGGATAATTACGGTTGGTGTTATATGCTTGATATTGCTCGCAGGATTGAGTACAGCGTCTGAACCGAACACCGTCGGCACGGATTCCTCCACAGTCAACGCAGCGGTAATTGTCTGCAAGGGCATGATCGACGATGGGCTCTTTAAATCTATCAAGCGAAGGACACAAATCGCCCTTGATAACGACACCGAGTACATCATCTATGAAATCGGCACATACGGCGGGCTGCTGCAATCCGCGGACGATATATCCAAGTACTTCATACTCGATATCGGTCAAAAAGTCCACACAGTTGCCTATGTTACCACCGAAGCGATATCGGCCGGGGCTATGATAAGCGTCTCCTGCCGGGATATCATCATGCGCGAGAACACCACGATCGGCGATTGCGCTCCCATTGTGATGGGCGGCAAACTCGAAGGTGTTGAACGTGAAAAAGCCGAGAGCTTTACCCGCGCAGCTTTTATGCGGGCCGCAGAGGCAAACGATTACCCGGCCGCACTGCTAAAGGCAATGGTCACCATGCAGACAAAGGTTTACAGAGTAAAGAATCTGCAAACCGGCGAGAGCGAGTTCATCGAAGACAAACAACTGTCCGAAGATCCGAATAAATATGACCTGGACGGCAAAGAGCTGATAGTTAAAGAAGACGAGATTTTGACGCTGACCGCTGCCAGGGCTTTCGAGTATGGAATTGCCAGGGCACAAGTCAAAGACCAGGCAGGGGCCCTTGATTTCCTTGCCGAACGTGACGGTGTGACTTTCACCGGTGAGCCGATGGTGCTCAACACTCTCTGGTCGGAAGAGATGGTCCGGTGGCTGAACTCGCCGGCGGTGATGGCAGCGCTTGTAATGCTTGCCATGCTGGGAGTGTATATTGAATTTAACACGCCGGGCGTCGGACTGCCCGGGCTCGTAGCGGTGATATGCCTTGTAATAATCATCGGCAGCAAATACCTGGTGGGACTGGCAAACTGGGTGGAGGTGGCGTTATTTTTCGTGGGGATACTCCTGCTGTTAGTTGAGTTTTTCGTATTGCCCGGCTTTGGCATTGCGGGAATGATGGGAATAATTTGTGTCATGGTCGGCTTATTCGGCATGCTAATCAAGAATCCCCCCAACAGGGTCCCCTGGCCCGACAGTCCTGCAAACTGGGATGTATTCATAGATGGACTTATGGGATTGTCGTTCGGCTTTGTGGGATTTGTTGTTTTGGCGTGGATACTGACAAAGTACATGCCTAAACTCCAGTTCCTCAGCGGATTGATTCTGGTGCCGGCGGTTGCCAAGCAGGGCACGGAAATGGAAATCAGTATGACGGCGCCGCCTGAACTTGAAACCATCGGCGTCAAAGTGGGTGACACCGGGCAGGTGGTTTCAACACTGAGACCGACCGGAAAAGCAAGATTCGGCAATGCAATCGTAGATGTCGTTGCCGAAGCCAAATTCCTTGACAAAGGAACTCAGATCGAGATAATAAAAATTCACGGTAACAGAGTCGTTGTCAAAGCAGTTTAAGAGAAATCGTAGGAAGTAACGAATGGGTTGGTGGCTTATTTTTGCCGTTTTTCTTTATTTTGCCTGTGCGGCGCTGATCGTCGCCGAAGTATTCGTGCCGAGTGGCGGCCTGATCAGTATCTGCGCGCTCGCCTGCCTGGTCGGCGGTATCGTGATATTTTTCCAATACAGTGTTATTGCCGGGTGGATCGGCATAGGTATCGCGGCTATAATGATTCCATCGGTGTTAGTTGTAGCTTACAGGATATTCCCCAAAACCAGGTTCGGCAAAAGCGTGACGCTCACGCCCCCGGAACGCAGGCAGGGCGATGCCATACCCGATACGGACAGGCTTAAAGAACTGCTCGGCGCCGTCGGCGTTGTCCTTACAACGCTGCGGCCGGTGGGAATGTGCGATTTCTCCGGACAGAGAGTCGAGTGTGTCGCCGAGGGCGGATATGTTGACAAGGGCAAAAAGGTCAAAGTTATCAACGTGGAAAGCACACAGTTGACTGTTCGTATAATCGAAGAGACTTAATGAAAGGACAAGTATTATGTATAACTTAACAAACACGACTCTGGCACAAACCGATCTGACAAAAGTTGTCGGAGTGGCACTTTTGGTCGTAGTCATTCTTGTAGCGATTGTGGCCTTCATGCTATTCCTGAAATTCTTCCGACTGTGGCTGCAAGCCAGACTCTCGCGAGCGGACGTCAAATTTTCCGAGCTGATCGGAATGTGGCTCAGGAGGGTCGATACGAGAACTATCGTTCTGAGCAAAATCACCGCGATCCAGGCAGGCCTTACCCTAACGACGCAGGATTTGGAAAGCCATTATCTGGCCGGTGGCCGGGTACCAAATGTCGTACGAGCATTGGTAGCCGCAAACAGGGCAAATATTGACTTGAGCCTGAAAACAGCTACAGCAATTGACCTGGCAGGCCGCGACATCCTCGAAGCGGTCCAGACAAGCGTCAATCCCAAGGTGATTGATTGCCCCGATCCTGCGAAGAGCAGAGGCACGATAGATGCAGTTGCTCAGGATGGCATTCAGTTGAAGGCAAAGGCGCGTGTTACCGTACGAGCTAATATTGAAAGACTGATAGGCGGTGCCACTGAAGAAACTATTATCGCTCGCGTAGGCGAGGGAATTGTTACTACTATCGGCAGTGCGATAACATACAAGAGCGTCTTGGAAAATCCGGACGACATATCCAAGTCGGTTTTAGCCAAAGGGCTTGATGCCGGAACGGCTTATGAGATTCTATCTATTGATATTGCCGACGTCGATGTAGGTGAAAATATCGGCGCTCTACTGCAGGGGGCACAGGCCAAGGCTGATCTGGCAAGAGCACAGGCCGAGGCGGAAAAACGCCGCGCAATGGCATTCGCACGCGAGCAGGAAATGCGAGCACTCGTAGTTGAAAATGAAGCAAAAGTGCCATTGGCGATGGCTGAAGCCTTAAAGAAGGGCAATCTCGGTGTGATGGACTATTATAAAATGAAGAACGTTATGGCTGATACCTCGATGCGAGATTCCATTGCAAAGCCCAAGAAGAAAGAATAGTCTCGAAGATTCATGCTCTAACACTTGATTCAGTATTGACCTCTATGGTCGAAAGTGAAGCTTATGAGTGAGCTTTTAGCACAAGTAATTCTGGCAGGTCGAAGCGATGACGCTGAAGGCTGGATGAACATCCTGATCGTCGTAGTACTGGCGGTCTTCTGGGCGATTGGCGGCATTATAAAAGCGAAAGCGAAAAAAACCGGGGGACCGGACGAACAATCACCTGGTAAACCTATCCGCAAACCGCCGTTACACAGCAGTGAGGCACGGGAACAGATGCTAAAACAGCTACAACGTCCTGTCGACTCTGCACAAGGCCAACACCAACAGCCTCGCCCCGTGGCAAAACAACCACGAATGAGGTTTGCCGATCTCCAGGCTGCTGTCCGTAAATTTGCAGTCGAAGCCGAAAAGTCTTTCCAGTCTCAATCCGGTAAAAAGACGCCGGTAATCAAACCGGAATTAACGGAGCCGCAAAATCCCCGCAAGGCCGTGGAACTCCCTGAGCCTACAGGCAAAACTGTCAAAAGACAGCAAGGGGAAATGGTTTCTGGAACTGAACAAATACTCGAGTCGGAATATCTCTCCGGGCTTCTATTGGATTACGCCAACCCGGAAGAGCTAAGAAGGGCGATCCTGCATTACGAAATCCTCGGCAAGCCTTTATCACTGCGAGATTACCCATAGCTTTTATAGGACCATGCGACTCCTGCAGAACTGCTGTTATTATTTTTACAAGGATCAAGTGTTCAGAATTTTAGGCGTTCCCTCCGCCCGACATGATGGATTGTGATAAGTTGACGTGCACTGGTTATAATCCGAACGCAGCAAACCATCCACGTCTCACTGAACGATACAAAGTAACGACGTCATCCTGAACGAAGCAAAGCGAAGTGAAGGATCTGTGAATAGAACTTATTGATCCTTTGAATAGACCTTTTTCTGTAATACCGGCAGAATATTGAATAACTGTCGAAAACCGAAGATAAGAAAAACACCATTATCAAAGTCCTATAATATATGTTATGTTTCATTCAGCCCTGATTCCCGGGCGGTAAGTGTGTTTTTGTATTTTGGGCTCTTCCGGCGTCTTTTCCCGGCCTACGGTCAAAATTGGTTTTCGGCATTAATTGCCTGGTTGGCTGTGTCCGTGAGATTGTCCCACATGGCAGTCGCCCTGTCTAACAATCCCAGGTTCTGCAGAATGATTGAGATGTTGACAGTCGCATCGTGACACGCATAATTTCTCTCCAGGTGATGCTCAAGGTTGATTAATGACGATGCGAACTTTACCCTATCGCAATATAACAAGGCAGTCTGATAGTGCAGTTGCAGCGTGTCCTTATCGAGACAATCGGAGCTGGTCAGTTGATTCAGTGCCTCGGTTTTGCGGTCTGTTTCAAACAGACAGACGGCTAATTTGCTTTTGGATCTTGTATAAGCCGGATTGATCTCTAACGCGGTTCGGAACGACTCAATTGCATGCTCCATTCTTCCGACATTCATCATCAGGACGCCAAGCCTGTAGTGCAAATCCGGATTTTGCGGGCGAATCGCGATATGCTGGCAGTGAGCGGCAATCACGGCTTCAGTCAGAGTGTTATAATCCTCTTTATAATCATACGGCATGTTTTCTTTAAGACCGGCCTTGAGTCGCAGTGTAGCTGTTTCAGTGAATAACAACGAGCTGTTCGGCTGAATCGCCGCCGCCAGCGATAACGTGCCCAGGGCATCTGAGGTGTTGCCGGATGATTTCTGGGCAATTGCCAGGCCAATGTAGGCTTCGACGATGTTGTCATTGATTTCAACCGCCCGGTTGAACTGTTGTGCGGCAAGATGATCCTGTTCCATTTGCAGGTATTGAGTCCCGAGTTTTATGGTAGCTTCAAGGAAATCCGGACAGATTTGCAGGGCTTGCTCGTATTGTGAGACGGCGTCCGATGTGGAGCCAATCATCCGCAGGACGTCCGCATGCCTCATGAGTAAATCGGGTTTGTCCGGCTGGGCCTGCAAAAGGTCCTCAATGCACTCCAGGGCTTCGTAAAACTGGCCCTCGGCGATTAGCTGTTCTGTATTCTCATCCTGGCCCTGGAAATTGTCCGGATGGATCAAAATCGCCTTGTTAAATATTTCGACAGCCTGCGCATGCCGGCCAGTGACAATATACAGATGCCCAAGCAAAATCAGCGCCGAGATATCATCGGGGTATTCATTCTTCAGAAGCTCATATTGCTGGATGGTTTTCTCCAATTGACCATTCTTAAAGTAAATGGCGGCCAGCCGCTGGGCGGGAAGCTGCAAATAGTTTTTAAACTTCAGACAGTCCTGATAGAATTCCACAGCCTGAGACTCTTTGCCGAGCCGCTCATAACAATGCCCGAGGGCGTAGAGAGCCATCGTATTGTTCGGCTGTCGCATATAAACTGAATTGAGTTCCCTGATAGCCTCCTGCAGTTGACCGTTATGCAGAAAAATCGCTGCCGCCGCCAGCCGGCCGTGAGTACATGAAGGATTTTCGAAGAGATATATCCGCAGTTGCTCAGCGGCTGCATCCAGCTTCATGGCATGCATCAGCTCGATCATCTCGTTCAACTGCTTGTGTCGAGGTGATTCGTTATCCTCGACAGGAAGTCTGACTGTGTTTAACCAGTGCCATATCAAATCAGCAGTATCGACCGTTATCGCCCTGCCGAGAATTTCCAATAATCGACTCATAAACCACCCTCACCCAGTTCCTATCTTATGATCTGCAATAATAATTGTGGAATTGAGTCTCCACCCGCCTCCAATCACAATCAAGGTATCGACAATAGATGAGGGTGGATTAACCCGGGTTTTAGCAATTAGTCACTTGATGTGCCATTTTGCTTTTTTGTTGTGGGGATTGTGCGTTATGTGCCGGTTGTTACGATTTTAGAAGCGGATTATCGGGTTCAGATTTTGCCATTTGTGCCTGTTTTTCTATCTCATTTAAATATGCCAGAGTGCGTTCGAGCTTATCGGTCAGGTGTTTCAATTTGAGCATGGTTTTTACACGCGTCAGAAGCTCCAGCTTATTCACGGGCTTGCTCAGGAAGTCATCCGTGCCCGAATCGATGCCGCGTTCGATGTCGCCGAATTCATTCAGCGCCGTAACCATAATGACGGGTATATCGCTGGTTTTAGGGTCGTTTTTGATTCTTCTGCAAACCTCGAAGCCGCTCATCTTAGGCATCATCACATCCAGCAGAATCAAATCGGGAGGATTTTTAGCGATAATATCCAGCGCATCCGGCCCATCGTGCGCGGGAATCGCCCGGCAGTCCACGTCCTCAAGATATGCCTGCAACAATTCACGATTCTGCTGATTGTCATCCACGACCAGCACTACAGGTGCCGTATTGCGCTTTTTACCAGTTTTAGCCTTGCTCATATAAAATGCTCCTGTTCGAATCGGAAAAGCTTTTTTTCGTCATCAAAATATATTTCATCTCCGTTATGGATTAAATTCAGCCCGCTATTTCTCCAATGCACGTAAAACTGCCGTACAAAAGGCGGGCAAATCATCCGGCTTGCGTGCCGTAATCAAGTTGCCGTCCACTACGCATTCGTCATCTACGTACTCGGCGCCGGCGTTTATAATGTCGTCTTTTATGGCCATAAAACAAGTCGCCTTTTTGCCCTTATATATATTTGTGCTGCACAACAGCCATCCGCCGTGGCAAATGGCCGCGATCACCCTGCCGGCGTCAACCATGTCGTTTGCGAACTTTATGACATCAGCGCTTCTTCGCATAAAATCCGGCGCGAATCCGCCCGGCACAAGCATACAGTCATAATCGCCGCCGTCAGCTTCTTCCGCTGCAATCTCAGATACGCACGGATAGCCTTCTTTCGAATGATATTCTTTTTTTGCCTCGGCTGCAACCAAATTGACCTGAAGGCCCGCCTCAAGGAACCGGTAGTATGGATACCAGACTTCGAGAACCTGATACATTTCGTCGACTAAAATAGCTACTTTTTTCACTGACATGTTTTACTGCTCCTTATTTACTGTCTCAGTGCCCTGCTGGATCCAGGCGAGATTGAAGACGTAGTGTTGTTTGCTGCTGATCAGGTGGATGAGGCCGTCGGGAGTCTGTGTCGCCGCCAGGTAGCCTCTCGGCTCGGCATGGGTCGGGTCCATGATGAACTGGCCGGTATTTCCGCCGCCATCGAGCTGCCTTGCGGGGCCGCCGTCTGTGAGCAGCCTTTTGACAGGCCAGGTTTTACCTTCATCGAACGATAGTGCTGCGAACATGCCGAATACCCGGCGCTGCCGGCCGGAGGAATCTTTAAGCATCATCCCCGTATTGCGGTTTGTGAAACTCACCAACAGGATGTGCCCTTCCAGCAGGCGTCTGAGAATTAGTCTTTGCCCGCTGCCGAGCGGAGGAAACTCGCTGGCCGAATATGTCCAGTTTATTCCCATATCTTTAGAGATGCTCATCGGCATCTTTCCGTTAATGCTGTTACCGCGTCCCAGCGCCATCAGGCTGCCGTCCCTGAGCTGCGTGACACCAGCGTGAATCCCCGCAACCCACGCGCCAGTCTCACCGGCAGCAAACTTAGGCGCCGGTCTGCCGGCACCTGCGTCTGTCCACGTCTCGCCGCCGTCACGGCTGACGTGTACGGCCGTCCCGCCGTTGCCGCCCGTCACCGCATCGCAAGGCAGGACAAGGTAGCCCTCGCGCGTTCGAAATACGGATTCGACGGGCATGTGACGCAGGCCGTGCTCGGGATTGATCAATCGAGCCTTCGACCACGTAACGCCGTTATCGGTCGAAAGTCGCATCACAGTAGCGAGATTTCCCCACGTGGCCGCCGCCGATAGACCGTTAAAGTGATAGATAGTGTCCCTGCCGTCGAACCAGAGCGCCGGAGCGTGGTCGTTGCGGTCGGGCGCATTCCAGAAGACTGAGGCCGGCTCCCACTGCTCGGCGCCATATCGCAAGCGGCTTGCCACGATGGTTAATTCACGCCCGGGTTCGTCCCGGCACGAATACCAGATCGCCAACAGATCGCCGTTGGGGCAATCGACCAGTGCCGGGTCGTGATTGTGCTCGGAATACATCGGGCCCTCAGAATCCGGCGGGATTTTGACATATTCGACAGGTTCTTTGAAGTAAGGCTTATTCGGATCGGGACCACTCGTCCAGTCGGGCCGATTCTCCTGGTTCACGTTGCTTACGTACAATGCCGGCCCAGGACTCGCAAGCGGCTCGGTCTTTGGCATCTCGCCGGCGACTACGCGAAAGCCTATCAGCCAGCTTTTGTCGTCCGGCAGCGTGCCAAGCCGGTTCGCCGAACGCAGGAACGGGACCTGCGTACTGTGACTGCCGCCCCGCGTAACCTTAAAATCACCATCTGTTCGCCCTACCGGATCCGTCTGCTTGCCTTGTTCGTACGGGCCGTACCAGTCATAGCACCATTCTTCAACGTTGCCGTGCATGTCGAAAAGACCCCACGGATTCGCCTCGGTCTTCGCGACAGTCACCAGCGGCAGTTTAGCACCGCTGCGTTGACGCGCGGGATCGGGAAACCAGCTCACGCGAGCATTCTTCTGAAACTCTCCCGGCAGGGTATCGCCGGTATGGTAGACAGTCTCTGTGCCGGCCCGGCAGGCGTACTCCCACTCGGCCTCGGTCGGCAGACGGTAAGGCTTGTCTTCTTTCTTAGAGAGCCATTTGCAGAATTCCACCGCCTCGTGCCAGCTGATAAAAACCACGGCTTCGTCGTCCCGTTTGGAAAAATCGAGCTTACCGCGAAGCGCGCGGTGATCGGGATCAAACTGCTCGTACTGGGCGTTGGTGACCTCAGTCGCTGAGATGCCGAAAGATTGTGTAATGCGCACTCTGTGGACGGGCCGCTCGTCCCAATCGCCATGTTCATCCTGCCCCATCAGGAACGATCCCGGCTGGATGCGAACAAATTTCATGCCGACCGAGTTGATGGATGTCTGGCTTGCCTGCGCAGAATTCAATGTCGACTTGCCGTCTAAGGGACATAGTACTGTCACAAGACAGATTACCAGTATTGCCGGCCATTTGCATTCTATCATTTCATTACCTCTCAAGTTACCTGGTTGCTGTTATTTTCGATAAACTGACGGATTAGCGGCTTGATATACACTTGCTCAACATCCACCAATTTCGACACCGCCTCGGCACATATAGCCGCAGAAACGATGGACGAAGCCTCTGTATCGACAAAAAAAATATGCTCACCCTTGATCGTGCAAAGTCCCCCGCCGCTACCGCCAAGAGGCTCGTTGCGGATTATCACGCCGTTTGCCTCCAGGAGCGCCAAAAGCTCATCCAAAATACTCTGCCCGTTCATTGCACCCGTGTCATTTTACATAAGTCAAGGTTCAAGAAAAAACGCATTATAGGTCGATATACCTCAATAGGTATCTAAATTTTATAGCAGGAGCAGAAAATTGGCAAGTATTACGGAAAAACGCCTGTCGCTGCACAAAAGTGTAGAAGTCCAGAAACTTCAAAATGAGGCCTTAAAATCTCAGCTCGTCGGGCTCCAGCATCTGGCCAATATAGGCACCGTCAGCCATATGATAGCCCACGAGATGAATAATCTGCTGACCCCTTTGAAAAGCTACGCGTCGTTCGCATTGGACAATCCGGACGACAGAGCACTGACGGAAAAAGCTCTTCAAAAGGTAGCCAAAAACTGCGGTCGTGCCGCGAAGATCATGGAAAGTATGCTTGCCCTGGTAAGCGGCGAAACGCAGGAAAAGCAAAACGCCCGGCTGCTTGATTTGATCGACGAGATTTTCACCTGTCTTTGCCGGGATTTTGCCAAGGACGGGATTACCGTGGATATACGGATTCCTGATGATATGACCGTATACGTAATACCCGTTCAGATACAGCAGGTTTTAATGAACCTGATTCTCAATGCCCGCGATGCGATGCTGCCTCGCGGCGGAGTTTTGACGATCAGGGCCGCTGAGAAGGTCGATACCGTTGTGATCGAAGTGGCCGACACGGGCGAAGGGATTGACCCGGCCGATTTGACAAACATTTTTGAAACCTTCTTCACCACCAAAACGGATAAGGACTCGCCGTCCGAATATTCCGGAGCGGGAATCGGGCTGGCATTCTGCAAAATGATTATCGATAGACATGAAGGCTGCATTTCGGTAGAATCCAAACCTGGTCATGGTAGCACGTTTAAGATAGCTTTACCTAAAACCACAGTCGGATAGTTGCTGATGGCGGCCCTGGTGCCTAAAATTATTTTGATGCTGATATTGCTTGCCGGTTCCGCGTTTTTCTCGGGATCTGAGACGGCATTTATCAATCTAACACCAAGACAGATACGCCTGTTTGATAAATCCGAGCACAAACTTCAAAAATTGGTCGCAAGTCTCCTGAGTAAACGCCGGAAATTGCTCAATTGCTTTTTGCTCGGCAATATGACAGTCAACGTACTTTTTTACGCCGTCTCCAGTGTCCTGATAATCCGGCTAAAAGTCTATGGTGGCCTGGCTGCCGCGTCTGCCGCCCTGCTGAGCTTTGTCGGGGTGCTTCTCTTCGGTGAAATTCTGCCTAAATCCCTGGCTTACGCCAACTCAAAAAAATTCTGCGTTGCCGCCGCCCTGCCGGCATATCTCTGCCTCCAGATATTAGGGCCTGTCGAAATGGTTTTCAAAGTTACCATTTTAGAACCAACCTTAAGGCTGCTTCTGGGACCGGCCAGGCACCCGAAGGCAATAACCATGGGTGAATTCAAATCCTTGATCGATACCACCCGAAAGCAGGGATTGATTACCGCCGACGAAAACAGACTCTTTACCGAAGTGATCGAACTTGGCTTTCTGAAGGTCCGGCACGTGATGAGGCCCCGAGTGGATATGATTGCCTGTGACGTGACCGAATCGAGCGCAGCAGCCCGAGAAATAATGAAAAAAAATCACCTGATAAGGCTGCCTGTTTATGTCCGCTCGATCGACAGTATCATCGGCCTGGTCCACCTGCGGCAGATTCTGCTCCGTGGTGAAGTTACGCTGGACAAAATTGTCCAGGAGGTCAATTTTGTGCCGGAACAAAAAACGGTCGAATCGCTGCTGGAATTTTTCCGCAGGAGCAAAACCGACATGGCAATCGTGGTCGATGAATATGGCGGTATCGCCGGTTCGGTGCGACTCGAAGATATCGCCGAAGAATTGCTCGGTCAGATCGAACCTACAAGCCAAACAGAACCGATCGAACAGACAGGACCTTTTGAATATCGACTGTCGGGCAATGTTGCCATTCACGACTGGGCCGACGTGTTAGGCATCGATCTGGCGGAAACACGGATGGTGACAATCGGCGGGCTGGTCACCGCCCTCCTCGGAAAAATGCCCAAAAACGGTGACATAGCGTATTTGAAGAACCTGAAGTTTACCGTGGAAAAAGTGCGAAAGCGTCGAATAGAAACCCTTATATTAACCTTTGAGCCTTTTCAAAGCGATAGTCAATAAAATGGCCTTGGTACTGTTAATCACTTTATTCATAATTCTCGGTGGTTTGTTTTCCGGTGCTGAGACCGGCCTGTACCAGCTTAGCCGGCTTCGCCTGCGGCTGGGTGTTGAAAAGAAACACCTGCCTTTTGTCATACTCGGTAGATGTTTGCGTGACAGCTCCGGTTTGCTCCTGTCAATGCTTATCGGCACTAATCTTGCCAACTATTTTATCACAAACATTGTTACCGGAATGTTTTTGGTCGAAGTCGGCAATGAACATAAAGCTGAGTTTTTTGCAACCCTTGTGACCGTACCGATATTGTTTGTTTTTTCCGAATTGATCCCCAAGAATATTTTTCTCTATCGCGCGGATTTTATCATGCCATACCTCTCGCCGTTCTTATACGCATTTCACAAGCTTTTGAGCTGGTGCGGCGTGGTACCTCTGCTAAGACTCATATCGAGTCTCTTTGCCCAACTGGCGGGACTAGATACTTCTCCTAGAACTGTAATAACATCCGCACAAAGACACAAAGTGCAGGCGATTCTACAAGACACGCACGAAGAAGGTTTTCTAAGCCCCGTGCAGAGCGACATCATTAATCGTCTGGTCGGTATCTCGCACGTCCATATGGGCTCGGTGATGATACCGATCCATAACGTAGAGATGGTCGATGTCAATTCCGATGATTCAGCGTTATTGAATAAATTGAATAAGTGTGCCTTTACCCGGCTGCCGGTTACCGATGACCGGGGCGGAAACATCATCGGCTTTATCGAAATATACGAGGCGTTAAGCTCATTGGAAAAGTTCGCCGACCTTCGCGGTTTCATCAAGCCTATCCGAAAACTCGACGCCGACATGACTGTCATAGATGCCATGAACATCATACAGAAGGAAAATCACAAGATTGCTCTGGTAGTAAGAGCCAGCCGCTTCGGACGGGAAAAACCGGTCGGCATCGTAACTATGAAAGATCTGGTCGAGGAGCTGCTCGGCGAACTGGCGGAATGGTAATATGACCTCAAAGCGTAAATCTAAATTGAATAACGATATATCGCCAAAAATCACAAATATTATCGTTGTTCTAATATTATTTATTTTATCGCTCGCCGTCCTGGCAAATACGATGAGCAAGCCCGTAGGCCGAGATGAGCAGATGTATTGCACGGGGGCGGCGTTGATGGCCCAGGGCAAGATGATTTACAAGGATTTCTCCTACGCCGCCCAGATGCCCTACCACCCATTGCTGTGCGCAACGCTATTTAAATTATTCGGCACAACTCACTACTTGCTCACAGTCAGACTGCTCTCGTGTTTTTGCGATATTCTCGTGATGCTGGGCATCGTCGTAATATACCGTCACATTTTCAGGTCTTTTACAACTTCCGGCATGATTTTGGGCCTGTGTGCGGCCGTGCTGTACGTATTCAACCCGCTCGTCGATTATGCCAACGGCTACGCATGGAACCACGATGTCGTAATTTTCTGCGTCGTGCTGTCTTTCTGGTTGTTCATATCCACCGACTTTCAGCAAAAATCAAAATACTGGCGCATCGCCGCCATCGGCGCCCTGCTCACATTCGCTACCTGCATGCGCGTAACCACGATTATAGTGGAACTGCTGTTTTTTGTGCTACTGCTGAGCGTCCATGCCGGGTCGATCAAAGAGAGATTCAAAAACGCCCTGCCGTTTCTGCTGGCCGGGGCGGTTGTTTCGATTTGGCCTGTCTGGGTGATAGCCCAGGCCCCGCGGGCATTTTTTCTAAACCTGGTCAAAATACCGATGCTCTACGGCCAGTGGCTGCGCGAAATCGGGATGGTTCATAATAAATTTACCCTGACGTTCACGTGCCTTACAATGCCGGGCTATTTCGTTCTTGTGGCACTGACGATTTACCTTTGCCTGAGCGTATTTTTTATTCGCCATAAATTGAAGATTGCCAGCAGCATAAACCTGCTGCTTGC
>Ga0114918_10002807_pt1 | contig 15488 bp, 14 predicted proteins | sample LantaG_FD_87015 | JGI IMG/M metagenome (GOLD analysis project Ga0114918, IMG submission 87015) | Deep subsurface microbial communities from Baltic Sea to uncover new lineages of life (NeLLi) - Landsort_02402 metaG | ecosystem: Environmental > Aquatic > Marine > Oceanic > Sediment | place...
GAATTTGTTCAAAGAGGCCTTATTCATTATAATCAACGAATGGGGTTTGCTGACCATAGGTGAGGCGATAGGCTCATCTGCAATAATAACCGTACAATTGGATGTGCCGCCTCGGACCTCCGCACCATAGGCGGGCATAAAGGTTACTTCTTTGCCGGCCTTCATCGCCGTTTGAGCCAGCAGTCTGCCGGCCAAGATTATTCCTTGCCCGCCGAACCCGGCGATAATAACCTCTTCACAAAAGCCGTCTTTTTTCATTTTACCGCTCAATATTTGGTATTCAGCTCTTAAAGCAGCCAAGCGGGAAAACTTTTGTCATTTCCTTTTCAATCCATTCCATTGCCTTGGCCGGTGTCATTCGCCAATATGTCGGGCAGGGTGAAAGCACCTCAACCAGCGACAGACCCTGAGCACCGTCAAGCTGCAGCTCGAAGGCGCGCTTGACAGCCTTTTTGGCCTTGCGGATTTGCGCCGGGTTATACACAGAGCATCGCTCAATATAGATTGCTCCCGGCAACACTGATAGCAGCTCGCATACTTGCAGCGGATGGCCCTCGCCAACTGCCTTTCGTCCCTGTTGCGTTGTTGCCGTCACCTGGCCCAGAACCGTTGTCGGTGCCATTTGTCCGCCTGTCATTCCGAATACCGCATTGTTGATAAAGATAACTGCTATCTGTTCGCCCCTGTGCGCAGCGTGGATGATTTCGGCCGTTCCGATTGCCGCCAGGTCACCGTCACCTTGATAGGAGAAGATTATTTTATCGGGGTTGGTCCTTTTCATACCCGTCGCCACCGCCGGTGCCCTGCCGTGTGCTACCTCGACCATATCCACGTCAAGATAATCGTATGCCAGCACCGCGCATCCCACCGGCGCTATCCCGATAGTCCGCCCGCGTATACCCAACTCGTCAATTGTCTCGGCTATCAATCGATGCACAATTCCGTGTCCGCATCCGGGACAATAATGTGTCGGGCAGTCTTTAAGCGTTGGCGTTCGGCTGAATACTGTTTTCACTCCATCAAGCCTCCTTTTTAACCGTTGTCAGAGAGTCTTTTTCACATTGGTTTTCCAACGGTGCTTTTTTATCAGGTATTGTCAGTTGCGTGATTTTCTCCAGTACCTGCTCGACTGTCGGTATGCCCCCGCCCGGTCGTCCATAAAATAATACGGGCGCTTTGCCGGCTACGGCCAGTTTTACGTCTTCGACCATTTGGCCAAGACTCATCTCCACGGTTAGAAAGATGCGAAATTCATCGGCGACCCTCTTGATTTGTTCTGTTGGAAAAGGCCACAGCGTGATGGGCCGTATCCACCCGACTTTGATTCCCTCTTGCCTTGCTTTACTGACCGCAGAACGCACAATTCTCGCTGCGACTCCGTAGGCAACAACTATGATATCTGCGTCATCGACCTGGTACTCTTCACAGAGCACTTCGTTCTTTTCTACTTCTTTATATTTGGCCTGCAATTTGTAGTTGAGTTCTTCGAGAGCCCCTTCTTTCAGCCATAGCGACCTGACAATGTTTTGCTCCCTGTCTTGCGCTCCGGTCAGTGCCCAGTCTTTGGGCGGCAATTTTCGGCCTGGCTTTTTTTCGAGCACCACTGGCTCCATCATCTGGCCCAGAATGCCATCCGCGAGCACGATAACCGTCATTCGATAGTAGTCGGCCAAATCAAATGCCAGCGGCATACAATCGACCAGCTCCTGAACACTCGACGGCCCCAGAACTATGGTTCGATAATCGCCGTGTCCCCCGCCGCGGGTGGCCTGAAAGTAATCGCCCTGTGACGGGGCGATGTTGCCTAAGCCCGGCCCGCCGCGCATTACATTGACGACCACCGCCGGCAGCTCAGCACCCGACAGGTAGCTTATTCCCTCCTGCATCAGGCTGATGCCCGGACTGGATGAGCTTGTCATTGCCCTTTTGCCCGTGGCCGAGGCGCCGAATACCATATTGATGGCCGCAAGCTCACTTTCACATTGCACAAAGACCCGGCCCTCCTCGGCCATCCGTCTGGACATATACGCCGTAACTTCGTTTTGCGGCGTAATCGGATAGCCAAAATAGGCATCGACCCCGGCAATGACCGCCGCTTCGCCGAGCGCCTCATTGCCACACATTAGAATCCTTTGGCTCACACTTTCTCCTTGGTTAAGACAGGGCTCTTTTTACTGCCCGCTTCGGTAGATACTATATGGTCATCGCGGTAAACTTCGATCACTGCGTCCGGGCAGATAATTGCGCACATAGCGCAACCCGTGCAATCGGTGTTGTTTGCCTGCGCGGGAAAGTAGCCGTTTTGGTTGGAGTGCTCAGAGATAACGATGCTGTTTTTCGGGCATACTACCACGCACAAGCCACAACCTTTGCACCGTTCAGTATCAATTATTATTTTGCCGGCCATTTTCATATTTCGCATTTATTCAAAATCCAGGTTGTTGGATTGTAACGCCGACAAGCGCTTTTGTAAAGTAAAAAGGCAATTAGCTGCATATAAGATAATAGAAGCCTCAGAAACACTGCTGTTTGCTATTGAAATCGACCGCCAAAACCCTAAAATAACAGTAGTTTTGCAGGGACACGTTGCGTTTTGCTCGGATGATTTTTGGTCTATCGGATTTTGATATTATGCGGTTTTTAAGGAAAAGTCGCTCGTTCAATATTTGTGAACTGCTCATTGTCGCGATATCAGTATTTGCAATTGGATTTTCTCCCTGGCTTTTTGGTCAAGACACCCCGAAGAAAGAAAGCAAAAGCGAACCTCAGCTTTGCCGGGGATATTATCAAAGTGAGAAAGCTGCGAAAGAGCAGTTGGCCAAATTTGCGCGGAGCTACTCAAACCTGAATGAATGGAAAGCCAGAGCCAAACGTGTTCGAGAGGGAATCCTTCGCGGAGCAGAGCTTATGCCCCAACCCAAGAAGTGTCCTCTGAACCCCATTATTCACAGCAGGCGCAACTACAAAGGCTACACCGTTGAAAATGTGGCGTTTGAAAGTCTTCCAGGTTTTTTTGTGACGGGAAATTTGTATCGTCCCCAAGACGGCAAAGGGCCTTTTGCCGGCGTACTCTGCCCACACGGGCACTTCCGCGAGCCTAACGGCGGCGGACGGTTTCGAGATGATATGCAGAAGCGATGCGCAACGCTGGCCCGTATGGGCGCCGTCGTTTTCTCCTACGATATGGTCGGCTGGGGCGAATCCAACCAGACAACCCACAAACATCCGAAGGTCCTTGCCTTGCAGCTTAATAATAGCATCCGTGCTGTTGACTTTCTACTTTCGCTCGAAGACGTGGATGCTGAGCGAATTGGTGTCACCGGCGCATCGGGCGGCGGCACGCAGACGTTTCTGTTAACGGCTGTCGATGACCGGGTCGCTGTCTCGGTTCCTGTTGTTATGGTTTCGGCCCATTTCTTTGGCGGCTGCCGCTGTGAAAGCGGCATGCCCATTCACAAGAGCGACACTCACGAGACGAACAACGCAGATATCGCCGCCCTGGCTGCACCTCGCCCACAGTTGATTATCTCCGATGGGAACGATTGGACCAAAAACACCCCGAAAGTCGAATTTCCTTATATAAAAAATGTCTATCGTCTTTACCACGCCGAAGCTGTTGTCAAGAATCTGCATCTGCCAGATGAGAGTCACGATTACGGTCCATCAAAGCGTGCTGGCACCTACAAGTTCCTCGCCAAACATCTGAGACTTTCACTTGATAAAGTCACTAAATCTGACGGCTCAATTGATGAAAGCGATATTGTAATCGAAAAGCCCGAGACAATGCACGTTTTTACGCCTGACCATCCAAGATCTGCACACGCTGTCAAGGGCGACGAAGCAATAGAGGCATTATTAGAGTTAAAGTAAGACGAGGTTTTGCCCAGCGCCGGAGAAAATCCACACTACGCCCGGCTCATACTTGCCGGTCTTGTTAGTGAGAGTTGCAAAGTCAACAGCCAAAGGACGTTTTGACTAATCCGGCTTTTTGAGCTCTTCGATTTTGGGCAGGTCCTTGAGTGAGTTCAGGCCGAAAATTTCCAAAAACTTCTTTGTCGTGCCGTAAAGCATCGGCCGACCCAGAACTTCGGCCCGACCGACAATCTTAACCAAACCCTTATACATCAGGTTTCGAATTATCTCGCCCACCTGCACGCCCCTTATCGCCTCGACGTCGGCCCGGATGACCGGCTGTTTATACGCAATAATCGCAAGTGTCTCCAGCGCCGCAGGACTGAGTTTGGTGTCGCTGCGGACCCGAAGCAGTTTCTTCAGCCAATGATTGTAATCGCTCAGCGTCAGCATCTGATAGCCCCCCGCAATCTGCTCTATCCTGAAGGCATTATTGTTGGCCTCGTATTTGTCATTGAGGTTTTTAATATGCTGGCGGAGTTGCTTTACGCTTGTCCCCACAATATCAGCCAGCCGGGCGGCCGTAAGCGACTCATCACTGGCGAACAAAACCGCTTCGGTCACCGACTCCATTGTCAATTCACCTTCGGCGATTGTCTGCGATAAATCGGTCTGCTCTTCAATGTCCATCTGCTCTTCCGTCATAACTTTTTCCACGTAAACGGGTCTGCGTCTTTTTTACTTATCCTGATTGTTACAGGTTTGAGCTGCTTTTGCAATTCTTTGGCAAATTTTTTCAGTATAAACCGTTCTGAAACACTGTGGCTAAGACAGATGCAGGTCAGCCTTGCCTCCTGCGCGGCCAATGCGTGATGATGTTTCAATTCGCCCGTAAGATACAAATCGGCCTTTGACGCAATAACGGAATTTATGATTTTACCGCACGAGCCTGCACAAACCGCCGCTGTTTTTACCAATCGTTTTTCATCTCCCACAATGCCAATAGCTCGCGCTCCGGTATGCTTTTTTATTCTTTCAATAATTTTGTTTACTCGCATCGGCTTCTCTAATTTGCCGATTCTGCCTAAGCCGAATTTGTTTTGGTTGTCGTAAAGCTTAAACACATCAAAGGCCGGCGTCTCGTAAGGATGCGCCTTTTTCATCGCTGCTATACAATCATCGAGTTTTTCCGCCGGCACAATCGTCTCGAATCTTACCTCCGCCACCTTTTCCACTTTGCCTTTCTTCCCGATGGCGGGCTTCGCACCCTCCAGAGGCAGAAAAGTCCCGGTCCCCTCAGCTTGAAAGCTGCAATGGCTGTAGTTGCCTATTGCCCCTGCACCCGCAGTAAAAATCGCATTTGAAACCTTGGCCACCAACTCAATCGGAATAAAGACAACGAGTTTGTAATTGTCACCTGCGGGAGTCTCAACATAATCACCGATTGGCTTGCCATCGACGATGCCGACAATCTCCGCAAGGCCGTCGTTTACCCCGCCGATGGCTGAATCCAGGGCCGTATGTATCGAGAAAACAGCTATCCCCGACCGGACCAAATCATAAACAACGCTGCTTTGTCCGTCAGCGGTGATTTTCTTCAAGCCGTCCCAAATCACCGGATGATAGCTTATTATCAAATCTATCTTTAGCCTTTTCGCCTCAGCGAGCACATCTTTGGTAATATCAATGGTCAGCAGGATGTTTTTTACGTTGCGCTGTGCATCGCCAATCAGCAGCCCCACATTGTCCCAGTCCTGCGCCAATTTAAGCGGGACCATTTTTTCAACCTGCTCTGCAATTTCTTTTATTTTCATTTCTTCCTACCACACTCAGATTTAATAAACTCACCAAAAAACTCCATCAGTTTCTTCGTCATCGGCCCGACCTTGCCGTCACCGACCGTGTGCTTCTCTACACTACTTACCGGCAGAACCTGCATAATCACATTTGTCAGGAAAACCTCATCGGCGTCCAGCACATCGTTTATGCCCAGGGTTTTCTCAACCAGTTTTATGGAATTCTTCAGAGCTATTTGGCAGACAGTTTTCCTCGCCACGCCTGCCAGCACTGGAGTTTCAATTGGCGGCGTATAAAGCACTGCGTCTTTGACCAAAAACACATTGCTAATACAGCCTTCAGCCAAGTGATTATCCACCGTAAACCACAGCGCCTCAGCCGCCCTTTTCTGATGCGCGAAATTTAGCGCAATCATACGCGACAAATAGTTTATCGTCTTATGTCCGTAAATCGGCTCAGCGGTATTTTGCCTGAACGGACACAGCACCATTAAAACGCCGTTCTTATAATACTCCGGCGGATAAGGCCGCAATTCGGTGGCCGTAACAAGCAGCGTCGCCCGGCGCTGCTCTTCCGATTGGGACATTGGGCCGCTGGTAAGCGTCAGCCGCAGCCGCGCGTCGGTCAATTTATTTGCCTTCAATAGCTTATAAATGGCGTCGCTGATATATTTCCTGTCATAAGTGTTATTGATGGACAAAGAGCTTGCGCTGAAAAACAATCTGTCCAGATGGTCTTTAAGGCAGAAGACCACGCCGTTGTAGCTCCGCATCGTCTCAAAAAGCCCCATCCCGTACAGCAGCCCGCTGTCCGTAACCGACACCGAGGCCTTGTCGATATCTACCAACTTGTCATTTAGAAAAACTTTTTCTGCCACTATTGCCTTCTTTAACTTCCCACTTCAACTCTTTGAGTTGCTTGGTCTTCACAAATTTTACATTACAGTCATTGAATAAGATATTGCACCCTTTTCCCTTATGATTATCAGTAGTCAGCAGTTCCGCTCCACCAACCTGATTCCAGCCCGGCTTACTCTCAAACAAAAAAACAATGTGGCTCGGCGAATTAGGCTTGGCGTTTGGGTTCATTGCGTAATTGCAACGACCACCGCGACCGGATTTGCAGACAAATCTTTGAGGCGTATCAATGTATTGCACAGGTTGCAAGAGCAAATCACACCATTTATCCGCTGTAGGATATTGGTCATCATTCTCACTGGCGTAAAACTTCATTGCCAAACCAAGTCTGTGTAAATTAGCACCACAAAATTCTTGGCTGTAGAACTCTTTACGTGTATAATTATCCCAAGAGCTGTACACGAACCCAAAAATCAAAAACCCATTGATAATTATCCCGAATACTGCTGACGCATATCCAGTCAGCCGCCCCTTGCTTAAACTTACTTTTACGAGGCCAACTATACCCAGAACAACGCCAGCTATCGCAAACACGGAAAGTCCGATAGGAGGTGGCGGGACGGGTCTTAGCCCAGAGAAAAGCGAGTGCAATAGCATTACCAATACAAAAATACCCAATGCCAACGATGCCGTCACCGCTCTGCAAGTTTTCGGTTTTTGGACTTTCGTATTGTTATCTGTTTTGCTCATAGTTTCTCGTCTTGATTATTCTGCACCGCTTTTATTCCTGCCAGCAGTGCTCTTGCTTTTGTGATTGTCTCTTCCCATTCAGCTTGCGGGTCGGAATCTGCAACTATTCCGCCGCCGGTTTGTGCAAAGGCCTTTTTGTCTGCGATAATAATCGTTCGTATAGCGATGTTCAAGCAAGCACTGCCGTCGATCCCGATAAAGCCGATACTGCCCGTATAAACACCCCTGGCCGTTGGCTCGGTCTCATCGATAATCTCCATCGACCGGATTTTCGGAGCGCCGGTAATAGAGCCGCCCGGAAAGACGGCCCGCAGAATATCGCAGAACGAAATCTCGGGTTTTAGCCGCCCTGCCACCGTCGCGACCGCGTGAAAGACCGTCGGATAGCTTTCAATTGTCCTCGGCTGAATTACTGTCCGCGTCCCGGGTTCACAGATTCTGGCTACGTCGTTGCGCTCCAGGTCGATTATCATATTCAGCTCCGCCTGCTCCTTCTCACTGTTGACCAATTCATCGAAGTTCTTTGCATTGATTTCTTTGCCTTTGCCGGCTTCGCTGATTCGAGGCCGAGTGCCTTTAATCGGCTTGGTGCTGATAACGCCGTCTTGAATCGTTACAAACATCTCAGGTGACGCGCTGACGATATGAAAGCTCCCGCCGTCGATATATCCAGCGTATGGACTCGGATTGTAATAATTTTGCCAGTGGAAAAGGTCTATCGGCCGGGCATTATAATCGCACTCAAATCGCTGCGAAAAGTTGATTTGGTAAACATCGCCGTCATAGATATAGCGTTTTATTTTCTCGATTGCCTGCAGGTAATAGTCCTTGTCCATATTGCATCGGATTTTCGAAAAATCAATATTCTCAAGGTCGGCAGGTACAGGTTGTGGTACAGAAACTTTCCGGGCTTTGCCTAATAATTGGTCGAGGCCTGCCAATTTCTCCCCCGGCCTTTCAACATCGTCCGGCAGCTCTAAAGCGATTAGCCAAAAGTTATTTTCGATATGGTCATAACATATAACTCTGTCATAGAAGCACAGCCGAATCAGCGGCATCTTAATGTCATCTATTGTTGTTTCCGGCAGCCGCTCGATATATCGCCCAAGTTCGTAGCTGAAATACCCTATCCATCCGCCGCAAAACATCCCCTTCGGTGGGCTATCGCCCCAGACCTTGTCATTCTGAGCTTCCACTTTGTCATTCTGAGCGCAGCGAAGAATCTCTCCTTTACCCTTGTCATTCCCGCGCAGGCGGGAATCCACGTGCAAGCCTTCTTCAAGTTTGTATTTGTTTAGCGCCTCCTGCAGTTTTGTGAACGGTTCTTTTTCACCAGCCCCGAATTCAAATATCTCTTTTGGACAGGCCGCCCAGTAACTGAACCTATCTGCATCCTTTTTGGATATATTGCCGCCCAGAATTGACGGTGACTTTAACCCTGCAAATATCTCACTTAGAGCCGGCAGGCCTATGGATGTGCGGATTTTCCTGCAGTGCAGTTTGCAGAGAATACTTTTCTTGTTCGCAGCAACTGTCCCTGTCGTCATTTTATTTGTCCCGCCCTGAACTCGTTTATCATCTGCACCCCCGAAGAAGTCCCTAATCTTTCCGCTCCTGCCTCGAGAAACTCTATCGCCTGCTTTGCCGTTCTGATGCCCCCCGCCGCTTTTATCTTGCAGTTCGGTGCCGTCTCTTTCATCAGCTTTACGTCCTCAACTGTCGCTCCGCCGGCCGGGTTCATTCCCGTGCTTGTCTTTATAAAATCAACGCCGCACTTCTCCGCAATTTCGCACGCAAAAATCTTTTGCTCCCGCGTCAGCGCTGCCGATTCAATTATCACTTTAAGCAAAACTGCCGGCCGCATCGACCGGCAAACTTCCAGCACCGATTGCAGTTGATTGGTCAGATATTTCGAATCCCTCTCGATTATCGCCGCCAAATCAGCGACCATATCAACCTCGTCCGCACCGGCAAAGATAACTTCCCTGGCCTGTGCGACCTTGATTTTGGTCGAATCGGCACCGAGCGGCAAGCTGACTACGCCACCGACCTTTACCTTCGAGCCGTGCAATTGGTCCGCCGCCAAAGCAACCCATCGTGGATTGACCGACACCGCACAGAACCCATACTCCCTGGCATCCTGGCATAGTCGTTTGATTTGCTCGCTTGTTGCCGTTGCTTTAAGCAGCGTGTGGTCGATACACCCGGCTAATTTTTTTTCATCGATATCAATCACTTCATAAACCCTTTGAAGGTATATTAACTGCAGCCTTTTCTCCTCGATGAATTAGCCAATTAACTATTTGTGTTGTAATTACTGTCTTAAATACAACAGTGCCAATTAAAAGTGATGTAAAGAAACCGAGTATGGTATTTAGTGGCCAGGGAAGAAAATCAGGGACGCCAAAGCTGATGCCCTCTTTCGCCGATAAAGTATGGCCTCCACCAACCAGCCATATTAAAGGGATAAGAACGCAGAAAGAAGCTGTAGGTAAACTGCCGTAGAGAGCTATAAAAAAAGCCTGTTTAAGAACTTTTCGTGCTGATGCCCGCTCTCTTAGCCATAAACCAAAAATAATGCCCCATAAAAAGGAAAGCCCAATGGTTAAGATTTGTGTGCACATACCCGCGGCAAAGGCAACGCATTCAAGAAAATATACGCCAACAAGTAATGCAGAATAACGAATGGTTTTATTCGGCTTATCGGTGATTTTGTCGAGCTCTTTAGCGATGAGGACAGCAAAGCTAAAACCAGCAGCCAAATTCGTTAAAGCTAAAGCAGGTAGAATATACTTATCAGGATTCAATTACAAAACTACCTTTGCAATGAAATTATGTAATTTTTGTTTTTGAAGAACTCAATTGCTCTATTTATGTCTGGAAACACTCGTGTAGCTGTTTGTGTCACAAACACCGAAGGCGTCTGCTTTGCGGTCCAGATAACATATACCTCTTTGGCTGCTTCGTGGGCGTGCTGAAGTTCTCTTTCCACTCCGCTTGATATCGCGGCCCGGCCGTCCGCCAGCTCCGGGATAAGACTGATTATCATATCCGACTGGTCAATAAGCATAAAATCCCGGGCGTATATCTGGCTGTTGATATCGCGCTCGATTTGCCGAACCTGAAGCAAATTCAATCGTACCGTTTGCCCTAATGTTGTTACCTCCACGAAGTCCAGTCCCTTTTCGCTTGCCTGCCGGCTTTTGCGCAGCAGCTCTGATTCTTCCAGGTCACCCGGGTCGAAGCAGGCGAAAAATTGTTTCATCAGCCGACGAAATTCGTCAATCTCTTTTTCTACGTTCTCCATTTCGCCGATGTGTGTCATTGGGAAACTCAGATATGCCTTTTTACCCGCCTCATCGAAGGCAAGCCTGTAGAATGTTTCCGTTGTTTCCTCTTCGGCCCCGCGGGCAAGACAATAAAAAGGAGTTCTTTCGTTGATGCCTTTGCAAAGCATTTCTGTGCTGATAATTTCTTCTTCGCGCCAGACGACCAAATCCTTCAGAGAGTGGACAATAGAATGCTCACTCAAAAGCCGAACGTGCAGGGCGGTGACGCCGTCAATCAGGCAGATATACATATCGGCATTGAGCTGGCGCATCTGGTCAAAATCCACGGCAGGAAACAAACCATGCCGCCAGCGGAACGTTGCGTGAGTATTAACGATTAAGTTTGGCGCTTTCTTTGCCTTTACGATGATATCTTTGAAGACACTGCGGCGAAGCGAACTTAGTCTTTTCATCGGTATGTCCAGGATTTTGCCCGGCGGAATATCAGGCGCCTCCGCGTACATCTCGTCGCCCACATTGCACAAAAGCACGTCTTTGCCTCTCTCGAGGGCAAACTGGCATACTGTTTCAAGGTAGCTTTTCTTGTCAACGCCAACCATCCCTGTGACAACAACTATCATTGACAGCTCCGAAGTTTGTGCTTTGTGAATTGTAATTCGATTACGATAAACTCAGCCGCCCGCCAGGCTCAAAGATTTTTTAGCCTTTCCTGCCTGTCGTAATCTTTCAGGGCCGCAAACAATTCGCTCATATCGCCGGCCATTATCTTATCCAGGTTATACAGTGACAGGTTAATTCTATGGTCGGTCACACGGTTTTGCGGAAAATTATATGTCCTGATTTTTTGCGACCTGTCACCCGAGCCTATCATAGTTTTGCGCTGTGAAGCCCGCTCAGCTCTTTTTTTGCTCTCGTGGTATTCGTAAAGCCTGCTTCGTAAAACCCGCCACGCCTTGGCGCGGTTTTTATGCTGGCTTTGCTCATCCTGGATACTGACGGTAATTCCCGTTGGGACGTGTTCGAGCTTAATTGCGCTGCTGATTTTATTGACGTTTTGTCCGCCCGGACCACCGGCTCTGCTGACGTGTTCGGCAACATCATTAGGGTTTATCTGGATATCGATTTCTTCCGGCTCAGGCAGCACTGCCACTGTCGCAGCCGACGTATGAATTCTGCCCTGTGATTCGGTCACCGGAACCCGCTGAACACGGTGACCGCCGCCCTCATAGCCTAACTCAGACCATACGCCATCGCCCTTCACGCTGAATATCAATTCGCGAAAGCCGCCCATTTCCGTCGCACTAAAACCAAGCTCTTCGACCTTCCACCTTCTACCTTCAGCGTATTTCACATACATATTGTACAGGTCGCGGGCGAACAAAGCCGCCTCTTCGCCGCCCGTGCCCGCTCGTATTTCCACTATCACCGAATCGATGCCCATATCCTCCGCCATCACCAAGCTGTCTTCGATTTCTTCGAGCAGAGCGTTCTTCTTCTCTTCGAGCTCTCGGATTTCTTCTTTCGCCAGGCCCTTGAAATCTTCCTCCACCGTGCCATCTTCCAGTATCTGTTCCGCGTCTTTTATGCCGGCTATTGTCGCTTTGTACTCGCGGTATTTTGTGACTATTGCTTTCAGCTTGCCCCGCTCTTTGGATAGCGCTATCAGCTTCACCGAGTCACTGGCGATTGCCGGGTCCGCAATCTGCCTCTCGATTTGCTCGAAGCGCGCCTCGACTTCATCGAGTTTTGTTAAGAAGCTGTTTTCTACTTTAGCCATAAACTGCGTACTTTCTGAAAAATAAAAAATAGCGAATAGCAAATTATAAGTGCATAAATCCTTCCTTGTGTCCCCTTGCACTTTGTACGCTAAACGCTATTGTTTCTGCGGGTCTTTTTTGGCCTTTTTGATGAAGTAATCTGTGCCGTATTTCTTTTGGAATCTCTCAATTCGGCCGGCGGTATCGATGTATTTCTGTTTGCCCGTATAGAACGGATGGCACATCGAGCATATTTCCGCGTGGACTTCTTTTGATGTACTGCGGGTCTCGAACGTATTCCCGCACCCGCAGCGAACCATTACTTTTTGGTATTCCGGATGTATCCCTTTTTTCATAACTAATGCACTCCCAAACCTTCAAATAGCTAATTCTAACAATATTGGCAGCTTTTGCAACAAAAATTTTTCAGAATTGGCGTTTTTCGTTTTGCCGGTATAGAAATGACACAATGCAGAAAACAGCGGGGCCTATGCTGTTTATATCAGCATAGGCCCCGAACTTCTGCAAACCTTTACGTCGTTCCCGCGCACCTTTATGCCATTCCCGCGCACCTTTATGTCATTCCCGCGCACCTTTATGTCATTCCCGCGCACCTTTATGTCATTCCCGCGAAAGCGGGAATCCACTTGGCCTTGCAGCAACGCCGGTTATTCCGGATACAGTTTCACATCAAGCCAGTCCTTCGCCAGCTCAGCAAAGTCCCTGAGGTTGACCGCTCTCTCGCCCAGGTCCTCCTTGTTGTACAGGTTGGCGACCGACTGCACTGAGAAGATTTTCATTCCGTCGGTGGCAATGTACGCAACCTCCTCCGGCGGAAGACCGTAGTTGTAAACGCGAACATCGTCTATCGTACCTATAAACTCACGGTTGTCGGCGTCCGAGCGGTTACCTATTGCCAAGTCATTGGTATCCTGGCAAAGTTGGGATATAGCATTTGCGTCGTTGTTCGTGCCCGCAACTTCGCCGTTTATGTAACACCTTACAGTATTGCCGTCGTACGTCCCGGCTATATGAATCCATTCATCATGCTCCAGCTCATCATCGCTGTCTGCGGGGTACCTGTTCTCTTCGGGTTCATTAGCGTCACGCAAATGGAATGTCAATCCGTCATCATCATCAATCTCGAGCCCGAATGTCTCCTTGTTATCTGCACCTTTGACCACTATGCGGGCACTGTGGTTTTGTTCTTCGGAATAATTGACCCATGCGCACACGCTGACCTGATGTTCCGGCCTTAGCTCTGCTGCATCGGACACTCGGACCCTGCCGCCGCTAAATTCCAGCGCACTTTTCCCATCGTTGCGACCCGAAACCCACAATACGTCATCGTCGAGCGTCTCTATCGCACCGTTATGGTCGTAGCCGTTGGAGTCGCCGGCCACATTACCATCACCTTCATCGAGCTTCCACCAGCCGACAAGACCATTGGCATCGGGCTTTACTACCTCACCGAGATTGACGTCAGCCACAAGCCACTCATCTGCCATTATCTCAACGTCTCTAAAGTTAACAACGCAGTCGCCGCTCAAATCACCTTTTGGTCCTTTCTCTGGAATGCATAAGGGCGGATACAGTCGGATATCGTCAAAATGTACCCAATGACTATCACCGCCACCGCCGGGGAAAGGCCAGTATCTGATACCAAAGCCGATAAAGAGCTTCTCGAGCTTGGCCAAGTTCACGTCGTTCACCGCAGCGAAGCGACTCAGGAGAATCTCCCAACGCTGCCACTCTTCAACTCTTATGTCGTTCATATCCTCACCTTCGCCGTCGCCGTACTTCACGTCCGCATAATTGCCGTCGTTATCTTCCAGGCCGACATACATCTGCTCAGTATCATTAGCATCATTGCCCGTCTTGCCGTAGAACCACAGCGACAATACTTTTACACCGAACTGGTCCCAGCTATTCGGGTCAAGGTTTTTGCTTTCGATCTCGGAATAGTAATATCCTGTGCACATATCAAGAGTGTTGTCATAAACGTACTTCATCGACTGCTTGTCGAGAACCGGTGTGTCAATCTGAAGGTACAGGTATGAACCTGTCAAGTTCCACTGTCTGTCAATCCACCCCTCAAGTATGTTTTGGTATGACTCCATATCGTCTATGACAATGTAGTTTGCCACCGTAAATCTCCATATCTTGCCTTTCCACGGCTCGGGACGACACGCATCATTGACCTCGTCAATACGCCAGTAGTACATCTGCCCGAATTCGAGAAGGCCGGGAGCATACTCGTTAGCGTCAAGGGCCAGCGGGCCTTTGTAAACGCTCGTACCAACCGGCCATGAGTTGTTCGCATCGTTCACATCGTTGTAATCCGTGCCCAGGTAAACATAATGTGCGTTCGGGTCTGCCGCATAGTCTCCTGGTGTCCAGCTAAGAACTACATTAGGAGGCACATCTTCGGCAAGATTCTTTGGACTCGGATTCCACGCCTGACCAGGGTCTATGGGAAGCAGGAAATGCTTCGGTTCAAGCGCCATATCGCTTATGCGCAGCTCGTCGATCAGGCCATCGTAAAAGTCCTCGTTACTGCCGTCTGGTTCCCTTCTTTCACCAATCGCGCAAGGACCGCCAATATTGGGATTCAAAGCCGTGGTACCTCCGCTCACAACCATTTCGCCGTCGAGATAGAGCTTCTGAGGCGCGTTGACATCGGTGGAATCAAAAACTGCCGCTATATGATACCACTTACCCTCTTGCATCGAATCCGCCGGGAATGAGACCGGACTCGCGCCACTCTGCTTGAACTCCAGCATCACTACACCACCATCCTCCTCTATTACAAGCGAGTAACTGTCTTCGGCTCTCCGTATTAAAGTCCCATCGTCAGTGGTAAGGTTATTTGGGCGGATGAACATCTCGATGGTATAAGCGGGGATGTCCAGGTCGAGCACATCGCCGCTGCCCGTATCAAACCGCCAAAGACCATCCTCAGGCGTGAACCTGGCCGACGTCCCGCTCGTATTCATGAACGGATTACTCGGCCTATACGTCAGAGAGCCATCGTGCTCCTTTTCCAGATGGTTGAACGTGACATTACCCGTAGAGTCGGTGATAGGGTCCGGAAGGTTGGCATCTTCGACGCCGTCAAATTTGTAGTACATCAAAACCGCTCCAACCGTGGCGAATCTCCAGACGTCGCCTTTGACTGTTGTGTC
>Ga0114918_10002808_pt1 | contig 15487 bp, 1 predicted proteins | sample LantaG_FD_87015 | JGI IMG/M metagenome (GOLD analysis project Ga0114918, IMG submission 87015) | Deep subsurface microbial communities from Baltic Sea to uncover new lineages of life (NeLLi) - Landsort_02402 metaG | ecosystem: Environmental > Aquatic > Marine > Oceanic > Sediment | place: Baltic...
CTATATTTGGAAAAATAAAGGGACTAATGAGGTTGTTAGTAGTGAAAGAATTAATCAAGCAGCTATGCAATTAGCACGAGGAGATGAAAACTTAATGTACAATATTGCTGAAGGCGATAGACTAGGTATGAATAGTACTGATGCTTTCCTGAGCGCAATAGGCGGTGCAGACACTAAGTATGCTTACCACAGAGAAACTAGGGATAAAAGCATGACTTCAGACGCTACTGCGCTTAGGGCTATGGATAAAGCAGATGAATTAGAAGCTAATAAAGTTAGTCATCTTGAAGATACAAGCGCTTACGTAGACATGGATAATGATACTCCTTTTGTGGGTGATATGAAGGAAAATTATACTAAAATAGAAGAAACACAAGCAATAGTAGACAGTTTAAATACTGAACTACAGTCTTATTTACTTAAAGATGCTGAAGGAAATGTAGTATATGATGACAATCATCAGGCACAAGTTAACCCTGACTATGCTACAAATTATGACCTAGCTCAAAAAAGTCTAGATTATAACCAAAGAGAATTAGAAAAAGCTGCAAATAATAAACTATTACAAGAAAAAACATACCTAGAAGCAGTTCAAGAAGTTACAGGTATGGATGCGTCTGGTGAAAAAATAATAAAAATGCTTCCAGGAGGTAATCTTCTTTTAGAAGATAAAGAAAAATTAATTGCTTTTAAAGACGAAAACGGTAACACTATAGACCCATCAGAGTATGGCTTTAATAAAAGAGATGAGTATGGCTCGCCTAGTGTTGATAACGATGAATATGCTTGGGCTGCAATGGCTGAATACGGACTTAAACCTGTATATGGCATTAAAACAATGGAGATAAGTGGTGAAGGTTCTTTTAGTGCAGGAGAGGCACGAGGCACTGGTTTACAGTTTAGTCAGCAGGGAAGAATTAATCAGGTATTAAACGAAAGAAAAGCTAAATCAGAAGACTTTATGATAGATTATTACACTTCGTCTGACTTTAAACTTTCTCCTCAAACACAGGCTATAAAAGAAGACCTTATTGATAATCTAGGAGTCGGTATGGATATAATGGTTACCAATAGCAAAAACCAACTAGTAAAAGCAAGTAATACAGTCCGTGACAAAGTTGCAGAATACACAGATTTAAGTACTTACAAAGCACAAATGAAAGTGCTGGGAGATGAAGAGCTTAAGCCAGAAGATAAAGCTACAGTGCTTAAGATGCTGGATGTAATTCAAAAAAGTAAAAGTGTTGAAAATTGGAGAGAAAATGCTAAGTTAATAGGTACTACTAGAGGCCCTGATGGGTACGCACTTATTGAAGACCCTCAAGGTAATAGAATAGCTCTTAAACCTAGTAATCCTACTACTAGAGCTAGTTATAACAGAATGATACAAAATTCTGACAAACAAATATATATTAAAACAGGCGATGAGGTCTTTAAAAATAGAGGATTGTCTATGAAATATCCAGACAAATACGAAGAGCTAAAAGAATTGAAAGCAGATATGTCAGAACAAGTATCTATGTCTAAAGGAAAAAACTTAAATAAAAAACCTGTAGCTTTAGCAAATGGTTACTATATGCATGTAGTAAGAGGGAAGAATCCTGCTTTACTTCAGATATGGTTATCAGAGTCTTCTTATCAAAAAGACCAACCATCGGCTGGAGATACACGTATAGAACAAATAAGTACATCACTGTTAGACCAAAAGGGATTAAACCTTATGGAAGCATCTACGCAATTATAAAATAAAAAGAAATAGAATGGCAGAAAATTTAGACCCCCTTACTAACCTTCCAGAGAAGTCAGATAGTAAATCAAAAATGGATGCAATTTTTGAAAAAGGACTATCAAGTTTTACATCAACAGGGGCAAGTACCTCTACTTTAGATACTAAAGAGTTATTAAAGCCTAAAGACGTATCTAAATCTATTGCTGCAAAATCAGACCCTTTTGAAGTTCAAACTATTTTTAAAGATGAACTAAGAAGAGACACTGATTGGAACCAATTATTTGATAAATCTTCTAAAAGATTTCAAGATGCTAGAGTAGCGAGAATGGAACAGCTAGACGCTGAACAGACTTACGGAGAAGCGCTAAATGGTATGGGTAAATTTGCAGGTAAAACTTTAAATAGAACTGTATTAGGTCTTACTGGTACTGTTTATGGTTTAGGTGCTGCTTTATTTTCATGGGATGCAGACCAAATTCAGGAGAATGTAATTTTTGATGCTTCTGAATATCTAGACAAAGAAATGGATAAGGCTATGCCTATCTATACTAATGAAGATGAATATTACGATAAAGGGTTTTTTGCAAAAATAGCTTATCATCCAGGTAAGTTATTAGGAGATGAAGTAGCAGATGGATTATCTTTTGCTGCGTCTGCTATAGGCCAAGAATTATTATTAACTGCCGTAACAGGAGCTACTTTTGGCGCTACTTCTGGCGTACAGCTGGCTAGGACTGCAAAATTAGCAAAACAAGGTGCAAGTATATGGAGTAAATTAGGTAATACAGGTAAAATAGTAAAAGCAATTAGAGGTATAGACAAAACAACTGATGCCGCTAAAACTTTAGCTAAACTTAAAGAAGGTAGTGAAGCGGTATCAAAAATAGAACAATATAGAGCTGCTCTTGGAACAGGTAGAGGGCTTCTTATTGGCACTAACTATGAAGCATCAATGGAAGCTAGAGGGGCAGCTGATGAGATGAGAACTGCTTTAACACAAGAATACATGGCTCTCAATGGCGGAAGAGCTCCTTCTGGAGAAGCTTTAGAAAAAATAGAACAAGGTGTAAATGCCTCTAAATGGGCGGTATATGGCACTAACTTAGCTTTATTAGGAGCTAGTAATCTTATTCAATTTCCTAAAGTATTTTGGAAAGGTTTCAATGGTCAACGTAAAGTGCTAAAAGAAGCTGGAGAAGAAATAATGAAAGAAGCTGAATTAAAAGCATTAGGTAAAACTGCTAAAGGAGGCTTTGTAAAAAAGAATGCTAAGAGACTTGCTAAGATATTAAAAACTCCTATAACAGAGATGTTAGAAGAAACTTCTCAAGGGATTACAACTAACTCTTCATTAGAGTATTACTCTAGAAAGTATAGTGCTAATGATAATGTCTTTGCTCTTAAAGGAATGGACGCTATTGCTAGAGGTTCTGAAGAGTTTTTTGGTTCTGCAGAAGGTAGTACTTCTATGGGTATGGGATTCCTTATAGGTCTTTTAGGAGTGCCTGTGGGAGGAAGAGGTATGGTAAGAGGAGCTACTGGTAGAGAAGCTAATTTTGCTATGGCTGGTGGTTTTATGGAAACTCTAAGAGAAGCTAAAAGTAAAAGAGAGACTATTCAAAAACTTTCAGATGAACTTGCTAAGAGTCCTACTGCTTTTAAATCTATAAAAGCCTCTTATGAGAACTACGTAAGAAACATGGGTATCCAAGAAGACATGGACGAAGCAATAGACGCTAACGATATATTTTCTTTTAAAAATCTTGAACATGACCAGTACTTTTCTTATGTAAGAAGTAGAGCTAAAGCAGACATGTTAGAAATGGTTATGGGTGATTTAAAAGCCATGACTGAAATGGATTTAGAGACCTTTAACAAGGAATTTAGAGTAGAAGGAATAACAGACTTTACAGAAGAGTCTAAAAAAGATATGATTCATAAAGCTTATAGACAAGCTAAAAGAATAGACGAACATTCAAGCACAGTAGACAATCTTTTAGATACATCTAAAATTAATGCTAGAGCAGGAGAAGCAGTTAAAGAGACTTTAATACACGCAGCTTCTACTATGGTTAATACTGAGATTAGAGAAAAAGAATTAATAGATAAGTTAGCAGGAATTACTAATTTAAATGAAGCAGAGGTAATAGAAATTTCTAATAGAGCTAAACACTCTAAACACTCTAAACCTTTACTTGCGCTATTAAAAAAAGGAAGAACTCAAGAACTTACTAAAGAAGAAACTAAAGAACGTAATAAATTAGGTAATAGATTAGGTTTAAAAGTAGGGCAATTAAATGAACTTTCTTCTAGTGAACAAGTATTAGATTATACTGCTTTAAAAGATACTGCAGGTACACTTAAAATAGAGGCTACAGAAGAAGGCGCTAAAATAGGTGTAGACCAAGAAGCTTTTATGGAAGAAGCAGGAATTATGTTAAACCAATGGAGGTTAAATAACCCTACTCAAGCTACTCTTAAAGAAAAAGAAGCTTTAGATTTATTGTTAGATATTGCTAAACTTAAAAATAGAAGAGAAGAATTTATTAGTTTATATAATTTATTAGTCACTCCTAAAGGAGCAGCAGCGTTTGAAAAAGCAGATGACGCTGCTCAAAAAGTTTTATATGACAAACTTGCTAAAGAAGCTAAATCTGAAATAGATGAAGCTTTACAAAATGCTGAAAGTCAAGCAGAACTAGAAGCAGCAAGAGACAAAGCTGCACAAATGTCTCCAGAAGCTGTAGCTAATTTTGATAATAGAGTTAAGAATAACGCAAACGGACAAAGAAAAAATGTAACTAGTTATAGTCCTACTGATATTATAGGGTCTTTAAAGAAAAGATATGAAGAAGCTCCTGAGCTTTTTGAACAAGAAGCTAATGAGCTTAAAGAACAACTTGACGGTATATTAAGAAATTCATGGTTAGATACAAGTTCTCCTGAAGCATTTGCTAAGGGTATTAAAGGTTTATCTAATTCAGACATATGGGAATCTATATCTCCAGTTATTGAGTCTTATTACGAAAATGCAGCCCAAAGTGTAGTAGACGAAACAGAGCTTGCTACTGTAGAAGACGGTGAAATAGAAATAGTATCAGATGAAATAGGTGGTTCTTCTATGATATTAGGTCCTTTAGATACTGACCCTTCAGGCGAAAACCCTTTAAGAAGCCAAGGGCATGAATACGAATACACTAGAAACCCTCAAACGGGAGAGATAGTTTGGAGTAAGGATAAAACAGAAAACGTTTTAGATATAGATTGGGATTATGTTAATAATAGTGAAACTCTTAAGCAAGGAACTGTTATTAAATTAGAAGTTAATACAGATACTCTTAATGATGAGTATCACACGTCACTTAAAGAAGAAGGTAGACTAGCTGAAGGTGTTCAAATATTACTTGTTGCGTATGACGCACAAGGAAATAGACACGTAGTAGGTGGGTTATCCGCAGCTAAAAAGAAAACTAGTAATCCTGCTAATGAAGCAGCTAATAAAGCTTTAATTGACATTAGAGAATTAGTACTTAAAACTATAAAAGGTAAAAAAGGTATTGTAGACACAGGTTTATCAACTACAGTTAGCCGTAAAGATACAGGAAGAATTAATATAGACAAAAATATTAAGTCTAAAGAAGATTTTCATTCTGTTAAAGACACTCTTAAAGAAGGAGAAGAACTTATTTTAGGTGTAGGCATACCAATGGTAGATGGAGCTATTGTAAGAGTTCCTAATAGCCCTGATGTTGTGGTTAGACCTGTTAATGGTATAGTACCTGGTGCTGTTTATGCGATTAAAAAATCAGGTAACGGTACTTTTATTCCTGTAAGAGTTTCTACTAGAAAAGTAAATGAAGACGAACTTAGCATAATAGAAGGTCTTTTAAATGATATTAATGCTTTAGACCCTGAAAAAGGAGACACTAAACAAGATGTTAATTCTATTAAAGATAAAATAAAAGAAATAGTTTACTTAGATTTAACTGTAGATTTATCAGGTTCTGGTAAATTTAAGATAATTACTTATGTAAATGGAGAGAATAGATTATCTGCTCCTATGTCTGTTAAAGAAATACTAGAGGTTGCAAAAGAAAAAGTTGCTCAGGTAAATGTAAAAAAAATTAATACAGGTGAGTATAATAAAAGCATTGATGGGGATAAAATTACTACTAATTTATCAGTAGAGTCTAACACTCATTCTACTTCTTTTGTAATGGACCCAATAGACTTACCAGGGACTAAAAAAGCTAAAAACAGTAAATCTGATAATGCAAAACCTAAAGGTCTTAAAGGAATGTATTCGCCTGACTTATCCTCTGCAGAAGAAGAGGCATTAAAAAAAGAGGCAAAAGAAGAAGCAGAAGGATGGGTAAAAGAATCTCAGAAAGCAGCAAGCAAAACACCTGCAAGAATAGACTTTACTAAAGAGAACTCTAAAGGGCAAACTACTACTACTTTACGGCGTAAAAAAATAACACCAAAAAATGACCCTAAGTTTAAAATAGCTACAAATAGTAAAAAAATATGGGACAAAGAAACTTCATTAAAGTGGCTTAAAAAGAATGTTCCTAATATTCCTACACATATAGTTGATGATATCAGAAGAGTTGCTAATACAGGAGGACAAGAAGCCTGGGGTGTATTTCACAAGGCTGCTATTTATATAGCTGAGAATGCAGGGCAAGGTACTGCTTATCACGAAGCTTTTCACGCAATTTTTAATCTGTATTTATCTCCTTCTGAGCAACAAGATTTATTGCTAGAGGCACAAGGGCAGTACGGTCTTACTAATGACTTAGAGTTAGAGGAAGCTATGGCTGATGACTTTGCGGAGTTTATAATGTCTAACTTACCTAAAAAAGGACTTAAAGCTAAAATAGTTAACTTTTTTCAAGGAGTATGGAGATTTATACAACAAATTAAAGGTGAAAACGGTTCTAAGATTAATCAATTATTTAATGCTATTAATAATGGATATTATAGTAGCCCCGCTGTAGAGCAAGTAGTTAGAGACTCTTCTAATCCTGCGCCTACTAGGTTTAAAAAAATAGCTGGTCTAAATCCTTCTCAAAAGAAAGCAAGGATAGATATGATTAACTACTTTGTTATGGGTAACTTATCCAACTTAGCAGAAGAAAATCCTACTTTAACGGATAATGAATTAATTGATAAGGTAGGTATAGAAGAACTATACCATTCTACAACTAATCCTAGCAGTGTATTAGGAAGACTACAAGACATACACGACCAAATACAAGATGCTTTAGCTCAAAATCCTAAAAGTGAGTCTCTTCAATATCAAGATGAGCAGATGACTATAACAAGAAATAACTTTTTTGAAGGTTTCAATAAAGATGGTTCTCTTAAAATGGGGCCTTTATATTTAGAGTCAGTTAGAGCATTAAGAAAACATGGTATAAAAATTAAACTTTCTGAAGGAGTTAAAGACGATGTAGAAGTTGATGTTAATTTAGATGAATCAGATACTTTTGAATCTTGGACAATAGACAGAGCTAGTACCTCTACTAAAGACACTACTTCTTATAAAGTTAGAAAAACACTTTCTTCTCTTGATTCAACTATAGTTAATAAAGACGGAAGCGTAACAGCAGATACTGATGATATAGGTTTTGTTAAAAAAATTCCTTTTGATGAGGTATTTAATAGTTTAAAATACTCTTTAACAGAGCATTACACTTCAGAAGATATGATTGCTACTATGAAAAAACTTAGTAGATTTAATCCTCATTATCAAACTATTATAGAAACTATGGAGAGTGACCCTGAATTCAGAGCTTCATTTTTTCATACTATGGCTACACAAAGAGTAGACTATACTTTATTACTACAAGAAACTCGTCAAGCTCACGGAAGAGAAATTACTTCTCATAGTATTATAGATTCTAATAGACGTAATCCTTCTCTTACTGTAATGTCTGATTGGAATGCTTTGTTCTCTTTTAATAATGTAGACAGTAAAGGAAATGTTACAGAAAAAGCTAAAGAAAATGCTACTAAAGTAAAAGAGTATTTTAAAATTAAGCTTACTTTACTACAAAACACACAGGCACAATCTTTAGATGCAACGCTATCTCAAGAAATGTCAAGAAAACTACAATCAATAGGAATTCACATGTCCCCTAAAGAATTACGTAGTATGTATATGGGAACTGAAACTGCAGAAGCGTATGTTAATTTTGTTTCTAAGTTTTCAGGAGAAAGTGGCTTACTTAATACAGTGGTATCTTCTATTATTAAAGGTAATAATCCTTTTGCTATAAGTAAAACAGGAGAGCTTACTGCTCTTACTCCTTTTATTGATACAGTAATAAATAATAATCCTGCTATTTATGAGCAAAGTTCTATTAACGTAGAAGGTAAACAAGTGTTTGCTAATATTGCTCCTAATTATGTATCAAAATTAATAACTAATCTTACAGGCAAAGACTATAAGAAAGCAATCTCTTACTTTAGACAAGATAAGTTTTTTAGAAGAAATGTATGGTTAAATGAATTAAGTGATTCTGCTGAAAATAGAAACTTACTTAAAAGAAAAGTACTTGATGGTTACAAAGTAAGAGGAGAAGATAGAGGTACTAAGTACACTAAAATGTCTGCTTTTCAAAGAAAAGTTACTGAAATAGAGATGTACCTTAATGGAGGCAACAAAGGGTGGGGATATTATACAATGCCTATTTTAGCGGATGCTCCACAAATGAATTTAGTTTCTTTTAAGAAATATAATAAAGAACAAGTAATAGACCATTTATATCAAGTTGCTTTACAAGAAGTAGGTAGAAATAACTGGATAAAAGAAAGTAGCACTAAAATTGAAAACTTTACTGAAGGTTTTTATTATTTTGAAGGTCTTAATGGAATAGACGTAGGTAACGTAGCTAATAAAGCTAAAGTTATGGAAATCATTAAAGACAATGTTAATAAAGAAGTAACCGCTACTACTGAACAATTACGTGAACTAGGTATTATGAGCTCTGACCCTATGATTAGTAGCTTTAAAAAAGGAATATCAGATAAACTAGGAGAGCATAAAACTGCAACTGATTTTGTAGAGGACTATGTGTATAATAGTTATTTAGCTAATATACAGATGTTACAGTTATTTTCAGGAGATACGGCTTTCTATAAGTCTGACGAAGATTTATCAAAAAGAAATAAACAAATTGCTAACCCAGGTAATCTATTAGACGTTAGTGTAATGAGTAGTGAGACTTATAATACTCTTTATTTACGTGACGAAAAAAAACCTTCAAAATACTTAGAAGGATTAAAAAAGGCTCTTGAAGGTAATCCTAAACAAAAAGAAATACTTGCTCAGTATGAAGAAGTAAATGCTACTGATGCACAGGCTTATATAAGTCTTGACAGGTATAAAGACATTATGAAAGGAGCAGGACTATGGACGCCTAAACATGACACTGCTTTTGAAAACCTACAAGATGCTGAACCAACTTCTGAAGATTTAGCTCTTGTATTACAGCCTATTAAACCTTTTTACTTTGGCACTACTAATATAGATGGTAAAATTGTTCCTGTTCAAAATAAAAACTCTGAATTTTTATTACTTCCTCAAGTTGCGGAGGGAAATCCTAAATTAGAACAAATGCTTAATTTGTTTGAAAGAGGGGTAGACTCTATTCAATTTGAGTCTGCTGTTAAAGTAGGTGGTCATAAGATTTTAGAATTAGAAAATGCAATGGGCAAAAAAGATTCTGCTTCTTTAACTAAACTAGTTGAAAAAAATAAAATTGTATTAAACAACAGTGATTATAGAATACAGTTATCTGTTCCTGAGCATCATTTAGATACTGATATATTATTTGGTACTCAAATAAGAAAGCTTATTTTAGCTAATATGGGTAATCCTGATTATGTGTACACTATTGGAGGAAAAGAAATGACTTCTAAAGAAGTGTTTGACACATACCAAGAACTTACAGGTATAGATATAAAAAAGGAATATAAAGAACTAGAAAGATTATTTGAACCAGGTAATCTTAACGAACTAGTAGATGTAATTAAAGAAGAAGTTCTTGATAGAGGGTTAGCCCAAAAATATATAGACGCATTAGAAATAGATAAAAATACAAATAAACTTAAGTTTCCTTTGTACTTTCCAATGACAGCTAAAAGAAATGAATCTTTATTAAATAGTTTGTTTAAAAACAGAGTTACTAAACAAAGAATAAAAGGCGGCTCATTTGTACAGTTATCTGATTTTGGTTTTTCTAAAGAACTTAAAGTAGTGTTTGGAGAACGAACAGACAAAAAAGGAAATACTAAAACATATATTAAAGAAATGGAAGCATTGCTTCCTTGGTGGTCTAAGAAATATTTTCCTGTTGGAGAAGATGGAATTATTGATTTTGAAAGAATTAAAAAAGAAGCTCCTGAGTTATTAGAGCTTGTAGGTTTCCGTATTCCGACAGAGGATAAATATTCTATGCCTGTAATTAGAGTCGTAGGCTTTACAGCTAAAGAAGCAGGTGGAGTTGCTGTATTACCTGCCGATATTACTAAAATAGCAGGTACAGATTTTGATGTGGATAAGTTATTTATAATGATGCCAGAATTTGAAATTAACTTACAAGCCCGTCAATTACACAAAGCAATAGCTGAACAGTACGAGGAAGAAAGTGCTCCAAGTTTTGAAGAGGTTATGAAAATAATGAATACTAAGCATTATTTATTAGAAACAGAAAACGACATAGAGCTAAAAGAAGATATAGACGCTATTTTAACAGACTTTCAAACTATTGAAAGAGTGCCAAACGGAAAAGACTCTAAAGCAGCAAGAAATAATTTTAAATTAGATATCGTTAAAGGTATTCTACAAGACCCTATAAGTAATGAAGAAATTATTAATCCTGGCTCTTTTAATACTCTTAAGTCTTTAAAAGAAAGAATAACTAATTTAAGAGGAGATGTTTCAGATAAAATTAAAATGCACCTACCTTCTAGCCAATTAGAGTTGTTTTCTAGAAATATGAATGGTTCAGACCTTATTGGTATTTTTGCTAACCATAACACTAATCACGCTATGTTACAGCATAGTAATATTAATATAACTTCTCCTACTAAATTTAACGGAGAAAAGAATACTAGTTTGCACGGTAAGTATACAGAAAGTCCTGAAGGACAAGACCTTATTTCTAGAGTACTTGCAGAGCATTTAGCAGCATCTGTTGATAACGCTAAAGACCCTGTACTTACTGCTCTTAATATTAATCCTTTCACTGCTGATATAATAGCTACTATTGTTAGAACAGGGCATAGCCTTGAAACTGCTATGATGTTTATCAATCAACCTATAGTTGTAAAACTTACTAAAGCCTTTATCAATGGAGGAGCTAAAGAGTATAATTTTAGAATGTTAGTAGACTCTTTATCACAAGACTTAATAGAACGAGGAGCCAATAAAAGTTTTGGTAACGGTGTTCATAATTTATTTAATAAAGACCGTATAGTTAAAGGAAGATTAATTCCTGGAATGGAGACTGCCATAGAAATGGGAGAAGAAAATGCTGACCCTACCGAACAATTAAAAGTAATTACAGCGTTTGCTTCTTATAGAAATACAGGAAAAGCTGTAGCTAATATGGTTAGGTCAATGAGAGCTGATTCAAAAGGTGCTGGACCTACTATGGCTGCCAATGAAGTTTTTCTTTCAAATTATGTAAAGGTAAGAAGCGAAGAACTTACTCCTGAATTAGAAGGAGTAAATGATTTTTTCCTTAATAGTTCTTATACTATGTTAAAAGACTTTACGCAAAAAGGTATTGAAGACCCTAATAAGCTTATGCAAAGGTATTTTCCTTGGATGAATGCTAGTTTTTTAGAGTTTAAACAAGAACTTGCAGAAGGTAAATTAGGAGAATTAACAGAGAAAGAAATTGAACACGTTAATTACTCTTTACTTACTTATATTGCTTCTGAATTTGAGTTTTATAATGCTTCTAAAGAAGACAACGCTTATATGTTATATGAGTTTCCTTCTGATTTTATGAAGTTAATAGAAAAAGATGAGTATTTAAGAGAGGAAAATTTATTTACTAAGAACCTTAAAATAGATACACAAGCAACTGTTAACGAAGAAGACTCTTCTTTATCTAGACTTTCTTTTAATAATACAGCAAAACTATCAGAAATTCAAAAAGAAGAAATAGAAGAAGCTTTTGAACATTTACTTGACCAACCTCAATACAGAGAACTAGCGGAACAGTTAATTAAATATTCTTTTAGTACTAGTGGTTTTGTATACACTCCTCATAGTTTTAACCATTTAATTCCTATGTCTTTCTTTACATCATTAAGAGATTCAGCAGGAACTTCTTTTACAACTTTCTTAGAAGAAAAAGTAGATGCTACTAAAAATGATTCAAGTCTTTTACTTAAATACAGACAATCATTTTATAGAAATAACTTTAAAAGACATGACTTTACTCCTTCTATTGATATAACACAAAATGGTCTCCCTTTAAATGAGGCAGAAGACTTAAAGCTGTCCGATAATGGAGTCCCGTTATCTTTATTAGTTACTGTAAACAAAGAGGGAAGTAAATTATACACTAGAAATAAAGCAACTAAGCAAGTTGACTATAAACCAGTTATAAAATACTCGTATAAAGGAGAAAAATATCTTATGATGCTTAATCCTACTATGTCTAACAACAGTAGAGGACTTTATTATATATTACCTGAAGCAGGTAAACCTGGTTATTTAAATGAAATTACTAGGCCTGGTGAAGACAGACAAAGTGTTGTTTTAGATAACACACTTAATATAAAAGTAGGTGGTGTAAATATGAATTGGGGCTCTGGTAAAATAACAAATATAATTGACGCTCTTGTAAACGAAGGATTAGAAGACCGCATACATATCAGTGAAAGATTAGAAACAACTCCTATAGAAATATTTGATACTAACTCTAAGTCTGGAATATCTCTACAACAATTAAGTACTAAGTACCAAGAAAAAGTTAAGAATAATAGGAAAAGTGAAAAAACTGTTGTACCTTTACTAGAAGATAATTTTGACATACCTGTAATGAGTAGAGAAGAAATTCAAGAAAAAATAAGTGAAATAGTTAATAATTCTTCTTTTATAGAGTTGTCTAAAGATGAAAAGTACTATATAAATACACTTACAGGAGAGCAATACCAAAGAGTAACTTCTTTTAGAGACGGAGGTAAAATACCTGAAGAAAATGATTATCTTAAATCTGCAACTACTATAGGTTCAGCAGTAGATAAATTTGTAAGAGGTTTCTTTGCAGGAAAAATAAATTCAGTAAAAGACATAGATACGTGGAGAGCTGCTAATTTAACTGCGGTAGTTACTAACGAGAACTTGTCAGAACTTGAAGGCTATTTTAAAAGTCTACAAGCATTTAAAATAAGTTTAGACGCTAAAAATGAAACAGTAGTTCTTTCAGATAAAGAGATAGTACTTTATAACGATGATTTAGGTATAGCAGGTACAATAGATTTACTTACTTATGATAATAAAGGCCATTTCCGTATTTATGATATGAAAACAATGAGAGGAAATCAACTTATTGATACACATAAGAGTGGTGCTAATAAAGGAAAAACTAAATATGATAACGCATATAATACAGGAGAAGATTCTAATAAAGTAAAACATCAAAAACAATTATCTTTATATAGAATGTTAATGTATAATACACATGGAGTACTTGCTTCAGAACTTAATATTATGCCTATAGTAGTCTCTTATAATCCAGGAGAAAAAACAACTACTAAACTTGAGTCGTTACCTCTTATACCAGTTACACCTCTTACTAAAGTTAATACAGCTACTTTAGCACCCGTTGCTTTTCAACCAGAACAAACTAGTCAGGTTGAAGTTGTGTCTAGATATACAAATGCTGATGTTAAAGCTAATCCAAATAAGATATATATATTTGGAGATAATACTAAACAAACAGGTAAAGGAGGACAAGCTGTCATCAGAGATAATGAAAATGCTTTTGGTATACCTACTAAAAAAGCACCATCAAGAAGTGCTGATGCATATTTTTATGACACTGAAACCATCAATGGTATTGAAACAGATATGGTAGACCATAATGCTATAGAAATTGAATATGCTATATCAAAAATAAAACAAGATGGTAGACCAGTAGTATTCCCTAAAGATGGTTTAGGAACAGGTCTAGCTAAACTAAAAGAAAAAGCCCCACAGACTTATGCATATTTAAAACAAAGACTACAAGAAGAATTTGGATTTAATAATGATACGGGAGTAGTTTCTAAATCAGCACAACCAGCTAGTCAGATAGAAACAGGTGTTGTAGACTTTAAACCAGAAGATGTTACAATAAGTAATAAATTAGAAACTTTTAACGTGTTTATAGACGGAAAAAAAGTAAATGGGACAGTAGATATTAAAGGGTATAAAATAGACATTAAAAATCAACCTAATGTTAATTTAATAGCTACAAAATACTACTCTGATTCACAAGGTACTAAGATACCAAATGGTTGGCAAGTATTTGAAATAGGAAAAGGATTAAAACTCCCTCTTTCTGGATTACCTTCTGGATTTGCTTTTAATAAAAAAAGTATCAGTACTGAGTTAAGTTCTACTTTAACTAGTATACAAGGAAACTCAGAAAATGTAAAAGTATTAGAGTCTGTAGGGTTTAACTTTGGAACTGCAACAGAAGTTATTTCTGAATTAAAAACCCCAACAAAACCTAAAGCTAAAGGATTAGCTGGGTTATATGGAGCAGAAAGCCAAACTTTAACAGAAGATGATATAACTAAAGAAGACTGGAACGAAGAAGATAATGATAGTGTTTGTCCATTTTAAATTAAAATATGAGTTGTAAATTACCACACGTAACAGCAGAAGCAAATGCAAAAGCATTTCTTAAAGCTAAAAAGATTATTGACAGTAAGCTAAACATAAAAGATTTAGCTGCTTTTAGAAAAGAAAATACCGCCATGAGAAAACATGGTATTAAAGAGTATGGTGTAGATACACAATGGTTTTACGAAGAGCAAGGAGGGAAAAAAGCCGTTCCTAATACTGCTGCTTTTAAAACAGTAGACTCTTCTAAAGGTATCTTTTATCAAAAAAGCAATGCCTCTTCTAATAGTAATAGTAAAGAAGCAATAGATAAAAAACTTGAACAAAAATTAAAAACTTTCTTATCTGGCTATGGTATATCTATAGAGTTTGTAGAGTCTCTTAAAGATAGAGGGTATGACGCTATTTCTATTGCTGACATCTCTAACAGGCTTATCTTAGTCTCTAGAAATGAAGCTGATTATAGTACACTACCTGAAGAAGTGGCTCACGTTGCTGTAGAACTATTAGGAGAAAATAATCCTATGGTTAAACGGTTAATGGATATAATAGACCAAACTGATATATACGAAACTACCTATAATGAATATAAAAGTGATGTTCAGTATCAAAAAGACGGTAAACCTGACATTACAAAGATTAAAAAAGAAGCTATTGGTAAAGCAATAAGTAAACAGCTTACTAATAAAGAGTCAAATGAGGGCATCTCAGGGACTATCTCTAAGATATGGAACAAGATTAAGTCTATGTTTAAGAAAATTGATAGGAACGCTTTTAATAAAGAAGTAGACAGTATTTCTGGCTTTATAGCTTCTGATATTGTAGCTAATACTTTAAAGGGTGACGAAGTTAATCTAATAGGTAAAGGAATCTTTAAACAAAAAACTAATGAAAAGAAA
>Ga0114918_10002809_pt1 | contig 15486 bp, 16 predicted proteins | sample LantaG_FD_87015 | JGI IMG/M metagenome (GOLD analysis project Ga0114918, IMG submission 87015) | Deep subsurface microbial communities from Baltic Sea to uncover new lineages of life (NeLLi) - Landsort_02402 metaG | ecosystem: Environmental > Aquatic > Marine > Oceanic > Sediment | place...
AATTTATATAACCTTATATTATAATTATACCTTAACTATATAGTGTAAACACTACTTTTAATATAAAATCATACTATAAATTATTATATCTTTATACTTTTATTGTATAAAATATAATACCAAACATTTATTATATAAAAATAATAGATATTTTATAAAAGAATGAATTACAAAGATAAAATTAAAAATACCTTGATACCACTTACAAGTAAAATAAAGAAATTTGATTTCGTTGGTTTTGATGTTGAAACTTATGATGTTAAAGGAGTTCAAACTTTTTATTTTGGATCTATTTTTTATTATGATGCTAAAGGTTATGAAGTATTTGAAACATATTTTGACAGAGAAACTTTAATAAATAGAATATTAACACCTACTTTTAAATCTAAATATATTGTTGCTACAAACTTGGCTTTTGATTATTCTAGTTTATTTTATGGGACCATACACTGGAATGATTTAAAATTAATTTGGAGAGGTTCTGATTTAATTACTGTAAAATATAAATTACCTAATAAAAAAGGTAGTATAAATTTTATAGATACATTTAACTATGTAGGATTTAGTGTAGCTAAATTAGGTTCAATTATAGGTATAAATAAGATGAAACAACCAAATTATATAGGTAAAAGGAAATGTAAAAATAAAGAAGAATTAAAATATTTTATTGAATATAATAAATACGACTGTAAAATATCATGCAATTTCATGTATTTTCTTCAAAAAGGATTAAATGAAATTGGAGGATCACTTAAATTAACAATAGCTTCAAGTAGTTTATTGTAGTAGGTCATATAGTGACGAAGGTTTTAGTAAAGAAGGAGATGCTATAGATTCAAGAACTCCTTTTAATAGGAATAAAAGTAGTTACGATAAAGAGTCTTTTGGAAATATAGAATCAGCAACATTAAAATCAAAAAACAAAGCAGGTTACAATTTAGATAAACCTACTGCTGTTATTTCTGTAGCTGCACCAGAAACTCCAGGAGGAAGAGGATCTGCCGTTGGATTCACTATAGAGGCAAACACTGAAGCCGAAGCTAAATCATTAGAAAAGAAAGCTAAGTCAAGTTTTGAAAAATGGCTAAAGCAAAACGCTGAGTTTGATGAGAATGGCAAGATGACTTCATCTGTAGAAGAATTAACTCCAAAGGTCCATGAATTTTCTAAAGAACTACAAGAAGTAATAGGAGTTAAAACTGAACAGAAAATTGAAAAGGTAGCTGAAGAAGCTCCAATAGCTCAAGAACCAACATTAGAGGAGTTTACAAAGCAAAACCCAATAGAAGAGGCTTCAGGTAAAGTATATAATTTACCAGATACTAAGGAAGGCTTATATAAAGTTTCTCCAAAGCAAACAAAATCTGGTAGAGTAATACTAGAATCTGAATCTGGGAAAAGAAAAACATTTACTAAACAAGACTTTCAAACAAAAAGATTTGAAGGAAGTATAATTGAATCTAAGCCGGAAGCAGAATCAGTAGTATTCGAATCAAAGGCAGACAATAGATACAGCTTAATTCAAGAGGGAGGAGAATTTAAAGTATTCAATAAAGCTAAAGGCAAGGTTGTAAACAGGTCTAAGAACAAAAAAGCTCTAGTAGAAGAATACAAGCAATCGATTATTCCAGAATTACAAAAAGGAAAGAAGGTAGAGTATGCAGAAGGATCTCATCCAGGAACTGAGAGTGACTATATTAATGATGTTATACAAAAATCAGAGAATCCAAGTGAAGTTGCAACAGCATGGATGCATTCAAAAGCATTTGAGACAAGCGAACCTACATTGGATGAGATAATAGCTGACAACCTACCTAAAATAACCCCAGACACGTTTAATCAATTCGGAGATAGAAATTCAACTACTCCAGCAATAAGGTTAAACTACTTTACTTCAAAAGCAAAAGGAGGAATAAGCTTAGATATGGCAGCCAGAAGAATAATGGAGGAGGGAATGCTATCTAGTGAAGGTGAAATTGCAGGGAAGGATGAGAAGGATATTATTCAGGATATAGTTGATTTTATAACGGCTAATCCTGGAGGAACAAGAATATACCAGAAGCCAGAAACATTAGCTGATGAGCTTTCAACAAAGTTCACAGAGATGACAGGTTTAGAGTTAACTGAAGAGTATGCAGCTCAGTTGGCTAATATCGAGGAAGAAGCAGAAGCTATGTTAACCGATGAGCAAGCTGAGATGATATTGTCTCAGGATGTAGAATCATTTAAAGAAGAAGCGTGGTTCCAGGATAACGTATTACCTAAACTACAGGCAGAACAAGAACTAAAAATAAAAGAAGATGAAAATATTGAGCAAAAAAGCACAAGCACTACTGAAACTGAAGATGTGGGAGAAGACACAGCCGAAAAAAAAGCAAAAGAAAAACAATTAGACCAGGACATAGACCAGGACATAAGCGACATTAACGATATCCTTAAAAAAGAGAATGACATTAACCCAGATGATGAAATTGATGGGATAATGCAATCCAAAATACTTCCAATAAAAGAGGTGTTTCTAAATCCTCTAATTAAACTTAGTGCGGTAAAAGCAAGAGTAGAGCAAAAAATATTTGCGAAAAACACACGTAAAGTAGAAGACGCTATTGCTAATAACGTTAAGAAAAATATAACCCAAGTAAACAAAGCTAGGAGGGTAGCATCTCAAGGGATTACGTCCTGGTACAATGGTATTGCAAGAACTCAAGAAGATGTAATTAAGAAAATGGCTCTAAAAGGAGAGTGGGATTGGGCTGCAAAAGAAGCTGGATTAACACAGAAAGCTCTATATGAAATAGTTAATAATAACACTGAAGCTTTATCAAAATTAGATAGAGTATTGGACCCAGAGTTCTACAATGAAGTAAATGCTACTCAAATAGCAAGTGAACTTCATACAAAATTAAGAGAATCAGAAGTTAAGATGGCTGAGGTAGATGTTATAACTAAAAACTCTAAAGGAGAAGATGTTGTAACTGAAACTAAAAGAGTAAGAATAACTCCAGAACATGTAACTGATATTTTGTTAGGAAGAGATAATGCCCCTAGAATAGATTATTCAGGATCATTAGTAACTGAAGCTCTAGCAGAACTCGAAGGTTTAAATGAATCTATTACTAAAGAAGCAGACCTCAACAGTCAAGAGAAAACCTTACTGGACCTGGTAAAGAAAATAAACAACCTTACCCACAATATGAATTATAAGATGGGGCTTATTGAAGAGGAAGTTTATGAAAAATACAAAGGAAAGTACACTGGTAGAGAGTACACGCCTTACGTAATGCCTACAGATGCAGCAGAAGCGTTAGAAGAAGCTGGTTTAGGTAGAACTAAACTTGATGAAACTATATACAAGAGAAGAAAGAATGTAAGCGAGTGGATGGCTTCAAATAAATTAGAGGATCCAGTTTACACAGCAGTAAAAAGAATGGCTCAGACTAAACAGAATGCAGCCGTATTTACTTACGCTACATATATAGAGAGTCAGCCTGACTTGGTAATGACTAAAGAAGAAGCAGAAGCTAATCCAGAAAAAGCCAAAGGATTCATTAAAATGGCTGAGAAAGGATATGGACCTCTAAATGGAAAGTATGTAGCAGGATATATAGCAGAAGACTTCCAAGGGTATTTCATGATGAATGATCGTATGAATAAAATGTACGATTGGTTTAAATCTTATGACAAGTTAAAAGCTAGACAATTCTTAAAGAAATTTCACACAGTATTTAATGTTGGAGTTCAGTTAGGAAACAGATTTTCAAATATTCCTTTTGCAGTATCAACAGGTATAGGTCCAATAACCTACCTAAAGAACTATCCAAAAGCCATGAAAGTGAATAAAGAGAAAGGAGCTGGAGGAGTTTATGAGACATTAGTTAAATCAGGTATTCTTGGTAGTGATGTTATTACAAGGGACATGAAACCTTTAGTTGGAGATGCTAAAAAGGTAGCAGGAGAAATAGATCAACACAATAATATAGCTAAGAAGATGGCTAAAGCAGTTGATGATTATGCTACATCTAAATATCAATCAGGAGATGACTTGGCTAAAATAACAGCATACATATCATTAACTGAGGATTACGGATTCGAGCAGAAAGAAGCAATTGAAATGGTTTATGAAGGGTTCCAGAACTACGCTACTGTAGGTAAGATTTGGGATGTAGCTTCAAAAACTCCAGCAATAGGACCTGTTTACGTAAAGTTCCAGGCCGATTTACAACGTTTAATAAAGAATAGAATAACTAGATCTCCATTAAGTACGTTACAGTACCTTGGGTATATGTCTTTAATGGTAGCTGCAGCCAGTAAATTTTCAGGAGAAGATGATGAAGAAAGAGAGCTTAGAACGACTAGAGAGTTTCTACCAAAACTTACCACACCTTTTGGTTCAATACCATTAGTAGTTAAAATGGGAGACTATGAAGTGAATGTAGCTCGTTATACGTCACCATTTTATATTTATGACCTTGGAGATGCAGAGACTAATTTAGAGTCCTTTTCTAACTTTATGCCTTATCAACTTCAAGAGCCTGAAAAAGGTGGTGTGCTTCCAGTTTTCGGTGATGTATTAACAGGACCATGGATAGAAGCATTTGTAGCAGATGTTGACTTTAGAGGAAAATCAATTGCGGATCCAGGAGCATCAAAGCATAAGCCTTCAGGAAGAACAGTTGAGGAGAAGTTATGGAATCAGATGAATTACGTAATGAGATCACAAGTACCATTCTGGAAGTCAGCGAATGATATATACCTAATTAACGAAACAGGTAGAGATTTGTATGGCAGAAAAAGAGATTGGTCAAAAACTCTATTAAGTAGTATAATAAGGATAGAAGAGTTTAGTGACGATCAATACAAGGAAATAGCAGAAAAGAAGCTTAATGGATTATCATTCGAGATGTATGGTCTTGGTAAAGAACAAAAAGGGGCATCAGACAGAGCAGCAAAGGACGTTGAGAAAATGTACATGGACTACGAATCGGGAAGTATAAATCAAGCTACTTTAGCAAAAAGAGAAGAGCAAAGAATCCAAACATTGACCGAAGAAGTTCTTAGATTGACAATTAAAATGGGAATGGTTAAAGAAGAAGCCGAAGCCTTTGTCAAGAAATATTCAAGGTTTATAAAGGCTGAGGTGGTGGAATCTTTCACTTCTGATTAATAAAATAAGTTTTGTTATATTTGTAAAAACAATTAACCATGTATAGAAATCAATACGGACCCCCAATAACAACATTAACACCTTTTCCTTTACCGGAAACTAAAACAGGTCTTATAGACTCTTCTTTAACAGTAGTCAAAGGAACTGGTACAGATTTTACCGAAGAAGACATTAGAAAAGGAGACTTCTTATGGAATCAGGTTCAAGGTGAGCTCAGAAAGATTGTAGGAAAAAGCTATAGTAGTGAAATACTAAATATAGATTCTCCATTTACAACTGATTTAGCAGGAGAGCCATTGGTTATCGTTAAAGCTAATCAAATCAAGAGTGTGTCACTATCTAATATTGGAGGTGCAGCAGGAACTGTTGATGGAGAAGTTATTGCAATTCTTCAAACTTTGTCTTTTGGTCGTAATGAATCAGGAACAGGAGGAGATGAATACATAGATCCAGTTATCATAAATGGAACAGGAACATCAATACAAATATTAAAAACTAAATAATGGGACCATTAATAACAAATGCAGCCGTAAGTTCTGGAGGTGGAGCACCAGTAGCAACAGAGGCAACACTTTTATCTGTCTTTAATGCCATTGTAGCTTCTGACCAAGATATTGAAATACTCTTAGTAAGAGATACAGGAGATTCAGATAAGGTATTACAACAGATTACTAACTATGAGACAGGAACTCCAGTAGTAACCTATAAAGACGTTAACGGAAATGTTGTTGTACCGGTTGGTCCATTAGAATATTTGGACCCTTCTGCAGTGCTTAATTTAGTGTTGGCTGCTATACAAGCTCAAGGATTAGTTCCTCAAGCTACTGAAGCTACATTGCTTGCTTTAAGTGCTAAGTTTAATTCATTAGGGCAAAAAGCATCAGCTTTATCTGCTCCTGTGGTTCTATCAACTGAACAAGAAGCTATATTAGCGACTATTGATTCTGTACTTGACTCTATTAAGGTAGATACTGGTAATGCTGCAACTGAAGTTACATTATTAGCTACAAATGCACTTCTTACAACAATAGATACTGTATTAGATAATATTTTAGTAGATACAACAGCAATAGCTACTAACATAGGTACTTTGGCAACTCCTATTACTGGTTTAGCTACTTCTTTACTTATTGTAAGCGTAACTGGTGCTGCATCTGTTTCTGCAGGAAAGAGATCGGTTTCTTTTATGAATACAGGAAATAATGATGCAACTGTAAATGGATCTACATTAAAAGCTGGTCTTTCAATAGATTATCCTTTATTAAGTAACAGAGATGTTTATGCAGCGATACCTTATAATGCGTTGACAAGTGAATTAACAATTACAACTGTAGGATAATATGAGTGTAAAAAGATTCTTACCAAACAACGAATACCAAGCAGCTATAAGTGCTAATGCACCTACGGCTATAAACCCATTTGCCACAATGTCTGATTTGGCTGCTGTTGCACCAACACTTCAAACAGTAGCAACAGCAGGTTCAAGTGCAAACATAACAACAAGCTTTAATGTTTTTGTTACTGATAACACCGTTGAATTATACTCGGTTAATGGTACAACAGGAGATACTGCTGCTTTAATTTTAGATAGGACTGCTGCTTCAGGTTTTGTCTATGCTGATGGCACATCAGGAGAATCTAACTTTTACATTACTGCTTCTTCAATGCGAATTGAAGATAGCCTTAACTTACAAGGAGTAGGTTATATTGCTGATTATTCTACTCAAGGTATTATAGCCTATGGTGATAGATGGATTCCAGATAAAGGTTATGTTGATTCGGTTGCAGGTGGTAATACAATTTATTCTGCTGATGATTCACTTGCTGGAAACAGAAAAGTGACACAAGGCGGTAACTATATTTGGTTTGAAGGTGGAGATTTCCATATTGGAACAACTGTTGGAACTGGAGTTTTTAATGTTGATAGTGGTGCGGATGCAGGATTTATTACAGATATTAAAAGAGATTTTGATGTAGGAGTTGGTGGGCTTGGATATAAAGCAACTGTAAATGCAAGGGGTTCAGAAGTAAGAACAGTAAGAACAAACGGAACAGCTTTTTCAATATTTAATGAATGGACTATTGGAAGTAGTAGAAAATCATTTGACTTTTTAGCGAGTGTAAACGAAAATTCATTTAATATTTTTGATGCAGGAAGTGGATTGTTAAACAAGGTAAGAATAGGTGATGAAATTTCTTGGTGGACAAGTAATGCAAATATTTATGGTTTTGGATTTGGACATACATCACCAACAAATGGAACTCTTGATGTTAAGAATATGGATGTTACGTTTGGGGGTGCTTCTTTATCTACTGAGGTTTTATTTGATTATTCGGCAAATGCTACTGTATTTGGGGTGGGAGCTTCAGATGCTGCATATAAGATTAAAACTTACGGAGGCGTAAATCTTGATAATGGGTTAGCAACATTTGACAAAACACCAGTCTCTAATAGAAACATTAGCATAACCACTCAAGGTTTAGCTACTAATGGTACTGGAGTATTATTTTCAAATGCTCAAGCATTGGCAGGAGATATAGCAGTTGGTCAATTTTTAGCTTCTGGTTCTACAACTAACAACACTGCCTTATCTTTAAGAGCTATAAACGCATCATCTTCAAATTTAGCATTAAGTATTATTGCAGGAGATATTAGCGCAAGACAAGCTACTACTAACTTTAAAATTGGTGTTACTGGATTCTTAGCTAATACTAGATTTGCTTTAATAAATGAAGGTACTTACACTACTGGATTCGATGTTTATAGCAATAAAGCAGGAGACAATACTGGTTACTCAGCTAGAGGTTCTTCAGGATCAAGTGTTGGAGGTAATCAATATGGATTTAAAGCTTCAAATGGAATTGGAGCTGCAAATAACACGTATGCTTTTCATGGAGATATTTCAGCAGGAGGAGCTACTGCAAATACAGCAAATGTTTACGGTTACTATTTAGATTGGAATGGTCCTGGATCAACAAGAACTGCCTCTGGATTACAGAAAGGTCTTTATTTCGATATGCGTTTAAATGCGACTACGAATGAGACTATTACTGGAGATATATTTGGGACAGACATTCTTTTAGGTACTGGTTCTGCTAGTGACGCAATAGGAAATATTACTGGAAGTAGATTGGTATTTTCAGATACAGCGAGTTCAACTATCACAAAAGCTACAGCAATCGAACTGGACTTTACTAATAGTTTAGCTACCACTAAATATGGAATTATACTTTCTGGAGATGCTAATTCAGGTTTTGGAGTTGCTACTCCAGCCTCAAGAATAACAGCCGCAGGAGATATTGAAACAGTAGGAAATGGATTAGGATTAATAGTAGCTCAAGAGACATCTGGAACAAGATATAGAATTTATGTAAACGCTGCTGGAACACTATCAATACAATTAGCTTAATAAAATAAATAATTATGCATTTAATAACAAACATAAACGTAGACGTACCTATAACTGCAGGAGGGCGTAAAGTAGGTAAGCTTAAAGCTACCTTAAATAACCCTATTGGTATTGAGCCAAGTGGTGGCTACACTGCTTCTATTGACTATGTATCAGTAGTAACCGAAGGTGAAGATGAAGTAGAATATAATGTTTTACAAGCAAATAATGGTAGAATACCTATAGCTGAGGCTGATTTTCAAGCATTATATGATGCTTTTAAAGCTACATTACCTTCTGATGCAGATATGCACTTAAGATTAATGACAATGAGCTATAAAGCTGTTGAAGCTAAAATGATTGAAGAGTTTACTGAATTAACTTCAAGTGCAAACTTTGATTTAATACCTTAATAACTGAATTATGGCAGGAGAAAGAAACATGCTTAATGATGTAGATAATAAAAATCTACTACAATCAGGAAGCGGAGCATTAACTGTAAGTGGCACTAACACATATACAGCAGGAACTACTCCTGCTCTGACTGCTTACGTAACTGGGCAACCTTTTCTATGTACTTTTACTAACGCCAATACAGGAGCAGCTACATTAAACATTGATGGTCTTGGAGCAAAAAGTATTACAAAAAATTCAGGACAAGCTTTAGAATTAGGTGATATACGTGCGGGTCAAATAATGTTATTAGCTTATGATGGAACTAACTTTCAAATAGTTAATCATAGTAGTTATGTAAAATCAGCATATCTTACGGGTCCAGCTGGAACATTTATACCTGGTTATGCTGGAACAGCAACAACATATGCTTATGCTGGAGGGTTAGCAACATCAGTACATTTAGGTTCAGGTACCAATCAACAAGCTACAAGAACATATACATTTAGATTACCTGATGATTTCCTTGCTTTTAAGCATATTCATGTAGGCACATATAGGTTTAATGCTGTAGATACATTTACAGTAACCATGAAGAAGACTCCAGCGTTTCCTCACCTTGCATCTGCAACAGGAACCAATGATTCAACAATTACTGCATTGAATGTTTTACCTGTTGCAAACGATACTCATATTGAGTGGATATTTGTTCCTGGTAGTACATACACAGCGGGAGATACGGTTGCTGTCCAATTTACTTCACAAGTTGACAACGGGGAATATGCTGAAATAAGTTTTGTTCAATTAGACTATTATTCTAAATAAATATATTATGAAAAAGTACGACCTTACTGACTTGGAACAATTAAAAGAGTTTAGAATAGGAAACATAGATGCCAGAACTGGTGAGTTAATAGCTCAAGGATATGAGTACCCAGCAGCATCAGGTAAATATTTTTCTACGTCCATTTATGCTCAATCAAACCTTCACGCAATGAAGGCTGACCCTGCTGCGTTTGTGGGAATGCCTTGGTCAACATTAGATAATTCTTATGAACATATTATTGCTGATTCTGCCGATGCTTTAGCTATATATAATGCAGCATTTGGTGTAATTGCTGGTTATAAAATATCAGGCACAACCCTAAGAACACAAATTAGAAATGCTGTAGATATTGCAGCTGTTAATGCTATTGTTGATAACAGATAATCATGAAAATAGATTGGAAAGCAGAAACAAAACCCTTTATGGAATTGTTAGCAGCTATATTGCTATCATTCATACTGGTTCTTGGCACTATACACAATGTTATTAAACCTTTTTGGGATTACCGAAGGGTTTCTTTTGTTAAGCGATTAGAGTTAACTTGGAACTGGTACAAAGATATAGTAATGCAATCTGTTCATGTTTTGTTTTACGTTATGTGGCATATACTTTACGGTGTTGCTATGTGCTTTAAACTAAAACCTTGGGGCGGTGTAAAACATGCTGTTCATGAAGTTGCCAGAGGAATCGATTTATTAGGAAATGTTTTAGCTGGAGAAATGATAGAGGATTTTATCACTCCTATGGAAAAGACATATTTCGGTCTTGGAGAAATAACTATATCAGCTGCTATTGGATATGTTGAGCATTGTGCTGAATCAAATCCTGCTGCAATGAATAAGCTTGGATGGATTATAACTAAAGCTCTTAATAAATCTTTCAATGAAGAGAAACATTCTGTATGGAGCTGGGAAAGAGAGATTAGAGACCATGCGATATATGGGCATAAAGATTTTCTAAAGAATAATATATAATGAAACAAAATACAGTAGATTTATTTTCATGGATACCCAAAGAAGTCCTGTTGTTTTTAGGAGCTTTCTTTTCTCCTATTGTTGGTATTATGTGGGCAATAGGTTTCTTAATTATGGCTGATACATTTACAGGCATATGGTCAGCTAAAAAACAAGGTAACAAAATTGATTCAAGAAAAGCTGGTAGAATAATATCAAAACTAATACTTTATCCATTAGCTATCATTGTTGCTCAGGTTGCTCAAACAATAATGGAAATAGATGAAATACCTTGGACTAAGGTAACAAGTGGTATTATAGCTACTATTGAAATAAAGAGTATATTCGAAAACATAAGTGAGATACTCGGTTATGATTTATGGACTCGAATAAAGGAGCGTATGTGGAAAGATAAAGTTGATAAAGATGTCTGACAATAAGGAAACATTCGGAAAAAGATTAAAGAAAGCTTTCGATATTAAGCTTATTGCTATAATTGTTTTGGCATGTTCTCAAATAGGTGGTTATGTATTTGATTTAGCCAGCACTGGAGCAGATGTGAAGTTCAATGATAAAGTAGTTACAATCATAAAAGGAGACGTTTCTAAGCGTTTTATTGATTCTTTGATACATGATGCTATTGACATTGAAATGAATGATCCTTATGCGTTGTTAGACATCCTGAGCTCAGAACATGTAAATAGTTTTGCGGAAACAAAAGCTAAAGAAGTAAAAGAACAAGTCCGAAAAGAAATGTTCAAAAGCGATAGCCTTAAAAGCGATATGATACATGAACTAGGAAGTAGTTCAGGAATACGTAACGATAAAGTAATGGATGACTTAGGGAAGCTATTAAAGGCTTTTAAAGAAGGGAAATTGTATGTTTCTAGAACAGTTAGGGCTAATTTTTAAACATTATTCTTATTTTAGCAGAAATAATTTAAAAACAAAGCCCAGAAATGAGAGTATTTGAAAACAAATTAACAGAAATAAAAGAAGCTACTGACAGGAATGGTGGCTTCAAGATATTAACTTACGTAGACCTTGTAAAAGCTTGTACCGATAGAATCCCTCAAGGAGGATTAGTTACTTCAGAACAGAAGAAACGATTGGATGTTCAGTGTTTAATACACGATAAGCTAAAGGCTGGTGATAAAGTTGAGATAGAGGAACATATCTATGAAACTATCAAATCTTGTGTTGTAAATTTTCCTTGGAATGCACAACATAGAGATCTTTGTGACTTTGAAGATTACGTAGTAGCTATCGAGGAGAAAAAGAAATAGTTTTAGTTATTTCTGAGATATTTTACAATAATATCTTTATATTCGTTTCAAACAAACTATAAATCATGGAGTTAACAGTATTACGCTACAACAGTGCCAAGGACTATACGGATGGCTTATTGGCAATCGACAACAAGTTTGAGTGCCACACATTAGAAGATGAGTATAGAGCTGAAAAGAAGTACGCTGAAACTCGTATTCCAGATGGAACCTACAAAATAACATTTAGAAAGGTTGGAAGATTCGATAAAACGTATTCTAAGAAATTCGGAGATGATTTTCACCATGGTATGTTATGGGTAAGAGATGTTCCTGGATTTGAATACATTCTTATTCATATCGGTAATGATGATGATGATACTGCTGGATGTTTATTAGTAGGAACTTCATCAGACGCATATAAAGGCTTTATAGGAGGCTCTACTACAGCATATAGAAGAATGTATCCTAAAGTTGCTGAAGCTCTGTTAAAAGGAGAGGACGTAACTATCACTTATAAAACAATTTGGAAGTAATGGGTATATTCAAAAAAAATAAAAACAAGGAAGATAAGCCTGAAAAGGAAAAGAAGAAATTCAAAGACACAGGCATTGGTAAATTTCTTAAAGAAAAGGCTCCAAATATTTTAGGGGGAGCACTTGAACTAGTTGGGGATATAACTGGTAGAGAGGTTTTAGAGAATATAGGTAAGAAGATAAAGGGATCTAATGAATTGTCGGAAGTCGATAAAGAACAAGCCTTGAAATTACTTGAAGCTGATCTTGAGTATGCGAAACTAGAGAATGAGGACAGGCAAAGGGCTAGTGATATGTATGTTTCAAAGAGCCATACTAAGGCAGATGAGATAGCAGATCTTATCATTAGATGGAATCTTCCTATTATATTCTTATTAGTTGCTGGAGAGGTAGCTGTTATTCTTTTAGTAACTAACACGGCATTGCTAGCGGTTATATCTAGTGTATTTGGCTCTATTCTTACAGCGCTGATTAATGAAAGGCTTACTGTTATTCAGTTCTTTTTTGGTAGTTCATTGGGTTCTAAGGCTAAACAAGAGCATATTCAACACAGTAAAGAAAAATTATTACCTTAGCAGTCAAATAATAACTAAAACATTAAAATTACTAGCCATGTCAAAATTAATTTCAATTACCGAAGAAAAAATAGGGAGCACTACACATACAACTCCAATTACTAAACTCTTAGGTGTTAAGAAAATCGTTGATGTATTAGATGCAAACATTGGATCTAAAGCATTGATTAGAACAAAGAATAACCGTACTGAAAGCGAAAACAGAGTTGTTACAGAAACTACAGCAGCAGTATTGGTATTGCAAAACGCAGCAGCAGCAGCAGATAAAGAAGCAATCGCATTAACTCTTAAGAAGATTGATGGGGAGATTGCAGGTCACGAAACTACTGGTGTAAGAAATTTCACATTGAAAGATATGATAGAAGTTCAGGCTGATCCAGCTGATGCAAATGATAGTTTAGTTACTATGGAGCATCCACACTCATCTAGTTTAACTACTTATGTAGTGGATGAAACAGTTGCAGCTATCTTAGCAGATGCGAATGCTTAGGTAAAAAAAATCATTTTTAAGTTTATAAATAACCGGTCCATTTTGGGTCGGTTATTTTTTTTTACAATAATTTATTAAAATAAATTTGTACAGTAAGATTTTATTGTTACATTTGGTCACTATTAATTTTTTAATAAACAAAATGGCAGTAATAAAAATTACAGAAGTAACATCAAAGCCTTGTACTTTCGAGTCGATAAACAAGTTTGCTGAGATGGCTGGTATAACATACCAAGGGGTAACGGGTTTATTTAAACCTGATCCAAGAACAGGAGAATCGGTTTTAGACATGTGTTATCCTGTTCCAAACTCTAAAAGTAAGGAGGATGAGTTTACAGGTCCTAAATGCGTTGCAATGAATAAAAAGGCAACGGACTATATCAAGTTAAAAAAAGACAAAGAGAAGAAAAGTAAAAAATAAAAACATCTATTGGGAATGGAGTTAAGTTTTAATGATTTTAACATAAACGTTAAGGGCAATACTAGTGGTTTGATGAAAACTGTTTGTCCTGAATGTAGTCACACAAGGAAAAAGAAAAGTGATCCTTGTTTGAGCGTTAACGTGAGTGACGGTTTATGGAAGTGCCATAATCCAGGTTGTGGGTTCCAAGGGTCATTAAAGAATCATGGTAAGGAGCAGGAGCTTAGAAAGAGCTTCAAGATTCCAGAGAAAATTTCCCAATATTCACCTCAATTTTTAGATTACTTCAAAGGCAGAAAAATTTCAGAACTAGCTTTAAAGAAAGCTTTTGTTTTCGAAAAGAAAGCTTGGATGCCTAGTTGTGGTCAAGACTTTACCAAGTCAGTTAACACAGCTCATTTTCCGGTATTTAGAGGTACAACACCTTGTAACGTAAAGATAAGGTCGATTGAGACAAAAGAGTTTCGTCAGATAAAGAAGACAAAAGAAGGAGTTCAGATTAGTATGATAGGCCTTAATAGGATTCCTGACAAGGGACCTTATCAGCATGTAGTTATTGTGGAGGGTGAGATTGATTATTTAATTTACCTAGAAGTAGAAAGCTTGTACGGAAGTGATATCTATGTAGTAAGCGTACCACAGGGAGCCCCTAATCCAGATGCTAGTAATTACAATAAGTACTTTGAGTTTTTAGATCCTTATACTGTTCACATACTTGCAAGAGCAAACTTCATTTATTTAAGCTTAGATGATGATGAGCCTGGAATTAAGCTCAGAGATGAGTTGGCTAGAAGATTAGGTAAGGAGAAATGCCGTATTGTAAGCTATCCTAGCGGTTGTAAAGACATTAATGATGTTATATGCAATGAAGGTCCAGAAGCTGTAATTGATTGCCTTAGAACCACTAAACCATATCCTATTAAAGGATTGATAAGAGTTGGTCAAGTCAACGATCAGATAGCAATGATTCGTGATAACGGATTTCAAAGAGGTTTACTTACTGGTATTCCAAAGATTGATAAGAGAATTTCATTAAAGAAGAAGCTGCTTTATATAGTTACTGGAGTTCCTGGTAGTGGTAAAACTACTTGGGTAGATGATTGGTTGGTAAAGATTATTAATAATAATCCAAATGAGGAGCTTCATTGTGCGTATTATTCTCCAGAGAACAGGCCAGTAGGTAGAGCAATGTCTAAGATAATGGAAAAGAAAGCTAAGAAGCCATTAATGAAGGATGCTCACAATGCAATGACTGAAGATGATGTTCGTCATGCTAAATATTGGTTAGATAAGCACTTTGCATTTATTTATCCTGATACCAAGGTGAAAAATATACTTTTTGGTAAAGAGATGAAAAATCCAAACACTCTTCAAAGCATATTAACTTATGCAAGGTTATCAGTAGAGCAATACGGGTCCAACATACTTGTAATTGATCCATGGAATAAGATGGAGCATGAGATTGATAACATGA
>Ga0114918_10002810_pt1 | contig 15486 bp, 22 predicted proteins | sample LantaG_FD_87015 | JGI IMG/M metagenome (GOLD analysis project Ga0114918, IMG submission 87015) | Deep subsurface microbial communities from Baltic Sea to uncover new lineages of life (NeLLi) - Landsort_02402 metaG | ecosystem: Environmental > Aquatic > Marine > Oceanic > Sediment | place...
GTTTGAATTCGGACCTGGTTTCAATTGTATCCACGGTAAGTCTAATCACGGTAAATCATCTGCCTTACGAGCTCTTGAACTTGTAGGGTATGGAGTTTGGGCAGCTGGAGAAAACAAGAAGAAGGGTTTACATGGCCCGGTTCGTATAGGCTCTTCTTCTTGTGAGATTTATGTTGAAAGCGATATCGGATACGTAAAGACTAAACGAGGTAAAGGAATTAATGATTGGGAAATTAAAGATTTTAGATCCGGAGATGTAGTTTGTTTTCAAAATCCTGGTTCTGGTCCAATTGAAATAGCTCAAGAAATTTTAGGTATGGAAACAATGGAGGTAGCAGGCAATTCTATTCGATTCAATTGGAGTGACCAGCGAGACAAACATTTCTTAATTGATGAAGTTGAAGGTAAGAGTTCGTCCCCGTCGTTTGTTGCTGCTGTCCTAGATGAGGTTGGTGGATTATCCGGGTGTGAAGATTTAATTCGATCTCTGGCTTCTGATAAGTCTAAGTTTGAACAGCAGATGAAGAAAGCTGGTGAAGAAGCTATTGTCGTTGAAGAGGAATTAGAGAGGTTTGCTGGTCTTGATGATAAACTTAAAGAGGCAGTTAGAGCAGAAGAATTATTTTCTCAAATTACAGAAAAGACGAAGAAAGCGGAACTAGCTCGGTCAATCCAGGAAAAGGCAGAGACTATCCAGGTAAAGATAAAAGAGTATATAAACCTAGATTCAGAAATAAGTAAGCGGGAGCAGGCGGAGGAACTTGTTGACCAGGTAAGTGCTAAATATTCTGTGTTTAATAAAGTTTCCGGGGTAAGAGATAACCTAACAAATCTGGCAACCAATTTATCTAAAGCCGAAGAAACTGCTGCTGAAATTGAGAAAATTGATGTAGTTTCGGCACAAAATGCTTATAATAAAGCTAAGGACCTTCAAAGTTCATCGATATCTGTTCGTAAATTGTATGCACAGTTGATGAGAAAGAAGGGAGCTCTGGATAAGATTCCGGAGATAACAATTGATTTTAAGAGGATAAGACCAATAATAGACCAAGCTGACGCAAAACTTTCTGAATTACAAAAGATTAAAACATTCAGAACATCACTTGGTCTTCGGAGTAAAAATTTATTGAAAGCAAATGAAGAATTGACATTTTGTGATGAATCTTTGAATAGTTTGAAAATTGCACTCGAAACCTTATTAGAATCTGCAGGCGATATTTGTCCGTTCTGTAATCAGGAAATGTCTGCCAAGTGTAAAGAAGAGATATTAACTGGAGTATAAGATGCCCGGATTTACATTTTCACCAACAATGGTAGGTCAACGAATTACTCTCATCATGAAAGGTGGGAGTGAAATTGATGGGGAAGTTAAAGAAGCTAATCCTATTGAAGTTGTTCTAAAAGTTGTTGGAGAAAATAAACTTCTTAGAGTAAATAGAGATAAAGTTGATGCTTATACTGGAATTGATGAAGTAAAAAGAGTTCCTGACCCTCTTAGATTACATGTTACTAGATGCTGTAATATGACTACTAAGTGTAATGGTGTAAAGAAGCTGGCAGTTAATCCAGGAAATATTGAAACCTTTAAAGACTGCAAATCTCGTAACGAATATTGCCAATGTTTTATGATGAACTTTTTTGATTTACAGAAGCAAGCACAAATTAAATTGTTAAATGGATTATGTATTGGTAGTTATCCTGAATCTATGAAGAAGGAAGAATAATGAGTGAAGATCTAAAAACACAACTAGAAGAAGTTCAAGAGAAAGTTCGTAAAGCTCGTGAAGATCAGATACAAAAGAAGGCTGAAAGAGATGGTCTTCAAAAACAATATGATGAATTGGTTAAGCAGGCCAATGATGAATTTGGATTAAAACCTGAAGAATTAGAAAACCATGCAATCTCTCTGGAAAAGGAAGCTCAAGAACTATTAGATGAGGTTAATAAAATCCTGGTTTCATAATTCATTTATAATTATCTCTTCTTTTAGAGATATAAAGGAGAGATTATGATACTTGCAATAGATCCGGGCGATGTTTTATCTGCATGGGTTTTATACAATCCTACCACAAAACAACTTATAGATTTTGCAAAAGAACCAAACGAAGATCTATTAGCTCGTTTTCCTGAATTTCGTAAACAAGCAAATAAAGTAGCTATAGAGATGATAGCTTCGTATGGCATGGCAGTCGGCAAAACGGTATTTGAAACTTGTGTATGGATTGGAAGATACTGGCAGGCATGGGAAGAGCTTGGTGGTAAAGCAGATAGAGTATTTCGAAAAGATGTTAAAATTCATCTTTGTCACAGTATGAAGGCTAACGATAGTAATATTCGTGCTGCTATTATTGATTTATTTCCTAGAACTGGTAAGACAACAAAAGGTGACCCATGTGCAAAGGGATGTAAAAAATATCCAGGTCCTTTGTATGGGGTTAGTAAAGATGTTTGGGCTGCTTTAGGTGTTGGTATTACATATTCTGAAACAAAAATAGGTATTTGATACACATATACAGGTGATAATTCTTTAATATTAATGTATCTTGTAGAGGAAATAAGAAAGGAATTCGAAAATGGCTTATATTATTACTTCCAAAACAAGAGCAAGGATTTTAAGTCAACCAAAAGAGCGTAATAAATTAATGGTTGACCGTCGATTAAAAACTATCGACAAACATGAGGTAACAGAGGTAGCTCCACTTAATGGATTAACGGAGCTTGAAATTCATGAGTCAATGGATGATGAGGGAGAAGGTATTAAAGAATCCATGAGGATGACTCGTGAAGTAAATGAAATGAAAAGAAAAGCTAAGGCTAAGGCTCAAGATGGAAAAAGAAGAAAATTAGCTAAAGAACGAATTGAAAAGATGGAAAAGCGTGACCGTGAAAAGGGTGTTTTACAGGATGCCGCAAAAGTTCGAGCTAAGAAACGGAGAAAAAAATGAAAGTTTTTATTCCAAACAGAAATAGAGTTGCCTTAGATGTCAATAGTATCAATGACCCTGATCTCCGGCAGGCTCTTACTAAACTTGCAGGATTACAGCAAGAGACTCGTAATTTAAACAATGGTCTGTCCCCTAAAATTCAAATGGTAGAGCAGGAAATTGCCAATACTTTAAGTCAAATGAAGCAGGCAGACCAACAGCTTACAGATGTCTTAAATACAATTAAGACTCAAATTAGTTCTTTGACTGATGCTGCTGTTCGTTATGTCCAAATGGGTGAATCTTCAATTGACGAAGAACCTAAATTCAGAAAGTCCTTCGTGTATATGGTTGAGGATGCTGTTGGACGTTTGGACCAGGTTCTTGGAGCTCTTAAAGAAAAGGCTGGCGGTCTTTTAACAAATGCTCCGGCTGTTCCTGCTGGTACTGCTGGTGGTTTTACATCACCAACAGAATCAGTTCAAGAAGTTGTAAGTCCTCCTGTTGCCCCAGAACCAGCAAATCTCGTTACAAGTTCAATTCGTAATAGAATTGCAGTAGCTTTAAAACAATTCTTAGAGAATATTAAACAAATTCAACCTATATTAGAGCAAGCAACAGCAAGTATTCAGAAAAATGAAGAAGTTATGAAAGAGATTAATGAAGTTATGGGTGCAGTTTCTGAGGTTGCTACTCCTGAACCTGAAAACACAGAATTATTCTCACCTGAAGAAGAGGCAGCACCAGCAGAACCAGGAGATGAGTTTGCTCCCCCAGAAGAAGAAGTTGGAGAAGCTACGAGTATAGAAGAGACTGGAGATTTAGGAGAAGAGGAAGTACCCGAAGAGGAAGTTCCTGTCGTAGAAGAAGCTCCAGAAGAAGAACCTACTCCTGAAGATGAAGTACCGGAAGAGGCGGAAGAAGATTCAGCAGACCTAGAAACTGAAGGTGAAGCTCCGGTAGAAGAAGCAGAAGCAGAGACAGGAGAAACAGAAGAACCAGTAGCAGCAGAAGAAGAAATTATAGAAGAAGAACCTGTAGAATAGGGAAAAAATGAGTAGAGAAATTAAACCAGATCTCGCACACTTGGAAATTGCACAAATGCCTCCAGAACAGGCTATCGAAGAACTTAGCGATATTGCTGTTCGTATTCTTATAGGGGCTGAAGTGTATGAAGGACACCACTTCAATCCTAAATTAATGAGAATGACATTAGGAGGTATGGAGCAGGTTTTACACAAGGAAGATTTTAATATTGCTAAGTGGGTTGCAGATAAGGTGTTTAGAGAACATATCCAAGCTAAAAATCTGCAGCTTATGACTACATCTATCCCTTATATTCTCAAAACAAGAAGTATAATTCATAAGGTTTTGACAGAATATTATGCTGGTATGGATAATTGTTGCCGGGTGATTATTCTCCGGGGTGACAATATGGGATATGGTTATTGGCGAATTAAACTTCCCGGAGATTATTTGCGAGATCAGGAAAATGATTTAATTGTTCGTGTATCTGATGTTGCTATAGATTACGACCAGTTAGTTCAATATGATGTAATAATTGTTCAGCGTGTTTTTGATTATGAACAATATTACATTCTTTCTACTTTAAAAGATGTCGGTAAAAAGATTGTTTATGAAGTTGATGATGATGTCTTTAATGTAGAACCTCATAATCCCTGTGCTAATATTTATAACCGCTTTGATGCTCAGATTTGTATGCGTCATTGTTTAGCAATAGCGGACAAAGTTATTGTTACTTCAGATCGTTTAGCTAAAGCTCTTGGTATCGAAAATAAAGCGATTTTATATCCTAATTCTTTAGATTGGGATATGCTTTTTAATGTTGGAAAGAAAGACGAAACAAAGACAAGGAAACGTATTTTCTGGTCCGGGTCTAATACACATGATGAAGATTTTAAAGTGTGTATGCCAGCATTGCTTCGTATTTTCCAAGAGCGTGAGGATGTTGAGCTCTTTATTATTGGTTCACTTCCTCCAATCATTCAGCATTTACTCGGTGATTATATGGACCGGGTAATATTTATTCCGGGAATGCACACCGAAGCATTTTTCCAATACTTAAGATTTTCTTTGGATGCTGATGTTGGTATTGTTCCTTTAGCTAATACGATATTTAATCATTCTAAATCTGTTTGTAAGGGTTTGGAATATACACTTGCCAGGTTGCCTATTATAGCATCTGGGTGTCCTCCATATTCTGATGTATTTGAACAAGGAAAAGATGCACTCCTTTGTAATACAGATGAGGAGTGGTATGAATCAATCAACTCACTATTGGAGAATGAAGAGATGAGAGACGAGATGATTAGGAATGCTCGATTAAAAGCAGTAGAAAAATTCCATCTCAGGAAAAATGCAGAGCATCTAGGAAACGAAATTTCTCAGTTAGGCAGTAGTCTGGTTAATGATCGTATTTCACAAAGAAATCAGACTCAGAATCAAGTAGAGCCTCTAGTTGCTCAACCTGTCTAGCGAGAACGAGAGTATTACATGAGCCTAAAGCAACGATGAAGGGTTGTTCACGATCTTTCCACAGCCCTTCATCTATAACACATCCAAGTATATGATCCCCAAAAGCTAAATCATTAAGTGGTACATCTCCATCTGATACCATTGTTGGAGAATCTTTTTCTTTGCATCGAACAGGGACACTCATAACAGCTCCAAGGTCTTCCAACCCGGCAAACATAAGAGCATGAGTAGCAGCATCAGCAGAAGGAACATACTCATTAATTGTACCTTCTGGAACCTGGAATTGTAGATTGGGAGGTGTAGAATCGAAATGAACTCCTCTAACGAATATAGGTTGAATAGCAGAGATAGAACGAGCCCAACTAGAAACCCATATACCACCTTCCGGGTCTAATATTGAAACTGTTGGTAATCTTCCCGGATGTCTTGAAGGAATTGAATCTTTTAATTTTTCTATAAAGTCTGAGAATTCTTGAGGAACCGGCGGACACTTCTCCATTTCATTTCTTTCAAACTCAGCAATAAGAGCTTTTTTCATTCTCTCTTTCCATTCATTTACCATTTTCATTGCTGCTGATTCACTACGAAAGAACTCAAATTGAATAGCTGGAGAAATTGCCATCCATCTACCTATTTCAGAAAGATGAACAATACCAAAGTCATCTCCTGAAATTCTAAACCTGGCACCTTCATATTCAATCAGGCCGTCATCAGGCATTTTTGTTTTATTTGTGGACCTATAAATGGTAAATTCTTCTTCACTCATTGTTTTCCTTTTGTAAATCACTAATGATGGATGATTTTATATTTGCAAGTTCAACAATCTTACGGTCAAGAGCTTCAACTTTAGTTCTTACTTCTGTTTCCGCCTGCTCAATTTCCCTCAAATTTCGTATTTCCTGGTCATTAGTGCCGATATCAGTCTCTGCTATCTTCTTACCGATTATAGCGTCTTTTTTATCAGAAAATTCAACAAAATCAAGGTCTAAAATAATAGCAAGGAATTCAGGAGTGAGTTCATCGATGTCAATTATCCCATCTTCAAATTTCCGGACAACTTCTTTTTCAAACTTTTCTGTTATAAAACTAACTTTACCAGTTAATTTGTTTACAACGCATAGATCACTAAACCTATATCCGACAATATGTTGAGTTATAAATTTAATAGTCATTTTTTCTTCCTTTTTCTAGTTCTTTCTACTATTCTTTCTAATTTTTGTTCTCCTATTGCTTGAATTAATTGATAAAATTGTCTGGCCATTTCACTGCTGGATAAATATGACCCGGTCCATTCTGTAGTTTGTGTTATGTTCCTTCCTGTATTAAATTCAACAGATTCATCTCTATCTTCTTCTGCTACCTCTTCTCTTTCTTCTTTCTCAGGTCTTTTAACAATAGTCTTAAGATAACGGAAATAAACCTCAAGACCTTTTAATCCAGGAACCGGAGCACCCTTACCAGTATTTCCTAAAACTAATCGGATGCTTACTTGAATCGCTACGTTCTCATTCTTTTTAGCGAAAGAAGCTGGGAAATATTTAACCGGATAAGTTTTCATAAAAGATATCTTACCAGTTGTCCATCCCTGCTCCCAGCCATTACGCTTCCTGGAAATTCTTTGAAGGACTCGTTTTACATTGAGTCTGCTAAGTCTCCTTTTTCCTAAAGGTACAGCTTCAGTGTTTCCAAAGTAATCTTTTTCTTCAGCCATAATACATTTCTCCTAGAGGGCTTTTACACCCTCTAGGAATATTATAACCTTTTATTCATCCTTTGTGACAGGAGTAATAGTCTTTTTCAGAAGGTCCATATCCTTCGTCATCATTTTGGTGAAGTATTCTGATGCCTCGGTATTTCTCCAGAAGGCACGTTCCTCGGTTGAACCCTTTTTATTTTCTGGAACCTTACTTACTTCTGCTACAATTTTGGTGTAAACTTCCCAAACAGATACTTCTGCATTACCGTAAATCTTTGCCTCTCTTCCCCGACCTTCAACACGAATAAAAGGAAGATCTTGAGATTTTTTATTTGCAATAATCTTTCTTTTGACAGCATTTTCGACAAGACTTTTTACCTGTTCTGGAGCAAGCTTGACTGTTTGCATCCGTTCCCACATAGGAATAACTTGCGTGGTGAAGACTTCAAGAGCCTTTTCCATTTCTACAAGCATCTTCTCGATATTAACTCCACGAGTATGCTTTGCAGAACCACCGTAGAGGGTTTTGCTGATGCTGATGTATTTCTTATCACCAAGCTTAGCACCCATCATAAACCCAACACGGAGAGAACCGTCATGTGAGGTGGTTAGAGCGAAGAAAGGACGTACAGTCTCACTTCCTGCTCTGTAGCTTTTGTTGAGGGTAAACATGGAATAAATTCTGCACCCATTTTTATATACTTTATAATCAACTTCTGCATCGATATTGGCCTTATTGAGAGCCTGAGAAAACTGCTTGATAACTTCACGGTGGTCTACAACTTCATATCTGGAACCGACCACCCACAGAGGAACCTTGCTGCCATCGGGGTTAATCCGAATGGTTGCCTTGTGTTCGGGCATTTTCATCGGGGTATCTTCTTCGACAGTATTCATGGACCGAAGTTCAACTCGAAAATCAATTTCTTCGGTAATAAGCATGTCGTATTCTGATGGCATTGTTTTCTCTTCTTTGATCTCGATAGCAGTCATTTGTTTCTCCTTTGGTTAAAAAAGTGTTTCAAAAGTGTTTCTCATATCCTTATAGTCACCTAATTTGTCATTTCTGTAAGAAGTTTTTCATAAATTTGTTCAGTTATATTTTTAAGTGTTCCAAGATTCTCAGACATTTTGATGAAGTGTTTTTCCCATTTTTCAGCTTGTTCTGCAAGGTTCATAATAAATACAGGAATAGCTGTAGCCTCTTCTGGATTAAACTCGGATTCAATCATAAGTAATTTTGTGATAGTTCCTGGGGCAATATCATTTATAGAATCAGAACCAGTAGTTGGATATGAGCTTCTTTTTGATGCTGGAGTGGTTCTAATTTCGTAATCATAACATTCTTTGTACTTAACACAAAAAGATTTCTGTGCCTTTGGGAATTTATCAGTATTAATTACACTGTATATCAAACGACCATTATCATTGAGGTTACATTGTACTTGAAATCCCATAAACTCAGCAATATCAAAGGTAAACAAGACAGAACCATGCATTGTAGGAAGACACTGGAGGTTTGATAGTATGGTTGCCAGTTGTTCTGCAAGTTCGTTGGTCAGCATAATAATCTCCTTTTCTATCTATATAGTCACCAATTAATCTTAATTTGTAAGAAATTTTTGATTTAATTTTTATTAAATTTCCTTCTTATTATGTTTTTTTGTGGTTAGAGTATAGCAAGGTTTTTAATTTGAACTCCCATAATTTGAGGAGAAGTACGTATGAGTGCCGGAGAAGAAATTTTATTTGATAGTGAAGAGTTATTACAACAGACAGCGGCACAAATGGCGGCTGATGCTCAAGTTAGAAGGCAGGGTGGTCCAGTTCAACATTCAGCTCCTCCTGTTGCTACTTTAACTCCGACACCTCCATCAAGTCCTGTTATGTCAGAGAGGGATATGAGAGAGGCTGAATTAATGAGAGAATATGCTAAAGAAAAGAAGAAGCTGGAGACTATTTACCAGCAGCTTTTAAATCTTTCTCATGGGGACAAATGTGGTGATATTATTCGCAATTTCGGTTTAAGTCAGGTCGTTATTCAGGTAGGAAATGCTGTAGATAGAACTAACGGTCTTGTTCTGCTGCGGTCATTAAAAGCTACAGCATCTAGTAAAGCTCTTGAGGGAAAGACAGACGTTAAAAATGGAGAATATAAAAAGATATCTTCAAATGAGACTATAGTTACAAGTCTTTATGAGGTTTGGGGATTGATGGAAGATGGATCTATAGGACTGACCGCTAGTTATGCTCCTGATAAAGTTGCATTTGTAGTTAGTCTTAAATCGGGTCTTGACCAGCCACCCGGAATAGATATTGAAGATGAAGAAGATTAAATTTTCTTCTTTTTAAGTCCACGTTTTTCCAGATTAGCATTTACGATATGATGTAATCCGGCAGCTTCTATTCTTTTGGCGAATTCAGATTTTACATGTTCTGCGGGTCTGTCTTCTTCGGATAGGTGTTCAATTGTCTGACTTGCAATATGCCAGATTTGTTTCCATTTCATAAGACTTCTCATCAACCATATAAATGTACCAAAGATTCCAATTATTAAAGTGACAGCAACGGCAGTAAGATAAACACCACCGCCTGAGAACATACCTTGATTTTGAGTACTTGTTTGAATATCGAATTTTGCATTAAGTTTATCTATTCTACCCTGGATATCACCACCCATTAAGTTAAGTTTGGTATCCATCTTATTATTGAGATTGGCAGTAAATTCTGCTTTAAGTTCATTCTTAATATCTGCTTTAATACCCGTGAGTTCAGCTTTTAAAAGACTTTCTATTTCAGCCTTAGTATCTATTTTGGTATCAATATTTGGGTCTACTCTTGCATCAACACAGCCTATACAGATTATGCAAAAAATAAGTGGAATGAGTGTTTTCATAATAATCTCCCTCTCAATAAGGTTTTCATCAAGAGGGAGATATATTTAAAAATTATTAAACAGCACCTTCATAATCTCTAAAGAATGCTTCAATTCTTTCATCTATAGAAACAAATCCAATTCCTTTACTTTTAGCTTTTGCAATCATAACTCTGCATGGACTATGAAGATATCGTAAATTATAGATAGTGTGGTCTGATACTCCAATTGTTAATTCTGCAAACCAAGTATATATTCCATAACTGATAGAATAAATTACAATCCAAGTAATCAATCCATGCGCTCCTGCAATTGTTAACCATATAAAAGGACCAAATGGAAGATCTTGATAGATACTTACACGAAAGAAATAACCTGCTAATCCAAACCAAATAATAGTAAATATAGCAATAAAAATAATTGGAAAATTAGCAATTAAGTTCATCATTGGAGATAAAATTGAAAAAATTCTTTTTGACCATCCTTTGCGAATATCAACAAGATACTTAGGACCTTTTTTCATTTCGTTTTGTAACACCCAAGGTATAAAGGATACACTAAGTGAAAAAGCAAATACTCTTGCAATAGAATAAGTGTATCCGAACATAACTAAACCACAAACAATATTATGTTCCCATGCAGTATAAAGAGAAAAAGGAAGAATAACTAAGAGTACAGGAAACCACATTCCTTTCCCACCCCAAGACATTTGAAAATTATCCAAATATTTTTTAAAGTGACCAACCTTTACTGGTCCTTTATTTTTAAGACGACGAGCAACAGCATTATGGTGTCGATTTTGAATTCTTTCTTTTTCCTCATATTCTTCAGGATTTTCAAGATAAGCGTCTACATCTTCATCATATTCATTAATTAAAGCCTGAGCAGCTTCTGTAAACTCATCATCAACCTCAATTATTTCAGAGCCAGAAGAATCAAACTCAATAGGAGATTCTACTTCAGATTCAACCTCTACCTGTTCTTCATCCATACCCATTTGAGCAAGCATCTTTTGGCGTTCAGCTTCAAATTTTTCTTGTCTGATAGTCATGTCAAATCTCCTTCTAACTATATAGTCACAAGATAGAGAGATTTTGTAAGAACTATTTTCGAAAATTATGAGTTTCTTCGTGATAGATTATTCTTTTCACGTTCAGCAAAGAGGAAAAGTACAGCATAAACCGCAGTAAAAACACAAAAAGCAGTAAAAACAAAAACAACCAATGGACTTATGATTTTTGTTGCTAAAGGTCTACTTGGGTCTATTCCTGTATAACATACAAGAGCAGCGATACTTGAAACTCCAAATATAAAAGTCATACAAGAATAAGCAATAAAGTCTGACCACTTTCCATTGTTTTGCTTTTTCTTTTCTTTTACTTTTTCTCTTCTTTCGTATTCTGGCAAATCATTAAGAATCAAATCGCAATTTTCGTGAAACTGTTTATTGGTTTCGTCTAAAAATTCTTTGAAATTTGGGTCTTGAGAAGCCAGAATTTCATATTCAGACATTTCAGGTTCTACCATTTCATTGCTATCAACTTCAGGCTCAACTTCAGGCTCAACTTCAGGCTCAACTTCAACCTGCTCTTCATCCATACCCATTTGAGCAAGCATCTTTTTTCTATCTTCATCAAATTTTTCTTGAGCAGTAGTCATGTCAAATCTCCTTCTAACTATATAGTCACAAGATAGAGAGATTTTGTAAGAACTATTTTGAAATTATTCTGAATCTGATAAAGTGTTGAAAATAGCCCACTTAGAACAATTATTAGGCGGAGAACCAAACTGTTCTTTTCCTTTTATAGCAGCCTCTTCCAGGGATTCAGCTATTCCTTCAGCATTTAAACAAGTTATTTGAAATCCTTGAGTTGTCTCTTTATTAGTACAGTCGAAGATAAATGTACCGTTTAAATTCATGATATCAATATTCATAGAGTTTGATTCGAAGTTTATACTGTTATTCCTTTTTATTGATTCTTTTATAGCTTGAGAAAAAAGATAAGCGTCATACCGAGGGAGAACACAACAAGCGTAATCTCCCCCAGTAGACAGCAAAAAAGAAATATACTTGTTTGAAATAATTGTCCTTACTGATTCAAACATTTTTCTACCTCCGACAGATGCTTTTTACCCTTGTCGGTTATGATGCGTCCTTTGGTGGTCTTGAGAAGCAGACCAGTACGCACAAGGTAGCTTTCAGACAATTCAATAGTAGAATCGTCCTCATTTACACCCTGAGAGACAGTTTTAAGACCAACAGGCTTTTTAGCACGTTCCAGATAATGCAAAATCCTACGGTCAAGGTCAATCAAACCAAGTTTATCTATCTCGTTAATCTCAAACATTTTAGAGACAGAAGATTGAGATACTATACGATTATATTCATCTTCATAAGCAAGTGATACGTCCCTAGCATTTTCCAGATAACGGATAGCAATACGGGGTACGCCTCTTGAACGTAGTGATAATGCCCGTACACCATCTTTAGTGGCTCTGATACGCAACTTCTTTACAGCACCAATAAGAATGGTATAAATTTCATCACAGCTATAAGGCTCAAAATTCACCTTCAACTTAAAACGGTCAAGAAAAGGTCTTGGCAGTTCACCGAGATAATTTGTTGCTCCCATAAGTGTAAACTCTGGAAGATTTACATTGATTACCTTGCCACCTTTCAACTTGGCAGAAAAAGTAAAATCTTCCATAGCAGTATGCAGGAGTTCAGTAATCTTCCTATCCAACTGCTCGATTTCATCAATAAAAATAATAGTGTTCATTTGTTCAATAGAAGCAAACAAATCTCTCAAATCCTCTGGACTGTTAATAGCAGTAGCAATCCGAGAGATAAGAACACCATCTATTTCATTAGCAATAATCTGAGCAAGAGTAGTTTTTCCTAATCCTGGAGGTCCACCCATAATCATATGTGGAAAGGACTTACCGAGAATAGCAGATGCTTTTGCAGCCACATTAACTTGCTCGACAATAGAAGTCTGTCCGAGGAAGTCTTTTATGGTTTTGGGTCTTACGTCAGTAGTCATGGTCAATCTCCTTTTCTACCTCTATAGTCACCAAAAGATTGATTTTTGTAAGGTTTATTTTTGATTATTCGTCTAAAGGAATTATTTCTTCTCCATTATACATTTGGTTATTTTCCTTCTTAATTGTCTCCTCTTCAATTTCTTCTGGGGACAAAAGATCTAGGAGTTTATCCCTTTCATACTCATCTCGGATTTTATCCCTTATAGCGGGAATAGTATAACCATCTTCATACAAATAATCGACGAGTTCCTGATTGTTCATTCGAGAGTGCTGTATTTTTTTAACTATTGTATCGTGTTCTGTTGCTCTGGATCCAACATTCCAAGGGATATATTTAATTCCTATGATAATATCCGGATCCTGATGTACAATAGCCACACCTCCAAACTCCGGAGCATTATAATTATTAACTTCTAGAGCTCCAAAGCTTATAACAGCAATATTATTATCGTGGTCTGTTATAGTGGTCTCTCTTTCAACATATGCAAAAGGTATATGTTTCGAAGGTAGCTCTGGGTCAAATTTATTCGTATCCATGATGTTTCTCCTAAGGTGCTATAATTCCACCACTATCTCTGATGAATTCTGAAATTTCGACAAGGGCTTCTTCAGAAACCCAATATTGACTTAACTTTGTTTCGTTTCTTACCTCAAAGCATCCAGTACAAGCATCTACTGGGTAAGTGTAGACGAAACTCCCGTCTTCAATTCTCACACTCATGCCATACTCCTCAAGGACTTCCGGATTATGAGCTAGAGCAATCATTTCCTCACCCAATCTGATGCAAATATTTGGGTCATCGATCCTGTAACCATAATTGCCGTCAAGGCTTTCCATGGATTCGTAGGGGACAGGAAGGCTACCAGTTTTTTCATAGCATCTTTGATTTGCGATGGCCATGACGGACCTAATTGGTCTCCATCTCCACTCTGTAACATCAATAGCCTTTATCTTTGCGTCGGCTTTTGGCTTAAGCGCCTGTATAAACATATTCATTTCACCTCTCCTTTCATTTACATAGTCACTAAAAGGCGGAATTTTGTAAGGTTTATTTTGGAATAAAAAAGGCCGTGCCGGAGAGGGAATCTGGCACGACCGGGAAAAGGGTAGAGAGCTGGGAGTACGACAAAGATTGAGGGATTAATTTGTCATATTGAGCAGCTCTATATTTTATAAAAACTATTCAAAAATTATGAATTTTCGTTTTCCAGGAGCTTAGCTGGGATGCCGAAGCTGGAGAACAAATCATCTGTAATTTTCTTCATATCTTCTACAGAACTGGGAGACTCACCAGGTTCCATAGCTTCAATTACAGGTTCGAGCTCTTCCCTGGTTTTGGCCAGGTCATCCGGGAGCATCCATTCTACAATCAGGTCTTTTAAAGCAAGAATAATTTGTTCATCTACCTGGCAAGGATCAAACCCTGAAAAGTCTCGTAAATTTTCAGCTGTGTCATTAAAGCATGTTTTTATTTTTTCTTTTACTTTTTCCAGGGACATCCCGCTTTTTCTTTCTTTGAGCTCTCTTAAGGGAATTGTAATGATAGGAGTAAAGATTGATTCTTTATATTTTCCATATACAATAAATCTTAATTTCCGAGTAGCAGGGTCGTCTTGTTTGGAGAGCCGGGTAATTTTAATATCCCAGCCCATTCTTTCGAGTGTGAGCTGTAAATATTCACAACTTATATCCGGGTAACAACTAGCCTTTTCTTCGAGGGCTAATATTCCCAGGATAGCTTCTTTTAGAGTGTCTTCAATTTTTTCTTGGTCCATCTTTTCTCAATATCATTTCAGCGATAATCTTAGCTTCGAATCTTTTGTCCTCGATTATATCATAAGGAAGGTTAGCTGCAAGAACTTCATCAATTAAAGTATTAATTCTTTGATTCTTTTCTTCTTTGGATGTATTAGACCATTTTTTCTTGATTTCGAAACCTAATCTTTTTGTAGATTCAAGCATACCTGTCATATTGATTCTCCTTCTGTAACCTTTCTATGTCTGCAATTAATTCTTTAATAATATGCAAATCATAAATAAGTGCAATCATTTTTGTTTGTTGGTGCTTGATACAAACGCTTAGTGCTTCCCATTGTTCCTTATTATATTTATACTCTTGGTTTGCGGTTTCTTGCAAGTATTTTTCTCGATTTGCTCTTCTTTCTAATTCTTTTTCTTTCTTTTTCTTTGTTTTGATAAGATTTTGAGCAATGTGATACAATTTTGGGTCGAACATTATAATCTCCTATTTAAGTTTCCTAAGAGATATATCGACCTTAACTTTGGTCCGGGTTGAGTCTTTTATACTATTAATAAAATTATAAAAAAAGGGGACCGAGCTGACCAGGCCCGGACCCCAACAACAAAGGAGAACCACAGTGTTATTCTCGATTTATTTCGCACCAAGTAATATTTTGTTCGAAGTCTTCCTGGATAGCTTCCTCAATTA